>Ga0181535_10000516_pt1 | contig 57858 bp, 51 predicted proteins | sample PEATcosm2014_Bin_44_FD_119774 | JGI IMG/M metagenome (GOLD analysis project Ga0181535, IMG submission 119774) | Peatland microbial communities from MTU Mesocosm Facility, Houghton, MI, USA - PEATcosm2014_Bin17_30_metaG | ecosystem: Environmental > Terrestrial > Soil > Wetlands > Peat | place... | reverse complement strand
GAGCAGAAGCCCCCGGCTCCCGACGATGACTTCAACGTGGTGTAATCGGCCGCATGGCCGATCAATCCGGCTTCCAGCCGTAACCCGAAGCCACCGGCTATTAGCCGGTGGTCGTTCACAGAAAATCGGGAAAAAACCCGACGAAATCTGGATAAATTCGCGTTCCACGTGGAAAACACGGTACGGAATTATGTCCTGCAGCGGACAGTCCCACTAGGCGAGATGAAACGAGCTTTGGAGCCCATAAATCTCGAATCGGCAGTCTTTGTCCTGTGGAAAACAGGTCCACAACTCAACGCATTATCAGACGATGGAGAACCATAAATGCAAGTCACGACTGGCGTCCGGGTGCGCTACGCAGAAACCGATCAAATGGGCGTGGTCTATTACGCCAATTATCTGGTGTGGTTTGAGATTGGCCGGGTAGAACTGCTGCGCGCGCTGGGCTTCTCCTATCGCCAATTGGAAGAGGAGCACGGCTGCATTCTCCCGGTGGCCGAAGCCCGCTGCCGCTACCGGGCTCCGGCGCGCTACGACGATGCGATTCTGATCGAGGCCCGGCCTGCGCTGCTGCGCGGCTCGGTGCTCAAGTTCGCCTATCGGATTCTGCGCGACGCCGGGGAGGGAACTGAACCCACGCTCCTGGCCGAGGGAGAAACAGTGCACGTGGTCTGCGATACCGAGATGAAGCGCAAACACCTGCCCGCCGCCTACGCCGCCGCCCTGCGCGGCAGGATGGAAGGGGCGTAAGGAACGTCCACATGAGCCTGACGGAAACGGCGGATTGCGTTATGCTAAACCCCATGGAACTGATCTTCGAGGTGCGCGAAGCGGAAGAGGGCGGCTACACGGCGCGGGCGCTCGGCCATTCGATCTTTACCGAAGCCGAGAGCTGGGACGAGTTGCGCGACAATGTATTGGAGGCAACGAGCCTCCATTTTGAAGATGAACCTTCGCGTCCAAAACTCATCCAATTACATTTTGTCAAAGATGAATTGATTGCGGTCGAGGCGGCATGAAGTTGCCGCGCGGGGTCTCCGGCGAGCGGTTAATTCGCGCCCTGGAACTCATCGGCTACAAAGTGCTTCGCCAGAAGGGAAGCCATGTGAGGCTTCTTCATGTTGGACCGCCTGCCCATTCGGTTTCCGTCCCGCTCCACAGTCCATTGAAGACTGGTACGCTCCACGGCATTCTTGCCGACGTGGCCGAGCAGCGCTCGGCTTCAGTCCGAAGCATCGCAGAACTGCTTTGAACAGGTGCGAACCGTATCGACCAAGCGGCTGGATCGACTCTAACTTGTAGAAAAAGGTGTCTACTTTTCCCGCGCCACCACGAAATCCGGCGCCCAGAGCAGGGCGCGCTTGTATTCGGAGTCGGGCAGGAAGTCCAGCGCCTGGCGGGCCTGTTCGGCGTAGCGGTGGGCGGCGGCCATGGCGTATTCGACCGAACCGTTGCGGGTCAGGATCTGCTGCAACTGCTCGCGGCTGGTGCGGGTAAAGCCGCGGTCGTCCAAGACGCGCTTGATGGCTTGGCGGTCGGCGGCGGTGCCGTGGTCGCTGGAGTGGATCACGGCCAGCGTGGCTTTGCCCTCGCGCAGGTCGCTGGCTACCGGCTTGCCCAGAACCTCCTCGGTCGCGGTCAGGTCCAGCACGTCGTCGACGATCTGGAAGGCCAGGCCCACGGTGCGTCCATAGAGCGCGAGCGAGGCCTCCTGCTCTTCGGTCGCCCCGGCCAGCACTGCTCCCAGACGCATCGAGACAGAGAAGAGACAGGCGGTCTTGCGGAAGATCAGGTCGAAGTACTCGGCCTCGCTGACGGCCTTGCCCAGCTTCTGCATCTGCAGCAGTTCGCCCTCGACCATCTGCTGGGTCAGTTCGATCAGCAGTTCGAGGATGCGCAGGTTCTTTTCCTTGAGGGCCACGCGGAAGGCCTGCATGTAAAGCCAGTCGCCGGCCAGCACGCACTTCTCATTTCCCCAGGTGGTATTTGCGGAAGGGCGTCCCCGGCGCCGGTCGGCGCCGTCGATGATGTCGTCGTGCACCAGCGTAGCGGTATGCACCATCTCCACCACCGCACCCAGGCGGATGGCGGCCGAGCCGGAGTAGTCCAGCGCGTGGGCTGCCAGCAAGAGCAGCGAAGGGCGAATGCGCTTGCCGCCGCCGGCGCGCAGGTACTCGGCGATCTCGGTGATGGTGCTGACGCCGGAGGCGGCGTCGCGGCCCAGCTCCTGCTCGATCGCCACCAGGTCGTCGCGCAGCAGATCGAAGACTTCACTTGCCGTCGCTATCGCCAATGTGCTCAAAGTACTCCGCTTCTTGTGCCGGTGGGAATGGGGTTCAGAGGCTACCCTCTCATACGATGCGGCAGGCGGTCAAAAGGCGCGCCCCGCCTAGTTGGTGCGGTAGTTGGTGAACTGCAGTTCGACGCCCAGTTCCTTGCCGCGCAACAGGGCGATGATCGACTGCAACTCGTCGCGGTCCTTGCTGGAGATGCGCACCATGTCGCCTTGAATGCTGGCCTGCACCTTCTTTTTCGAGTCCTTGACCAGCTTGACGATCTCCTTGGCCTTCTCGATGGGGATGCCCTGCTGCAGCGAGATCTTCTGCCGCACGCTCTGCCCGGCGGCCTGTTCCAGCTTGCCGTAGGTCAGGTTCTTGAGCGAGACGCCGCGCTTGACCAGCTTCTGGCCGAGGATCTCTTTGACGGCCTCGAGTTTGTACTCCCCGGCCGAGGCCAGTTGGATCTCCTTGTCGTCTTCGACGAGGTTGATCTCGGAGTGGGAGTCCTTCAGGTCGAAGCGCTGCTTGATCTCTTTGAGCGCCTGATCGATGGCGTTGCGGACTTCCTGAATTTCTACCTTGCTGACGATGTCGAACGAATTATCCTGGGCCATGTTTTTCGATCCTCGATGCTGGGCAAACTCTGCCGAATGCAATACCTTTAACAGTTTCCCACGTCCGCGCCAAGACGAAACAGGCGTTGAAAGTTTTTCCTGGTAACGGCGGCAATTTCTTCTACGGAAAGGCCGCGCAATCCCGCCATTACGCCGGCGGTGTGAGCCATCAACGCCGGCTCATTGCGCTGGCCACGGTAGGGCGCGGGAGCCAGCCAGGGAGCGTCGGTCTCCACCAGCAGGCTGTCCAGCGGCAATCGAGCGGCCACATCGCGCATCGGCTGCGCCTTGGGATAGGTCAGATTGCCGGCAAAGGAGACGAGAAAGCCCATCTCGATGCCTCTCTGCGCCTGCTCCAGAGTGCCGCCAAAGCAGTGCAGAATGCCGCCCAGGCCGGTCGTGCGCCAGTGGATGTCGAGAATCGCAAAGAGGTCGTCCCAGGCGTCGGTCTGGCCGTCTTTCCACCCCAGCGACGAAGGCCTGCCGCTGGGGACCCCGGCGTCTTTAGGCCGGCAATGGATGAGGATAGGCCGCTGGCGGCGGGCGGCGATCTCCAACTGGGCAATCAGCATCTCTTGCTGGACGGCGTGCGCGGCGCCCTCGTGGTAGTAGTCGAGGCCGATCTCGCCGCAGGCGATAACTTCGGGCTCGCTGAGCAGGCGGTCCAGTTCGGTCAGGATTTCGCCGTCGATCTCCGGGGTGTTGTGGGGATAGACGCCGGCCGAGGCGTAGAGCCGGGGGAAGGATGTCCCAGCCTCTTTACGTTGATTGAATTCTCGACAAATCTGCAGCGCCCGGCCCATGCCGCGGGCGTGCTCGCCGATGCCGATGGAGAGGATGGTGGTCACACCGGCCTGCCAGGCGCGCCGTAACAGAGCCTCGCGGTCATCAGCGTAGCGCTCGCTGTCCAGATGGGCGTGGGAATCGATCAGCAAAGGGAACCTCGGAGAAATATCTCCTCTAGTTTAAAACGCCGACAGATGGGTCAAGAATATCCAACCCCAAATGGATGTGAAAGGGCACGAAATCGCTGTCGTGTTGGAGAAGCTGAAATCGGTTTTCGATGCAAAAGGTGGCGATCAGGCAGTCGATCGACGTCCGAATGGTAACGCCCTTGGAGTGCAGGAAACGGTAATTCTCCGCGGCTTGAATGGCCAGGTCGGCAGAGTAATTCTCGAAAACCGTGAGTCGCAGCAACTCGTCCCGAACCTGACGGATGCGCTTTTCCCCGCGCATACCCTGCAACACCTCGCAGAGGATCAGGCTGGTCAATCCGACCCCCTCCCGGTGAAGCCATTGATGCAGCCAGATTGCCTCCGCGGAGGAGACGCCATTGATGGCATCGATCCACACCGAACTGTCTACGATGACCATGGAAAGTCCTTCTGTCAGTGGGCGGGTACTTCCTCGGACGGGGCGCTCACGGCAGCGCGGACTGTCGATTGCTCCGCTTCCCACTCCGGAAGACGGCCTTCGCGCATGGCTCTCAGATCGCCCTCCCAGCCTCCGATGCCGAAGATCTTCCGAACGCGGCCCTGCCGGCGCAGTTGCACCACTTCGCTCAAACAGGCCTCAACCGCTGCTTTCTTGGTAGAGGTTCCGGTAGCCGCCATCGCCTTTTTGAGTAATTCGCCGTCAATGTCGATATTGGTTCGCATGGAATCGCCTCCCGATGTGTAAGGATAGCGCGATTTATGTGTATAAGCAATCCAGACTGCAGCGGGTCTGTTTGCCGTCTCAAAATGGTTTTTTGGTGAGAAACACAGTCACTCTTTTACCTGCCAGCTCACCTTCAGCCAATTGCCTCTGAGTTGACAAGTGTCAATTGACGTTTTACATTTGGATGATGATCGAGAGCTTCAAACACAAGGGCCTGCGGGGCTTGTTTGAAGAGGATGACTCGCGCAGGGTCAGCGCCGATCATGTCGACCGTTTGCGGTTGATCCTTTCGGCTCTCGATCAAGCCGGTGATGTCGAGGATATGAACCAGCCGGTATTTCGATTGCACCCATTGAAGGGCGACCGTAAAGGCGTGTGGGCCGTGACCGTAAGGGCCAACTGGCGGGTGACCTTCCGCTTCCAGGGAGGCGACGCCTACGACGTAGATCTGGAAGATTACCATGAGGAGGGGAAGACGCGATGCCGATGAAGATTCCCGTTCACCCAGGCGCACTCGCCAAGGCGAACCTTGACGAACTTAACCTGAGCGTGGCCCAGGCTGCGAAAGCAATCAAGATCACGCGTCAGCAGCTTCACAACGTGGTGAGGGGCAGAAGCGCCGTCACTCCTCAAATGGCGTTGCGTTTTGAAAAGGCTTTTGGCGGCAGTGCCGATATGTGGCTGCGCATGCAGGCGGCCTACGATCTTGCCCAGGCACGTGAGCGCGAAGGGGAAATGAACATCCCGCGCCTCGTCGAGCAACCGTCGCTTTGACCTGTTGGACGTTTCACAATCGATACTTTGTGCTGTCTCAAAAAGGTTAAGTTGTGAGATAGTTCGGCGTCGTATCGATCAGGCCATTGCGCGGTAGTGGCGTCGCTTTTCCTTCCCTCAGGGAAGGAAAGACAATAGCCCAGGGTGAAACCCTGGGAACGCATTTCCATTGAAGCCATCCGCCCCGTCGGGGCGGCGAGAAGCGAGAACACGAAGTCGGCGGCCATCCAACAAGAAGCCACCTTTCTATCCGCCCCTACAGGGCGGACTCCATTCGATACGCATCTTACCCAGGGTTTCGCTGCGCTTCACCCTGGGCTATTCTCTGCGGCTCCCTACGGGAGCAACCCTGCGACCCGATTCATTCGGACGCCGCTACGTAGTGGTAAAATACTGCGCATGAAACCAGACATCTACACCAAAATTGTTCTAACCGTTATTGCATCATTGCTCATTAATTCAGATTTCTTTGCTCAGGACAGAAAGAGGCCATCGTTGCAGGCTGAATCACAGAAGGTCGGGATGCAAATACTGAGCCATGAGTACACGGCATGTGGGGCGATCTATTTTGGGAAAAGCAATGAAAGGCTGATCGAGTTCAAGGGTGGGCGGATTACTGTTGTGCCAGAGAAGGTCTCAGATGCTGATCGTCTAAACGGAGTTGAGTGGAAGGGGCTAAGCAGGTTCAACTATTCAGCTTTCCGCTGGAGGGAAAACGGGGTTTGGACCGAATGGGAGGATAACAGGAATGGACCTTGTCTAGAAAATGGGAGTTGCGGTGATGACCATTACCAAGCTTTCATCAAGAAGAGTGGAAAATGGTACATCACATATGCTTGGAACAGGTCACATTCTTGGAAAGGTGTAGACGACACGCCCATGCCGCTTGACGAGTATCTCAAGACCCTGCAGGCACCGGAGTGTCCAAATAGGTAAATCCTCGTCTCACAAAGGGTAGGACTTGAGACGCATCTTCCGGGTATGAAGATAGAGAGTATGTGCGTCTCAAGTCCTAGTCTCAAGTTCATTGCACACGGCTTTACTTCAGCCTTGCCCCCAGCGGAACCTCTTCCAGGAAGCCGGCGAGCACCGGCGCGCCGCCTTCCAGCGAAGCGGCCAGCAACATGCCGTTGGACTCCAGGCCGCGCATCTTGCGGGGAGCCAGGTTGGCCACGATGACGATCTTGCGGCCGACCAGCTTCTCCGGCTCGTAGTATTGGGCGATGCCGGCCAGAATCTGCCGCTTTTCGTAGCCCAGATCGACTTCCAAACGCAGCAGCTTGTCGGCCTTGGGGACGCGCTCGGCCACTAGAATCTGGGCCACGCGCAGGTCCAGCTTCATCACGTCGTCGATGGAGATCACCTGCGCTGAGGCAGACGGCTGTTCCGCGGCCCCCTGCGGAGGAATCGGCGATAAAGCGGCGGGAGCATCAGACGCCAAAGCTGTCTTTGCCAGCGTCTCGTAGCCCTTGGTCTCAACTGCCGAATCTTCGCCCACGGAGTCTACCGGAGCTTTATCCAAAGCCGCTTGATTTCGAGTGATTTCGCTCATGATTCCCTCATTTCCCGCTTCCTTTGCCGCAAACGCCGAAGCGGCCCTGTCGACTTTGGCGGCTAAGCCGCCCTCTGCCCCACCGCCGCCGGCGGCTTCGATCACGCTTTTGCTATTCTCAATTTCCAGATTCTGCATCCGTTCCACGGCGTCCTTTTCTGCGCGGGGGAAGAGCGGAGAGGGTTCGGCGAAGCGGGTTCCGGCCTTCAAGCCGCCCCAGGCAACTTCGCTCAGGAATGCATTCCTGGCGGCGATGGCTATCTCGCCCTGGCCCAGTTGCAGCCAAACCTTGGCCGCCGCGTCGGGCAGGATGGGGTAAGCCAGCGCGGTGATGATGCGGATGGCCTCGGCTGCGGTCGAGAGCACGCGGGCCTGAAGCTGCACGTGTTCCTCGTCGGAGCGGTCGGCGGGCTTCTTCCAGGGAGCGTTGGCGGTCAGGTAGCCGTCGGTCTCGGCGACCAGGGTCCACAGAGCCTTTAGCGCCTCAGAGAAGTTCAGCTCGTCGAAAGCCGGTGCAAAGGCGGCAATGGTTTTCTCAGTTGCCGTGCGCAAGGTTGTCTCGGCAGCGGTCTCCGCGCCGGCTTCAGGCACGACACCGGAAAAATACTTGTGCACCATGTTGACGACGCGGCTGACCAGGTTGCCGTAGCCGTTGGCCAGATCCGAGTTGTAGCGCTGCACCAGGGCGTCGAACGAAAAAGTCCCGTCCTGGCCGAAGGGAATCTCGCGCATTAGGAAGTAACGCAGGGCATCCGAGCCCAGAACCGCTTGGACCGTCTCGGCGCGCACGATGTTGCCCTTGGACTTGGACATCTTGCCCTGGTCGAAGAGCAGCCAACCGTTTGCCTTGACCGAGCGGGGCAGGGGAATCCCGGCGGCCATCAGAAAGGCCGGCCAATAGACGCAGTGGAAGCGGCTGATCTCTTTGCCGATCAGGTGCAGGTCCGCAGGCCAGAACTTCTTGAAGCGCTCCTGGTCGGCCGGGTCGTCCGAGCCGTAGCCGAGCGCGGTGATGTAGTTGGCCAGGGCGTCGAGCCAGACGTAGACCACATGCTTTTCGTCGCCGGGGACGGGAATGCCCCAGCTAAAACTCGTCCGGCTGACGGAAAGATCCCGGAGCCCGCTGCGGACAAAGGAGATCACCTCGCGGCGGGTGGACTCGGGGCCCATGAAGCCGGGGTTGGCCTCGTAGAACTCCAGCAGGGGCCGCTCGAAGGCAGACAACTTGAAGAAATAATTCTCCTCGCTCACCGTCTCGGTAACCCGCCCGCAGTCGGGGCAGACGGTTCCGGGAGGGCCATCGACGTAGAGTTCGTCCGAGACGCAGTACTGGCCGGTGTAGGAGCCCTTGTAGATGAAGCCGCGCTCCTGAAGAGCAGAAAAGAGCTTCTGTACGCCTTTTTTGTGCCGCTCGCTGGTGGTGCGGATGAAGTCGTCGTAGGTCAGGCCCAACTGGTCCCAGAGGCCGCGGAACTCGGCGCTGATGGCGTCGGCAAAGGTCTGCGGTGGGCAGCCTGCTTTTTCAGCCGATCTTTCAATCTTCTGCCCGTGTTCGTCGGTGCCGGTGAGGAACCATGTCTCGATGCCCAACGCCCGCTTGCGCCGCGCGATGGCGTCGCAGACGATGGTCGAATAGGCGTGGCCCAGGTGCGGGCGCGCATTCACGTAGTAGATGGGCGTGGTGAGGTAATAGCGTTCTGTGCTTGATTTGCTCATGAGTGTGCTGCGCACTGCAGCCCTATGTGGATTCCGGGCGGAAGGTGCGATCATCATCCATCTTACGGTATTTGTGTCTTGGTCATGCTGGGGTGGTCCGGCCGAAGGCCTCTGCCTCACCGCGGGTGGTGCTAAAATTGGCCTTGAAAATCAACGATTTTTGAGGATTTCCCAGTGTACCTTGAAGTACAGCAACGGCTCAGCGCGCATCTTCGCCAACTTCTGGCGGCAAAGTACGGCATTCAGCTCGACAGCATCGCCATCGAGATTCCGCCTGATCTGCAATTCGGCGAGTTGGCCACTCCGATTGCCTTCGAGCTGGCCCGCAAGCTGCGCAAGGCGCCCAAGATCATTGCCGCGGAGATCGTGGCAGAGCTGGGAACGCTCGATGGTTTTGCCTCCTTTGAGGTTGCCGGAGCGGGATACATCAATGCCCGGCTGGACCGCGTTGGTGCGGTGCGGGCGATTTCCGGCGTCGCCGAACCGCTGCCCGCCAATGGAATTCACAGCCTGGTCGAGCACACCTCGATCAATCCCAATAAGGCGGCCCACATCGGCCACCTGCGCAACGCCATTCTGGGCGACACCTTTGTTCGCCTGCTCGAGGCCGCCGGGCAGAAGGTCGATGTGCAGAACTACATCGACAACACCGGTGTGCAAGTGGCGGATGTGGTGGTCGGCTTTCAGCATCTGGAGGGCCAGTCGCTCTCCGATGTGCGCGCGATCATTGGGGAGTGCGCGAAGCGCTCGACGGGAGTCAGTGAGAAGGCAGGGGCCTTCGACTTCTATTGCTGGGATCTGTATGCCAAGACCTCGCAGTGGTACACCGGCGGGACACACGAAGAGAACGAAGCGCGCAAGAAGCTGCGCTATGCCACGCTGCACGAGATTGAGCGCGGTTCCAACGAGACCGCCGAGATGGCAGAGCTGATCTCGACAGCGGTGCTACGGCGGCATCTGGAAACCATGCTGCGCCTGGGCATCGAATACGACTTTTTGCCCCGCGAGAGCGAGATTCTGCACCTCAAATTTTGGGAGGCGGCCTTCGCGCAGTTGAAAGCGACCGGCGTGCTCTACTTCGAGACCGAGGGCAAGAACAAGGGCTGCTGGGTGATGACGCGGCCCGGCGCGGAGATTGCCGAGGGCGCATTGAACGAAGACGCCAAGGTCATCGTGCGCTCCAACGGGACGGTCACCTATGTGGGCAAGGACATTGCCTATCACCTGTGGAAGTTCGGCCTGCTGGGCAAGGACTTCGGCTACAAGCCGTTCTTCACCTATCCCAACCACGAGTGCTGGATCTCGGCGGAGAAGGGTGAGGAGACCCATCCTCACTTCGGCGGGGCGCAGGCGATTTATAACGTGATCGACTCGCGGCAATCTGACCCGCAGGCCAATGTGATTCAGGCCCTGCGCGGCATGGGCCATGTGGATCAGGCCAACCGCTATACGCACTTCGGCTACGAGATGGTGGCGCTGACGCCGCGCTGTGCGGTCGAAATGGGCTACGACGTGGCCGAGGAAGACCTTGGCCGCGCCTACATCGAGGTCAGCGGGCGCAAAGGCTTCGGCGTCAAGGCCGACGACCTGATCGACAAGCTGATCGCCGCCACCCGCGCCGAGACCGACGCCCGCCAGACCGGCCGCGACGAAACGGAACGGCAGAAGATCGCCGAGCAGATCGCCATCGGCGCGCTGCGCTATTTCATGTTGAAGTTCACGCGGAATTCGGTGATTGCTTTCGATTTCAAGGATGCGCTGAGCTTCGAGGGCGAGACCGGGCCGTATATTCAGTACGCCGTGGTGCGGGCCAGAAATATCTTCCGCAGGGCGGGAACGACCCCGGAGGCGGTGCTGGCGGAGTTCGCAAAGGCCGCGGGGTTTGCGGAGGGAGCGGAGTTAGCGCCGTTGAACCTGGCGGGCTATCTGGATGGGCCCGCGACCGCCGATATCTGGTCGCTGTGGCTGCGCGCGGCGCGGCGGACGCTGGTGCTGGAGCAGTGCATCGCCAGCTCCGAGCCGGCCAATCTCGCTCGCCACGCCTTTCAGTTGGCGCAGGAGTTCAACAACTTCTACCACAAGCATCACATCCTCACCGAAGAGGACCCGCAGCGCAAGACCTTCTTGCTGGCCACCGCCGCCGTGGCGTTGCGTGAACTGATCGAAGTGCTGAGCTGGCTGGGCATCGAGAGCCCCGAGGCGATGTAGGATACGGCGAGGCTTTCGTCATTGATACGCTTGCGTTTGCAGTAATCCTATTCGGCGTTCAATCGCTTGATCATCTCCACGTCTGTCAACGCCGCAATGCCGTGCGATTGAAGAAAGAGCAAAGCGGGCGGTTCGAAGAAGTCCCGATCGCTGGAGCATAGGACGTCGATGTCTCCAGCCAATGCGGTTTGCAGCACGAAGATGTCCTTTGGATCGCGTATTGGAGCATGGATCAGAGGATCTGTTTGGACCATCTCGGCGGCCTCCATCAGGAGACCGATGTAGTTGTAAACTGCCTCTTCGCTACGACAGTGCGCGCGCAACATCCTTTGGGAGCGAAGCACTCGCGCCACTTCGTGGAGGATTTCATGGCAGAGGATGAGGGTGTGTCCGCTGGCGACGATCTCGAAGACAATCCTGTACGCGGAACCGCCCTCGTTGCAGAAAGCACGCACAAAAATCGAGCTATCGAGGAGCACTCTCACGGGAGGGGTCGGTAACTGGGTCGGACCTCGCGCATGGCTTCCGTGATGATTTCCTCGGAAATTTCGCGTGGTCTGGATTCTATCTGGCCCGAGTCGAGGCACTGGTGAAGCGCCGCGACGATCTCTACGCGTTTTTGCGTGGTTAGGGCCTCGGGCTCGAAGGTACGCAGGCTAATTGCTTCGGCCTGCAAAATCCTCCGTCCCAGGATCTGCTCGATGGCTGTTTTCTGCGCCTGAGACAACGACTCGGCCTTCAGGATCATCGCCCATTTCCTCCGCTTCGTCCGGCCGCATGAGTGAGGACGATCATGCGGCCAGATTGGGATCATTGTACGCCGAAAAGGGTTCTCGGCTAGTACTTTCGCACCCACTCCAGCAGGGAGCGGACGCCAACGCCGCTGGGGCCCTTGGCGATGTAAGGACGGGAGTCCTCGACCCAGGCCATGCCTGCAATATCCAGATGAATCCACGGCGTGTCTTCGACGAAGACGCGCAGGAACTCGGCGGCGGTAATGGCTCCACCCCAGCGTCCGCCGGTGTTTTTGATGTCGCCGATGTCGCTCTTGATCTGCTCGGCGTACTCCTCGCCCAGGGGCAGACGCCAGAACTTCTCCCCGGAGGTGGCCAACGCCGCATTGAAGTTGGCCCAGATCTCTTCGTTGTTGCTGAAGGCGCCGGCGTTGTAGTAGCCCAGAGCGACGACGCAAGCGCCAGTCAGGGTGGCGGCGTCGATCAAATGCGTCGCGCCGAGTTGGCGGGCGTAGGTCAAGCCGTCGGCCAGCACCAGGCGGCCTTCGGCATCGGTATTGATGATTTCGATGCTCTTGCCGGGTTTATCGGCAGAGAAAGGCATGGCAATCTGCACGTCGCCTGGCTTTTGCGCGGTACCGCTGGGCATGTTCTCGGCGGCGCAGACAACGCACAGAACCCGCACCTCGGGCTTCAACAATGCAATCGCGCGCATGGCGCCAAGCATCGCCGCGCCGCCGGCCATGTCGTACTTCATCTTCTCCATGTTGTCGGAGGGCTTGATGGAGATGCCGCCGGAATCGAAGGTGATGGCCTTGCCGACTAGCCCCAGAATCGGCCCTTCCGTCACGCCTTCCGGCTTATAGCGCAACACAATCAACGCCGGCGGCTCGGCCGAGCCCTGAGAGACGCTCCAGAAGGCGCCCATCTTCAGCTCATGCAGCTTTTCCGTGGAGTGAACCTCCCAGCTCAGGCCGACTTCACTGGCCATCTCCGCGGCGCGGCGGCCCAGAACCGTGGGAGTGAGCTTATTGCCCGGTTCGTTGACCAGTTCGCGAGTAAAGTTCTGGCTTTCGCCCAAAATTATGCCCTCGGCCAGGGCCGCTTGCAGCGGCGCCTGCTCCGCGTCTGCGGCCACGGCCAGGGTGAAGCTCTCGATGCTCTTGTCCTGACGGTCGCTGCGATAGGTGTCGGGATCGAAGTCGCCCACAAAGGCGCCCTCGACGGCCGCCCGGCAACTGGCCGCCGCAGGCAGGACTTCTGCTTCAGGCAGGGCCAGCGTCAGCACTCGAATGCCGCGCGGCTTGGCGAAGCGCACAGCCACACCGGCAGCGGTGCGAAGGCCGTCTACCGACATTTTGGCTTGCTTGCCCAGACCCACAATCAAAAGGCGCTTCGCGGTCAGGCCCGCGGGGGCGTGCAGTAGCAGCGTCTCATGGGCGGCGGCCTTGAACTCGCCGCCGGCCAGAACGGCAGCCACGGCGGCTTGCACGGCGGCATCGGACGTGAGCAGCATGGGCTGCGGCTTGACCTGGGAGCCTTTTTCCGTTTGGGTGTCGGCGGCCAGAACGGCCAGCACTTCGGTTTCGATACCGGCAAGAGGCGCAAAAGAAAGTTGAATCCGCATGGGAATCATTATTTCACCCTGTTTTGCCGAAAAGGACAGAGGTGCCGGTCCGGAAAGCAAATTTCAGCGAGGAATGGACTCAAGAATGAAATGACATTCGAGTCAAGCCGTGTCACAATTCAAGAAAGAGGGAAACATGGCAGATACTGTCAAGGAATCCATTCATGTCAGATTACGTATCAGTGACAACGGCCGGATCGTAATACCTGTTGAAATGCGCCAGAAGTTAGGTATCCGCGCCGGCGATACCGTCTTTGCGACGGTTGAAGGAGACGCGCTCAAAATCGAATCGTATCGGGCGCGAGTGCGGCGCGTTCAGGAGAGTCTGCGGAAGTACATCCCTCCGGGCCGGTCTCTTGCCGACGAACTGATTGCAGAGAGGCGCGAAGAGGCGCGCCGCGAAATGGAGGAGGCACTTGGATAGAGTCGCAGTACTCGACGCCTCCGCCTTTCTGGCAATGATCCAGCAGGAAGAAGGAGCCAGAAACGTGGCCGACTGCTTGCCGTGGGCTATCATCAGCGCCGTCAATCAGTGTGAGGTTCTGACCAAGCTCATCTTGACCGGCATGGAAGAGGAACTAGCTTGGTGGCACATTGGTGAAATCAACTGTGAGTGCATCCCGTTCGATGAAGAGCAGGCAAAGAAAGCGGCCGGCTTGGTCCGAATCACCCGGCCCTTCGGCCTTTCGTTCGGCGATCGCGCCTGTCTCGCGCTCGCCATTGAGCGCAAGGCAACCGTCTATACGGCAGATCGGATATGGAAGGATCTCGATCCGGGGATCGATATTGAAGTGATTCGATAGGCGAGGGGTTTCTGCTGACTAAAGTAGATTTTACCGCCCCATGCGGTGTTTATTGGCATTGATGGCGGTGCGCGCCTCGCGGTCGGCCTCGCGGCGCTTCTCGGTTTCGCGCTTGTCCCAGTCTTGTTTGCCCTTGGCCACGGCCAGTTCGCACTTCACCCTTCCATTGCGGAAGTAAAGCCGGACGGGGATGAGCGTGTGGCCCTTGATCTGCGTCTTCTGGAGTAGCTTGCGAATCTCTTCGCGGTGCAGCAAGAGTTTGCGGGTACGGGTTTCATCGTGATTGGCGATGTTGCCATGGGAGTAGGCGCCGATATGCACGTTGAGCAGAAAGGCTTCGCCATCCTTGATCAGGCCGTAGGAGTCTTTGAGGTTGGCCTGGCCTTCGCGGATGGACTTGACCTCCGTCCCGCGCAGCGAGACGCCGGCCTCGAACTTCTCCAGCAAGAAGTAGTTGTGGCTGGCGGAGCGGTTGTGAGCGGCATCCCGTTCGCCGCTGGCCACGGGGTCGCGCGGACGCACCGGCTTTTGCGCGGCGGCCTTGGTGGCCGGAACGATCACGTGGCTGCTTTGGCGAGCCATGGGGAAGTATCCTCGAATCTTCATCGTAGCATTGACGCGGCTTTCCGTCGCAGAGGGCAGGGGCTTTGCTAAAATGAGGCATGGTTGGGAAGTAGAAATCGCCAAGAGAAATCGCGTCAGGAATTGCGTCGAGGGCGGCCAAGGCCGTCCGGACAGGCTCGCTGCGGAACGCGCGCCGGCACAGACGCTGGGGAGTTCGATGAAAAGCAGCGCCGTTGCTCCGGCTGCCACTGGCAGCGCCCCGCGATCGTTCGTATCGCGCACCGCTGGCTGGATGGCGCTCACTGCCGTTCTGGCCGTTTTGGGTCTTTCCAGCCTTTCCTTATATGCGGAGTCGGCAGGTTCCCTGTTCAAGCGGGGCACGAACGCCGAGGCGCGCGAGGACTACGACGCCGCCTTCAACTACTACCAGAAGGCCTACGCCGCCGCGCCCAAGGACTTGCGTTATAAGGCGGCGTTCTACCGGGTGCGCATCACCGCCTCGGCGCAGCACGTCACCAAGGGCCGCAAGCTGGTCGCTTCGGGCGACGAGCAGGGCGCACTGGTGGAATTCCTGCGCGCCTTCGAGATCGACCCCGGCAACGAATCCGCGCAGCAGGAGATCGACAAGGTTCGCAAGAATCAGGGCGCGGCGCCGCAGCTTACCGAGACCAGCCTCCCCGTCGATACCGAGAAGCAGGAAGAGATCGACTCCATGGGGCCGCCGCCGGAGTTGAAGCCGCTCTCCAATGAGCCGCTCACCCTGCACATGAGCGAAGACACCAAGATGGTCTACCAGGCGATCGGCAAGGCCGCCGGGATCAACGTGCTCTTCGATCCCGATTACACCTCCAAGCGCGTGCAGGTGGATCTGAATGGGGTCTCCCTGCTCGATGCGTTGCGCATTGTGGGCACGGTTTCCAACACCTTCTGGCGGCCGGTAACGGCCAACACACTCTTTGTTGCGCTGAATTCCCGCGCCAAGCGGACAGAACTGGACGAGCAGGCGGTGCAGACCTTCTATCTGACCAATGCCTGGCAGCCGAACGACCTGACCGATGTAAACAGCGTGGTGCGCAGCGTTCTGCCCAACGTCAAGGCCTATGCGGTGGCCAGCCAGAACGCCATTGTTGTTCGCGGCACTCCCGACGAACTGATGCTGGCGCAGAAGCTGATTGACGATCTGGACAAGGCGCGGCCCGAAGTGGTGGTGGACATAGCCGTTCTCGAAGTGAGCAAGAACTGGGAGCGGAACATCGGCCTCTCCTGGCCCAGCAGCGCCAGTGTGGCGTTGCAGACGAGTACCGCCGCCAGCACCACGGCGACCAACTCGACCACGACGTCGACCACCGCGTCTCCGACAATCTACGATCTGGCCCACCTCAAGGCCTCGGATTTTGCCGTCACCATCGGCGCGGCGACGGCCAACATGCTGCTCACCGATTCCAACACCAAGATCCTGCAGAACCCGCGCATTCGCTGCACCGATCAGCAGAAGGCCACGATGAAGATCGGCGAGCGCATCCCCATCGCCACCGGATCGTACTCTTCGGGCGGTGCGGTTTCCTCGGCGCTGGGCAGTTCGCTGGTCAATACGCAGTTCCAATACATCGACGTGGGCGTAAATATCGAGATGACGCCCACCGTCCACTTCGACCACGACGTCACGCTGAAGATGAAAATCGAGGTCAGCTCGGAGAACGGTTCGAGCACCATCGAGGGCGTCACCGAACCGATCATCGCCCAAAAGACCAGCGAGCAGACCATCCGCCTGCGCGAGGGTGAGGTCAGCGTGCTGACCGGCATCATCAACCGCCAGGATCAGGTGGGTTGGAGCGGCGTACCTGGATTGAGCGCGATTCCCGGCATCAAGTACCTCTTCGGCTCCAAAGACCACACCATTACCGACGACGAGATCGTCTTCCTGTTGATTCCGCATGTGGTGCGTTCGCACGATCTGGGCGTTGGGAATATGCGCACCATCGATCTGGGCGTAGGCCAGCAATCGATCGATCTGCGGCATATGCCCATCGTGCCGCCGCCCGCGCGTCTCGCCCCAGCCACTGAACCAGCGCCGGCTCAGCCAGCTTCTCCGGTGCAACCCGCCAACCCGCGTTCTTCCTATGGGACGGTTCCCGGCAGCACCGCCGAGGCCGCAGGACCGGCCGCCCTGGCGCAGTTGCGGGCAGCCGCGGACGGCAACGATGCTGCTGCAAAACGTGCGATGCAGCCGCCACCACCGCCGCCCGTGGCCGCCGCCGCGCCTGCGCCCGTGGTTGCTCCTGCGTCAGCGCCTGTTCCGGTGCCGGCTCCGGTGGTTGCTTCCGCGCCAGCAGTCGTAACTGCTGCTGCGCCCGTCGCGGCCAGTCCTGCTGCTCCCGCACCTGTTGTACAGCCCGCTGCGGGGTCGCCGCCGCCAAGTCCAGCTCCACCCGCAGCGGCGGTTCCAGCTGCGGAGGAGACGGGATTGAGTCTGGCTTTGAGTCCGCCGGCGGCGCCGGTTGCGGTGGGCGCTATCTTCCAGGTGCCGATCACTCTGAGCGGAGGCAAGGATATTGCCGCCGTGCCCATGCAGATTTCTTACGATGCCACCAAGATCGCTCTGATCAATCTGGATAGCGGCGAATTTCTGGGCCGCGACGGTCAGGCCATCGCCCTGGTGCATCGCGACGAAGGGCCGGGCAAGATCACGTTGAATGCGGCGCGTCCGCCGGGAGCCAAGGGGGTGGATGGCGGCGGTGTGGTCTGCGTGCTGTTCTTCAAGGCCAAGGCCGCGGGCGTGAACTCCATTACGATTACCCGTCCCACGGCGCTCAACAGCGCGCAGCAGTTCCTTACCGCCAAGGGCAACAAGATCGACGTGGAAGTGAAGTAAGGGGTTCGCGGGCGACCGGGGACGTTTTGAGAAGAAGTTGAGGCAGTGGGCCGATGCAGGAGAAGCGCTCAATCCGGATCCGTCGCGGGGAACGCGGGCTGACGCTGGTGGAGCTGATCGTGACCGTCACGATCCTTTCCATCCTGGCCGGGGCGGCGCTGCCTATTGCGCGCTTTAAAGTCAAAAGGGAAAAAGAGCGTGAACTCCGTCGCGATCTGTGGGAGATGCGCGACGCCATCGACCACTACAAGGACGCCGCCGACAAGGGCGCCTTCCAGACCAAGGTGGACAGCCAGAACTATCCCCCCGATCTGGAGACGCTGGTTAAGGGCGTGGATGTGCAGAGCAAGAAGGTGCGCTTCCTGCGCCGCATTCCGATCGATCCGATGACCGGGCAGGCGGAGTGGGGGATGCGCTCGATGCAGGACGATCCGACTTCGGACTCCTACGGCGGCCAGAGCGTCTTCGATGTCTATTCGAAGTCCACCGCAACCGCCCTGGACGGCACCAAATACTCGGACTGGTAGGAAACAGCGTAGTTAGCTGCGATAGCGGTATTGGCGGAGTGAGCAAGGCTAGGCAGAGACGGGTGGATTGAAGCGCAGGACCGGCGGAAAAGCTTCTGCGGCAGGGCGAGAGAATGATTCAGAGTGGTGCGCCGGAATGCTAACACCGCTAACTCCGCTAACTCCGCTAACACCGCTAACAGCACTAACAACGCCAGCTTCGTGCAAAGAGGATGCAGTGAGCCAAAAAAGCAGACAAGACGCTGGATTTACGCTGGTCGAACTGATGATCGTCATGGCCATCATCGGGGTGCTGGCGGTGGTCGCGATCCCCAAGTTCGAAGCCTCGCTCAAGCTGGCCCGCGAGTCGGTGCTGAAAGAGGACCTGCACGTGATGCGGGCGGCCATCGACTCTTACACCATGGACAAGCAGAAGGCCCCGCAGTCGCTCGACGATCTGGTGCAGGAAGGCTATCTGCGGGCGATTCCCGAAGACCCCATGACCCACGCCAAGGACTCCTGGATCACGGACTCCAGCGACGCCATGCACTCGCTCGATCAGACCGCATCGGGCATCGACGACGTGCACTCCAGCTCCCAGGATGTCGGCGCCGACGGTCAGGCCTATTCGACCTGGTAGAACTGCGGCTTTGTGCTCAAGATCAAAGCAAAGTGGTTTCCGGGTGAATCGGCAATAGATTCAAGAAAATCACTTTCATCCCGAGTTTTCATGCACTTGCTCCACGGGACTGAATAAAATACAGCCTTCCTTCCCGCAAAGAATTGTCATCCTGAACGAAGTGAAGGATCTGCGTTTGCTCTTCGGAAGGGTGATTTTCGGCGGAGCAAGTCGAAGGGCCCGCTGTCGCTCTTCGTCCTGCGGCATTTCGACGGAATATCTCGACCAGGCGAATTGCTGCTAATCGCCTGGCTGCGCCAGAGCATCGATCTTCGCCCACAACTCATTGACGCCGTAGCTGGTTTTGGCCGAGATGGCCAGGATCACGTCCAGTTCCAGACCCTTTTTCAGGGCGGTCATATTGCGGGTACGCTCGTTGCCGCTGAGCCGGTCCACCTTGGTGGCGACCACGGCGAAGTTCCGGCCCATCGACCGCAGGTAGTCGATCAACATCCGGTCGCCGGGCTGGGCGGGGATGTTCGAGTCGACCAGACAGATGCACAGGCCGAGGGTTTCCCGCTGGGAGAGATAGGGATCGATGAAGGCAGGCCAGCCGGCGCTGATGGAACGGGAGATCTTGGCGTAGCCGTAGCCGGGCAGGTCGGCAAAGAGCAGCTTTTGCCGCTGGCTGGGGTCCAGGAGCGCAAAAAAGTTGATGGCGCGGGTGCGGCCGGGGGTCTGTGAGACCTTGGCCGCCTTTTCGCCCACCAACGCGTTGAGCAGGCTGGACTTGCCGACGTTGGAACGGCCCAGAAAGGCAATCTCCGGCACACCGGGAACAGGGAACTGTTCCGCGGCCATCGCCGAAAGCAGAAATTTTGTCGTGTAGCGCATGGTTTGAGCCGATCAGCTTGCAAGGCAGTAGGGTTAGTGTTGCTAGCGGGGTTAGCGGGGTTAGCGGAGTTAGCCGGGTGCCCCACCCTCGCCGCGCTTCTGTTTTGCGGCTAGGGTGGGAGGGCGATCCATTCACCGGAATCCCTCCGCACTGCCGGTACCTCTTTGAGGATACAGGAACCGAATTCTGGAACGCTTCCTGCCTGACCCTGGCGGTGATTTGTCTTTGACTTGGCGAGGGCATTGGCGCAAGATTAATGCGGATGGGTAAACCCGCCAGGCAGTACTGCCTGCGAAGGTCAGCTAGGCCCGAGGCGTCGCATGAGTAAAAAGGAACTAGAAAGCATGTTAGCTTCCATGGAGCGTGTGCAGAAAGAGCACAGCACTCAAGAGAAAGCTCTTGCCCTTCTTGTGGAGGCCGGCATTGCCACGCCGGACGGTGAGCTTACCGCACCTTATCGGTGCGATGAGCAGTAGATCGCTCTGTCTGAATAGAAACCTTCCTTAGTGGCTGATTCGCTGCAAGACGTTCAGCCTGATGGCTTCTCTGCTTGCTTCGAGGAATATTCTTGCGGCTCGACTTATCATTCTCGCCATAGGCATTTCTACAGTCTCGCTTCAGACTGGCAGCCTTCTTTTCCTGTGGCAATTTGATCGTGCTCATTTGAATGACTCTCCGCTTATTGCCTCGCCACCTGCCCGGTGACGACTTCTGACGATAGCGGGACGGCGGCGAGCACGCTGGCGTCTTCGCTGTTGAAGGGTTTGGGCAGGGGGCTTTCCAGAGCCAGAGTCAGGACTCCGTCCATCTGGCGATGGAAAAACCAAGCCTCACCGCAAGTATTGCACCTTGGCTGCGCCCAACGTGTTCAACCTGCGGTCGAGAGTAACGAGAATCGCATTGGTGATGGCGGCGAAGGCGGCCAGATAGGCATCCGTCCAGGCATTCGTTCCTCCGGCGATTTTCTCGCCGAGTTCTCTCCAGCGTTCACTCAGGCTGGGCGGTTCGGCAAGAAAATCGACGCGCGGGTCCATGCGCCAATCATCGTAGACCAGCCATGCCTGACGCGGCGCAAGTACGTCCTCGCCCATTACGTGCGGATTCGTGAGCAAGCGCAGCAAACCCAGCTCGGTGATGCGGCAGAAGGCGATGCGCGCACCTTCCATGCCCTCCAGCCAAGCTTTGGCGCGCGCATGATGGATATGCCGATTGGAAGTAAGCCCAATCCAGAGGTTAACGTCAGGCAAGCAGATCATCGAAATCGAAATCTTTCAAATCCAAAACACCGGGGCTCTTCGAGGGGACCAGAGGCAGCTTGACCGGCATTTGACCGGTGCGGTCTCCCGGAGCAGCGCTCAATTCACGGTCCAAGTCACGCTTCAGGGCGCGAATCACAATCTCCTCGATCGTCACTCCTTGCATGCGCGCAATTTGCTCACCTTGAAGGTATAAAGAATCCGGTAATTCGATGGCGGTGCGCATAGCGTTTCCTCAAGGTCATCTTACTCTTGTGCCGGAAGCCCTGTCGTTCCACTTCTCAGACCATTCTTCTGCAACCTGGGGCCTGTCACCCTGCCACCGCCTCAACTGTTTCTGCGACCGGTGCGAACCGCTGGACACGCAGTGCTACTGTCTCGACACCTTCCCGGTGACGACTTCTGACGCTGGTGGGACGGCGGTGAGCACGCCGGTGGCTTCGCTATAGGGCGCCGGCAGGGGGCTTTCCAGAGCCAGAGTCAGCACCTCATCCATCTGATCGACAAAGTGCAGCTTCATGGTGTTTTTGATGTTGTCGGGCAGTTCGCTGACGTCTTTTTCGTTGGCGCGGGGCAGAATGATCTCGAAGACGCCGGCACGCAGCGCCGCCAGCAGCTTTTCTTTGAGGCCGCCAATGGCTAACACCTTGCCGCGCAGGGTGATCTCGCCGGTCATGGCGATGTCGCGGCGCACGGGAATCTTGGCCAGGGCAGAGGCCATGGCAGTGGCCATGGTGATGCCGGCCGAGGGGCCGTCCTTGGGAATGGCGCCCTCGGGCACGTGCAGATGCAGGTCCACGTTGCGATAGAACTCGCGGCTCAGGCCCAGCACTTGCGCCTTGCCGCGGATGTAGCTGAGAGCGGCCTGCGCCGACTCCTGCATCACGTCGCCCAACTGCCCAGTGATGGTCAGCTTGCCCTTGCCGTCGAGCACCTGCACCTCGGTGGTGAGGATGCTGCCGCCCACCTCGGTCCAGGCCAGGCCGGTGACCAGACCCACTTCGCTCTTTTCGTGCACCTCGGAGTCGCGGTACTTGGCCACGCCCAAAAAGTCGGCGATATTCGAGGCGGTCAGTTCCACCTTGTGCTTGGGGCCTTTTTTGACCACCTGGCGAGCGACCTTGCGGCAGAGGTTGCCGATCTCGCGCTCCAGGTTGCGGACTCCGGCCTCGCGGGTGTAGTAGCGAATGATTTCGAGCAGGGCGTCGTCTTTGAAAACAATGTTCTTCTCGCTCAGGCCGGTCTGCTCGCGTTGCTTCTTGACCAGGTACTGGCGGGCGATCTCCAGCTTCTCGGCCTCGGTGTAGCCTTGCAGGCGCAGGATCTCCATGCGGTCTTGGAGCGCCGCGGGGATGGTGTGCATGACGTTGGCGGTGGCCACAAAGAGCACCTGCGAGAGGTCGTAGTCCACGTCCAGATAGTGATCCTGGAAGGTGGTGTTCTGCTCGGGGTCGAGCACTTCTAGAAGAGCAGAAGCCGGGTCTCCGCGAAAATCCGAAGCCATCTTGTCGACTTCGTCCAGCAGGAAGACCGGATTCTTGGTGCCGGCGCGCTTCATGTGCTGGATGATCTGGCCGGGCATTGCGCCAATATACGTGCGGCGATGGCCGCGAATCTCGGCCTCGTCGCGCACGCCGCCCAGCGAGAGGCGCACGAACTTGCGGCCGGTGGCCTTGGCGATGGACATGCCCAGCGAAGTCTTGCCCACGCCCGGAGGCCCGGCAAAGCAGAGGATCGATCCCTTGGGGTTCTTCACCAACTGGCGCACGGCCAGGAATTCGAGAATTCGGTCCTTGATCTTTTCGAGGCCGTAGTGGTCCTCGTTGAGAACCTTCTCGGCAAACTCGATGGAGCGCGTTTCCTTGGACTTCTTCTTCCACGGAACGGCCAGTAGCCAGTCAATGTAGTTGCGGCTGACGGTGGATTCGGCCGACATGGGAGGCATGGCTTCGAGCTTTTTCAGCTCCTGGATGGCTTTGTCCAGAACGTCCTTGGGCATGCCGGAGGCTTCGATCTTCTTGCGCAGCTCGTCGAATTCGCTCTTTTCGCCGCGGCCCAGTTCTTTCTGAATGGCCTTAATCTTCTCGTTGAGGTAGTACTCTTTTTGCGCCCGCTCCATCTGCCGTTTGACGCGCGACTGGATGTTGCGGTCCAGGTCCAGCTTTTCGATCTCCACATCCAGCACGTCGGCAATGCGCGAGAGCCGCGCGGCGGGATCGAAGATGGCCAGCAGTTCCTGCTTCTCTTCAATACCCAGTTGCAGATTGGCGGCGATGGTGTCAGAGAGCTTACTGGGCTCGTCCATGCGCACGGTGGCGATGATGGTTTCGTAGTTGAGCGACTGCTGCAGCTTGACGTATTGCTCGAAGAGGCCGGTGACGCGCTGCATCAACTGCTCCACGCCGGGAGTCATCTCGAAGTGCGATTTGGGAATCCGCAAGGTGGCTACAAAAAAGCCGTCGCCGGAGTTGATCTCGACCCACTTGGCGCGCTCCACGCCCTCGACCAGCACCTTGATGTTGCCGTCGGGCATTTTGACGCTCTGCACGATGGTGCAGATGGAGCCTACCTGGAAGATTTCCTTGGGTTTTGGCTCATCGACGGAGGCGTCATGCTGGGTGGCGAGAAAGATCTTGCGGTCGCCCGAGAGCGCCTCTTCCAGAGCGCGCACGCTGGATTCGCGGCCCACCACGAAGGGGGTCATCATGTAGGGGAAAATCACCATGTCCCGAATAGGCATCATGGGCAGCTTGCGGGGTTCGGTCTTTGCGGGCGATGCACTCATTGGGGCCACCATCACTATTGGATGCACGCAGGGGGCCATGGATGCGGGCCGCCTCTTTGAGCTTCCTCTTGGGATTGTACAGCGGAGGGATGTGGGAAATCGGGAGGCGCGGATGTGGAGGCTCTCAGAAGTAAGACCAAAGGCATAAGAAAGGAATCGAGTAGTGCGGGCCGCTGGGTTGGTTTCGCCATAAACCTTCAATCGATCGGAGCGTCGGTGAAGTCCTGCGCAATCTTCTGAAATTGAGACGCGATGGAGAGCATGGCCTTCAAAACCTCGGGATCAAAGTGATGGCCGGCCTCAGGCGCCATCTCCGCAAGCGCTTGCTCATGGGACTCTGCCTCTTTATACACGCGGCGCGAGATGAGCGCGTCGTAGACATCGGCCACCGCCATCAGGCGGGCGCTGAGCGGGATCGCTTCTCCGGCCAGGCCGCGCGGGTAACCGCTCCCATCCCAGTGCTCATGATGGCAATAGGCGATCTCCGCCGCGCAGGTAAGGAAGGCGTCGTCTCCGTCGCCCAGCTCGCGTGCAGTGGCCAGGATGGTATTGCGGCCAATGACGCAATGCTGCTTCATGATCTCCCATTCATCGGGAGTGAGCTTGCCGGGCTTGAGCAGGATGCTGTCTGGAATGGCAACCTTGCCGATGTCATGCAAAGGAGCGGCGTTGGTAAAAAGCTGAAGGGTGCTGCTATCGATTTGCGCCTGAAATCTGGAGTGGCGGGAAAGGGTCTCGGCCAGTACGTGAATGTAGTTTCTGGTGCGAAGGATGTGACTTCCGGTCTCGTGGTGGCGCGCCTGGGTGAGGGAACTGAAGGCCGTAATCGTAGCGGCCTGGGCCGCTTGCAACTGCGAATTGCGGTGAATCAGCTCCGCGGTGCGCTCGGCGACCTGGGCTTCCAGAAGCCGCTGATAGTTCTCGGCGATGCCGCGGTGTCGGCGCTCATCCAGAATGAGCACCAGCATGAAGAGGAAGTTGCGCAGGTGGCCATCGTAAGGAGCAAAGCGGGCCGCATCCGCGGGATAAAAGAGAATTTCTCCATAACGGCTGGTGTTGGAGGATAGGGTATAGCGCCAGGTCGTATCGGCTTCTGCGTGCACATCGCTGCGATACTCCGCATGGCCGAAGATGTCGATGTCGGAGAGCCCCTGAACAACAAAAGGAAGAATCGAGGAATCCGGCAAAGAGGAGATCACGCTCTGCATCAGCAGCAGCCTACCCAGCACCTGGGCTTCGATCTCCAAAGTTTCCGCCATGCTTGCCTCACTGCATCTGGAATTGCTTCAAATACTCCTCTGGTGGAATGAAGTAGGGGTTATGCACGACGGCGCCGCGAATGACCATCAGCGGATGCACTCGTAGAACCTGCATGATCGTAGCACCGTCAAAGACGTTGGCATCGTACTGACAGACGGCGGTCACCGGACACTCCCGCATTTGCAAACTGACGCGGGATTCGTACTCCATCAGCCGGCTGCCGCCCTGCATGGTAAGAACCTCGGGGATCATCTCCCCAATCACCCGCGCAGCCGTATACCCTTCGCTCACGGCATCCAGATAAAATTGGCGCAAGACGCCGAGCATGCGTTCCGGCTCAAAGCAGCCATCGCGCAAATAGACTTCGCTGGTGCCCGCCTTGGTGAGCGCCTTTTTCTGCGTAAGCTGCGGAAAGGAAAGGCCACGCTCTTCCAAATGCCTGGCCAGGACAGTATCGTCCGTTTTGCTGGAAAAACAGGCTGTCTTTTCCCCGTTCTTGAGGCCGCTTTCCAAAAAGCCCAGCAGGGAAGCCTGCCGTTCCCCCTCGTCGGAGTAGATCTGGCAAATATGCGAACCGGCGGGAAAGAGCTGATCCGTAAACCCAAGCGGACAGAGGTGCGGCTGTTGTGTCATATCCCCTCCAGTGAAAAAAGAGAACTGGCCGGCGCGTTTTCTTTAGAATACCGGCGTCAGCGGGGAAGAAGAAGATCGTTTGCCAATCCAAAGTGCGCGTCGTCCTGAAATGGAAAGCGCGGCATGAGATATGCCTTGTACTGCAACACCTGAAAGAATACTCAAACGATGGGGCGAGGGCTATGGGCGTACCCCGCTCGGTCCGCTACAATTGCAGTGATTTAAATGTATCTCAGGCCTTTGTGCTGAAATTCATTCTTGCCGGGGTGCGAGAAGAACGGCTGTCGATGGCAGACTTTGAGAAAAAAAATGTGAAGTCGGAAAATACGGCGCAGGTGCGCGTGCGGCTGGAATGGGTGGGGTTGGGGGTGCTGGTGGCAGTAGCCTTCCTGATCCGCCTCTGGGGCATGACGCGGATGCACTTCTGGGACGAGAATGTCTACCTGCTTAACGCGGAATACATGGCCTTTGGCAAGGCCGGATATATTGAGATCGACAGCCGCCCGCCGCTGCTCTCGCTGTTGTTTGCCGGCCTTTTTCATCTTTGGCACAGCGACTACGCCGCGGCCACGCTGACCGCGCTGATCAATGCACTGGGGCCCGCGTTTCTCTACCTCGGCGGACGTAAGTTGGTCGGCCGGAAAGCCGCCGTCATCGCCGCGCTGCTACTGGCCTTTGGTCCCTACTTCGCAGGAGTGGTTACAGACAGCAGCGACGAAACTGGCCACAGCCTGTACACCGACTGCCCCGCGCTCACCCTGCTTCTGCTTTCTTTCTGGCTGCTGCTAGGCGCCTTAAAGCGCCAGACTAGCCTGCGCTTCGCCTGTGCCGGGTTCACTCTCGCTCTGGCTGTGCTGATGCGCTTCGGGTCGCTTTCCAGCGTTGGTATGCTGGGACTGCTGGTGCTGGTTGCCGATCGCCGTTTCAGGGCCATGCTGGCTACCGCGGCTGGCTTTCTTCTCGGCATGGCGCCCTACCTTCTTTGGTCGCGCCTGCGCTACGGAGGGTTTCTGACGACCTTTCGCTCCGGATGGTCCAACTTTGCCGGGCAACCGGAATCCTTCACGTATTACCTGAAGAATTTGCCCGAGATGATTTCCTGGCTGGCGATTGCCGGATTGCTCCTTTGGACCGCGCGCAGGTCCTGGGATCTCTGGGGAGGGAAGCTGAGTTTAGCTCGTAAGCCGGGTCGCGAATCCGTTTTTGACCGCTATCCGTTGGGCGGCGAGGCATTCCTCGCGCTGTGGGCCGTGGTCGTTCTGCTTTTCTTCAGCAGCCTGAGCCACAAAGAGCCGCGCTACGGGATTCCCGTTGCGCCGCCCTTGCTTTTGCTGGCCGGGTTGGGGCTCAGCACTCTTGCCTCCAGTAGAAAGCAACTGCTGCGCATTGCCGGCGTGGTTGTGCTGACCGCCGCCATGCTCGCCACCTTCTGGCCCACTCGTCACCGCTTCGACACGGGCTTCTTCGACCCCTCCGTCTCAGACGAAATGATCGTCTCCGAATTCCTGCGGCAAAACCTGCCGCCCTCCACAACCCTCTATACCAATATCAACTACCCCGATTTCGCCTATTACTCGCATCTGAAAGTGCAAGACCTTCCGAGTTCAGGTGAGCAACTGAATCAGGCCCTGGCGAACTTGCCGACCGCCGGTATCCTCATTGCCTACAAACATGCCGACCAGCAGGGCGACCCGGTCGAGGTAGAACCCACTCTGAAGTCGCTCGACTCCAACCCCCACTTCCACCGCTGGAAGGAGTTTCCATCCCTCGTGCTCTACCAGTACCGGGCGAATTAACCCAAACCCGGCGATTCCAATTGCGGAGATTTCGCAATGGAATTGAATGTATCTTTCCAAAAACAAAAGCCCCAGGCGGGTTCCATCCGTCTGGGGCTTTCATGACTCTTGAAACAGATAGCCCGCTTATCCGGCCTTTTCCAGCAGGCAGAGGGAGAGGTCGCGGCGCTCGACCATGTCCTTGGTGATCTCCAGGTCGCGGACGCGCTTGTTGTTGGGCAGGTTGTACATCAGGTCGAGCATCAGCTCCTCGAGAATCATGCGCAGGCCGCGCGCGCCCACCTTGCGGGCCAGAGCCTCGCGGGCCACGCAGCCGATGGCGTCGGGAGTGAAGTGCAGGCGCACATTCTCGAACTCGAAGAGCCGCTGATACTGCTTGAGGATGGCGTTCTTGGGCTTGGTCAGAATCTCGATCAGCGCAGCTTCGTCCAACTCGTCGAGAATGCCCATCACCGGCAGGCGGCCGACGAACTCGGGAATCAATCCGTACTTGATCAGATCCTGGGGTTCGGTGCGGCGCAGCAGCTCGGTGTCGCGATGAGAGCGGGTGGTCGCCGCATCGGCGTCGGCGTCGATGGACTTGAAGCCCAGCGCCTTTTTGCCCACGCGCCGGCCCACCACGCGCTCCAGGCCCACAAACGCTCCACCGCAGATGAACAGGATGTTGGTGGTGTCGACGGCGGTGAACTCCTGGTGGGGATGCTTGCGTCCGCCCTGCGGGGGAACGTTGGCCACGGTGCCTTCGAGAATCTTCAACAGCGCCTGCTGCACGCCTTCGCCCGAGACGTCGCGGGTAATGGAGGGATTCTCGTCCTTGCGGCCGATCTTGTCGATCTCGTCGATGTAGATGATGCCCTGCTGCGCCTTGTTCACATCGCCGTCGGCGGCCTGCAAGAGCTTGAGGATGATGTTCTCGACATCCTCGCCCACGTAGCCGGCCTCGGTCAGGGTGGTGGCGTCGACAATGGCGAAGGGCACATCGAGCATCTTGGCCAGGGTGTGCGCCAAGAGGGTTTTGCCGCTGCCGGTGGGGCCGATCAGCAGGATGTTGCTCTTGGTCAGCTCCACTTCGTTGTTGCGCACGCGGTTCATCTGGATGCGCTTGTAGTGGTTGTAGACGGCCACGGCCAGCTTCTTCTTGGTCTGGTCCTGGCCGATGACGAAGTCGTCGAGGAAGCTCTTCACCTCCTGCGGCTTGGGCAGGTGGCCGGCGACAGCGCCGGGAGCCGCCGCGTCGCCGCGATCGTCTTCCAGAATCGAGTTGCACACCGCTACACACTCGTCGCAGATATAGGCGCGCGGATAGTCGCTGGGCGACGAGATCAACTTGGCCACCGCATCCTGCGATTTATGGCAGAACGAGCAGCGTAATACTTCTTCAGGTCCCGTGCGCGGTTTCATAAGACTACTCCCTCTGGGCGATCTATCTTGATTCCAATGGCCCGCAGCAAGCGAAGCGGGGTTAGCGAGGTTAGCGGAGTTAGCGGTGTTAGCGGGGTTAGCAAAGTGAACGGCGGCAGCGGGGTTAGCTTGATACTCAAGTAATCCTGGCTAACTCCGCTAGCTCCGCTGCCTTTCGCCAACCCCGCTCGAAAGTTACGTTCTCGGCCGGTCGATGATTTCGTCGACGATGCCGTATTCCTTGGCCTGTTCGGCGTTCATGATGAAATCGCGTTCCACATCCCGTTCGATGCGGTCCAGGGGCTGCCCGGTGTGCTTGGCGATCAGATTGTTGGTGATTTCGCGGATGCGCAGGATCTCGCGGGCGTGAATGTCGATGTCCGTGGCCTGGCCGCTCAGCCCGCCCATGGAGGGCTGATGGATCAAAATGCGTGAGTTGGGCAGGGCAAAGCGCTTGCCCTTGGTGCCGGCCAACAAAAGAAACGCACCCATGCTGGCCGCCTGACCGATGCAGTAGGTGACCACGTTGTTCTTGATGAACTGCATGGTGTCGTAAATGGCCAGACCGGCGGTGATCGATCCGCCCGGCGAATTGATGTAGAGCTGAACGTCCTTTTCTGGGTCCTCGCCGGAGAGGAAGAGCATCTGCGCCACGATCAGATTGGCTACCTGATCGTCGATGGGCGTGCCCAGAAAGATAATGTTGTCGCGCAGCAGACGGCTGTAGATGTCGTAGGCGCGCTCGCCCCGGCTCGTCTGCTCAACCACCATGGGAACCAATGCCATCGTTTTTCTTCTCGTTCTTCCGTTGCGGTGCGTGCAGCCCGTTACAGGTTGCCGCGCGGCTCTCAACCAGTTGGCCGCGCGGCGAATGTTCACTGCCCCATCTTACGCGGGCAGCCGTTCATAAAGCGCGTGCGCTGTCTTTTCCCGGCGCATTTGCTCGCGAATCCTCATCAAACCGCCGTCTTCGGCCAGACGCGCGCGCAGGGTTTCTTCCGGTTCGCGCGACTGCAAGGCTGCCAGTTGCACTTCACGGTCCAATTCCTCGTCGCTGACGGTGATGGATTCTTCATTTGCAATCCGGTCGAGCAGAATGTTGGTCTTGGCCTCGGCCTGGGCGCCGTCGCGCTGGGCGGTACGCAGGCGGGCAAAGTCCAGCTTGCGCATCTGTTCGGCGCTCATGCCCTGCGCCGCCAGGGCGCGCAAGCCGCGGTCCAGACGCTCGTCGATCTGCTGCTGTACCAGCGACTCGGGCACGGCAAAGTTGAAACGCTCGTTCATCGCGGCAAAAAGACGGTCTTTGGTCTCGCCTTCCACGCTGCGCTTCTTGCGGTTAGCAAGGTGCTCGCGGATGCGGGCTTCCAGGTCGGCCATGTTCTCGTAAGCGCCGATCTCCTGAGCGAACTCGTCGTTCAGCTCGGGCATAATCCGCTTTTTAATGGACTTAACCTCGACCTCGTAGGCCACGGTCTTGCCCGCCAGCTTGGGCTCGGCGTAATCGGCAGGATAGACGACCTCGGCCTTCAGCTCCTGGCCGGCCTTGGCGCCGCGCAGAATGTTGGTGAAGGCCTCGACGGTGTCTTTGCCGCCAATCTCCACCAGCGCGGACTCGCCGGCCACCGGCGCGGCGTCGGCCTCGCCATCGATCAGGCCCTTGTAAGAGATCTCGGCCCAGTCGCCATCCACCAGAGGACGGTCTTCTTCGACCGGCTCGATGGTGGCGCGAGACTCGCGCAGATGCGCCAGTTCCTGCTGGAATTCCTCTTCGCTGATCTCTACTGTGGGCTTGTCGACCTTTACGTCCTGGTAGCCCTCGATGGAGAAGTCGGGAATGTACTCGAAAACCGCCTTGACGTGCAGCGGCGCGCCGTCTTCGATGGTCAACTCGGTCACATTGGGCTGGCCCACCGGCTTGACGCCGAGGTCCAACACTGCCTGGTTGAAGCGTTCGGGGAGCAGGCCCTCGATGACGTCCTTGCGGATCTCGGCGGCAAACTTGCGCTGAACCACCGACTCCGGCACCTTGCCGGGACGGAAGCCGGGAATCTTGGCGTATTTGCGGTAGTTGCCGGTCACGGTGCGATAGGCCTTGGCCACTTCTTCCGCGGGCACGTCCAGCACCAGCTCGCGGGTGCAGTCGGGGTTGAGGACCGGGCCGTGCGCGTGATCGTGGCCCTCATGGCCGTGATCGTGGCCTTCGTGGCCGTGCTCGCCGTGCGCGTGAGAGTCTTCGTGCGCGGTCTCGACCGGCTCGGATTGGGGAGTGTTTTCCAGGGATTCGTTCGAACTCAACGTTTTGCCTTCCAGGCGCGGAATGCGCCGCATACTTTCCTTGGAGCGGAAACTTGCTGCCCGCAAGGTCGACTGCACGGCCGGTCCAGCGCAGCGGGCGCAGAAAATGCCCTCGCGGCCGGGGAGATGCCTCTCTCATGGTAAGAGGGTTTGCGGACAGGGTCAAACCGCCCACCCTGTGGACAAGCGGGTACGCATCGCCAAAGGCACGTATCTGCGATGAGTCGCCTGCCAAGAGGGACTGAGGGACTAGGGACTGAGGGACTGAGAAACTGAGTATTGCGCGGAAAGTACGGAACCTCTTCAGCCGTCTGGCCCCCCTCACATTTCCGTCGTTTGGGGATGGCGGACGTAGGGCAGAAAGCGCGGATGAGCAGCGCCACAGGCCGTGTAATGCTCGCGGGCTTCGTTCAGGCTCAGATCGCCATTGACGGTGAGATGGACCTCGGCGGCGTCGATGTCTTCCTGGCCATCGTCCTCCCACCAGCAGACCGGGCACAAGCCCAGCGCCGCCGGAGCTTCCAGCGTTCTGTATCCACAACAGGGGCAGCGAAACTGAGGCACTGGAAACCCTCCTGTAGGGTGGACGGGATTTGCCGCGCGCGGATTACAGCTTAGAAACGAAAGACCACCCCGGTGCTGTAGCGAGCGTGGGAGCTGGAAGCCGGCGAGAGCGTTGGAGCGTTGACGTAGTCGGCCATCACCCTCCAGCCAAAGAAGGGGGCCAGGGGCAGATCCAGGCCGCCGCCGCCGGCGTAGGTCACCGCGCTGCTGGAGATGGACGGGCCGCTGCTGTTGGCCGAGTGCTCGATGCCGCCCAGCCCGTGGACGAAGACTTTAAAGCGCATCGCCCCCAGCGTGACCCGCGGTCCAAAGAGCACGGTCGTGGTGTGGGGAACGGTGGCGTTGGCGCCCCATCCATACTGCGCGACGTCGCCCTCGATGCCCACGAAGCGCTTGATTTTGACGTTCAGCGCGCCCTGCCAGCCATTGAGACCTGCCACATTGGGATAAAAGGCGTTGGAACCCAGCCGGCTGTAGCCCAGCCAGACGTCAGCCTTGGGACCGGCGGGCAGGGCATGAGCCACAGGTGCGGCAGCGAACCCCGCCAGGAGGCAGAGAATCGACATCGATGCGGCGAAATCCAGGCGGAGATTCTTCATAGACGGCTTCCTCTTGCCTGTATCGTACAACGGCCAGCGACGACGGCGCAGGGATTACGGTTGGGGAACAGACGGCATCATCAGCGCGGAAATGCCTCCGGCGTCTACAATTTCAGCGCCCAGGGAACCATACGCGAAATCCTTGCGTAATGCAGTTTGATATGTATACCCCAATGGAGGCGTTATGAACGTTGAACGTAGGCCCGCAAGGCTGGCGGGCTTCCTCTACCTGTTACTTACAATCGCCGGCATCTTCACTCTTATCGTTGTTCCCGGACGGACGATCGTCGCAGGGGACGCCGCCGCCACCGCAGCCAAAATTCTCGGCTCTGAATCGCTCTTCCGCGCCGGAATTGCTGTCAACGTCTTCAATTCAGCCCTGTTTCTCTTGCTGGCTGGCGCGCTCTATCGACTCCTCAAGGAGGTTCACGGCACGCTCGCGAAGTTGATGGTGATGTTCGTCCTGGTTCAGGTCCCGCTGGCCATCGGAGACGCCATAAACCAGTTGGCCGCGCTGCTTCTTGTCAAAGGAGAGCCATACCTGGCGGTCTTCGACCCTGCACAGAGGAACGCTCTTGCCCTGCTGTTTCTGCACGTCAACGGCCAGGGCACAATCGCCATTGAGTTTTTCTGGGGACTCTGGCTGGTTCCGCTCGCTATCCTGGTTTATCGCTCGGTTTTTTTGCCTCGATTTCTGGGAATCTACCTTGCCGTGAACGCTCTTGCCTATATTGCGCTCTGCGCCGTCGGATTGCTTTGGCCGCAGCATCTTGCCTTTGTCAGCCGCTATTCGTTTCCCGCACTCATGGGTGAGCCCATATTCACTCTCTGGCTTCTGGTCATGGGGGCCAGGCCCAGGCATCCCGCTCCGGCCATGGCCTGACCGTACCTTCGTCTCTACCTCAGACCTTCACCTCTAGCTCCAACAGTCGGAGTCCGTCAGCAAAGCCCCCAGGCAAGAAAAGGCCGGAGCGTGTGCCCCAGCCTCTTCTTTCACAACTTGAAAACGGACCACAACACCTGTCCCCAAAAAAACGCCGCAATCCGAACGCAATGAAGGATTGCGTTTGTTTTTTGGAGCGGCGCAACCGAGCTGGAACGATCAGGGTACAAAAACCTTCAGGCGCACGTGCCAGTCGGTGCTCTTTCCGGGAGCCAGGGTGATCAGGCCGGTGTCCAGCTTGTCCCACTGCTTGCCCAGCGGGTCGTTCATAATCGTCTGGTGCTCGACGGCTACAAAGCTCTTGGCCGGCGGGGCATAGACTTGAACGGCCTTGATGTTGTGCGAAAGGCCCTCGATGGCTACGCCGTATTTGGCCGCCGGATCGATGACCTTGACGGTGACGGCGCCGTTGGCTTCCTGTACGCCGCCGAAGTTGTCGTCAAGAAAGAGGTCACCCAGCGCCTTGCCGCCGGCAGCGCTGAAATCGTATTTCGTGCCGGCTACGGGGTTCAGCTTGCCGGTGGGGAAGACGTTGTCGTAGTTGTCCACCTCGGCCACATTGGTTGCGGGAACGGCGATGCGCGCCTGCTTGCGGTCACCGGAGGGCAAGTTGAAGTAAGGGTGCCAGGCAAAGGCCACGGGCTCGGATTCGCCGCCCACGTTGGTGGCGATCATCTTCACGTCCACCGCGTCGGCCTTGAGGGTAATGACAATCGTCAGATCGGTCTTGGAGAGCCAGTGGCCACCAAAGTCGCCGCCGTGGATCACGCCGACAACCTGCTGGCCGCCGGGAACCTCCTTCACCTCAACAGAATCGACCGCGCGTTTGAGGATCAGCCCATGCATGGAGTTGATCTCTGCGCCGGGATTGCCGCCGTGCCAACTGGCGGGCAGATGAATGGCGTGCCCCTGCCATTCGGTGTCGATGGTTTTGCCGTCGGCCGAGAGTTTGCCCCTCATGCGGTTGGGATAAGGGAAAAGAAAGGCCGCGCCAAGGCGGAAGATCTGGTTACCGTACTGGTCGTCGTCCACTTCCAGCAGCTTTTTGGAGCCGGCCAGATCGGGTGAGGCCAGCACGTCGACGTTGCCCTTGCCGGGGAAGTTGGCGGTGATCTGCTGAATGAGCAGAGCGCGGCCGGGAACCAGGGTAATCGAGGTGAACTCCGGCTGGGTAGTGCTGAGGGGCTTGCGGCTGAGCGTGATGAGCTTCTGGCCGGCAATTTCCGTACCAGCTTGGGCCGGGCTGGCGGAGGTAAGCGCCAGAGGCAGGGCGAGGGTCAGCAGGGAAAAGGCGCACACGTGAGTCTTCATCTCCATCCATTCCTGGAATCATCGTCGAATTTCCCGGATCAGGCTCGGCAGGGCAGATTTCGCAACCCGTGAAAGCGTATTCCGGAAGCAGAGAAATTCTACGTCAACCAACCCCCAACCGGCAGCGCACACTCGACTCACCGCTCAGGAAGATTCTCATTCCTGTTCACGATGCTGCCGAGATTGCTGCTCTCTACCTCTCCACGACCGCTTTGGAGAGGTTGCGAGGCCGGTCGACATCCACGCCGTGCTCCAGGGCCATGAAGTACGAGAAGAGTTGCAGCGGCACAACCTCGACGATGGGCAGAAGATACTCGGACGCGGGTTCCACGAAGACGCAATCGCTTACCAGCTCTGCCACACTCCGATCGCCCCAATTAGCGATGGCGATCACGCGCGCGCCTTGCGCTTTCATGTCGTGGAGCAGTTGCAGCGTCTTTTCGTAGCGAATTACCGACGCCTCCAGCTTTCGATCCACCGTTGCCAGCACCACCAGCGGAACCCGGTCGCTGAGCAGCGCATTCGGTCCATGCTTCAATTCTCCGCTGGGGTAACCCTCGGCATGAACATAGGAGGCCTCCTTCAACTTCAAGGCGCCCTCACGCGCAATGGCGTAGTGGATTCCCCGTCCCAGATAGAGGAAGGTCGCAGCAGAGCGATAGGTATGCGCCAGGGCGGCCATTTGCTCACGCCATGGGTCGAGTTGAGCAGCGATTCTGTCGGGCAGGGCGCGCAACTCCGCGATGCGCGCGGCTAATTCTGTTGCATCCATGCGGCCCAACCGGGCGCTCTCGTAAAGCGCCAGCAAGTACAGAACGGCTAACTGACAGGTAAAGCTCTTGGTCGCCGGAATGGCTCGCTCCACCCCGGCGGCCAATGGCATGGAGACACTCGCCACCTGTTCCATCGACGAACCGGTGGCATTGGTGATGGCCATTGTCCTTTGCCCGCGCAGTTGCGCCTCTTGCAGGGCAGCCAGAGTGTCGGAAGTCTCTCCGGATTGCGAGAGCACCAAAACGCTGGGTTGGCGAAGGTCCTGGCTGCCTCTGCAACTGTACTCGCTGGCGTATTCCACATCCACCGAAAGTCCGCACAAGTCTTCGAGCAAGATCTCGGCGGCCAGCCCGCTATGGCGGCTGGAGCCGGAAGCGGCGATAAGAATCTCTCCCTTGGGACCGGTCCACTCCGCCAAGCGCAGAGCAATCTCTGGCTTGAGAGCGGTCTCTGTCAGATAAAGGGCCAAGGTGCGGCGCAGCGCCTCGGGTTGCTCGTAGATCTCGCGCAGCATTTCATGTGTAAACGTGGGCATTCTCGCGACCTCGGTAATTTGCCTGAATCGATGCTGCACCTTCAGCATTTCCGCAGCATATGCAGAAGGCTCTCTCCGCACTCCCGTCATCGGCAATGCGGAGAGCGATCTGTCAAGCCACCTGCGACCGGCGTGTCGCGTGGCCTTCAAAATGGGCTTCGATCTCTTCCAGTGTTTTGCCTTTCGTCTCGGGCAGGAAGAAGGCGGCAACGATGAAGTAGATCACCGTAAACCCGGCAAAGAGAAAGAACATCGACGAATAACCGTACTTGCTGACAAAGGGAAGAAAGATCCCTGAGAGCGTGGTCGAAACCAACTGGTTAATGACCAGCGCAATGCTCATTCCATTCGACCGAATGCGGGTGGGCATCAGCTCGGAGAGGGCAAGCCAGACGCAAACGCCCGGTCCCAGTGCAAAGAATCCCATATAAAGGAAGAGCCCCAGAGCCACCTTCCAACCGTGGCTGGAGCCGGGAACCTGGCCGATCAGAGCCTTTTCGATGGTGAGCGGCGCGGTCTGTGCCGCGTCCAGATTGCCCAACGGGTTCTTGAAGAAGGCCAGCACCTTGTTGGAGGGCACGCAACTGGCGCGGGTGATTTCAATGGGTCGCGCGGCCGGGTCATCGGAGCGCACAAAGGTAGTGGCGGCGGTGTAGTCGCCATAGGAGTAAATGATGGCCATCGAGGCGTGTCCGGCATCGATCTGCTTGCCCGCATCGCCCTGCGCAACGAGCAGTTGCATCGCCTTTTCCGGGTTGAAGCGCAGACTCAGGTCCTGACTGGGAGCAACCAGAGCCTGAACTTGATGGCGCGCGTCAAGTCCGACCTTCTCGCTGCCATGGAAGAGAATCCCCACGCCAGTCATGCTGAGAATAATGCCGCTGGTGCCCAGAACGAGCAGGAATTTGCGTCCCTTGCGATCGACCAGCACCATGCCCACTATGGTCAGCAGGAAGTTCATCGAGGTGAAGATCACATAGCCCATGTGCGCGTGCAGATCGGAGAGTCCACTTTGCAGCAAAATGCTGGTGTTGTAGCCAATGATCGAGTTGACGCCCGTAGCCGTGTTGCAGAAGAGAATGACGCAGGCCAGCAGAAATGGAACCACGTATTTGCGGCGCAACAGAGATTCCTGGATTCTTTTGCCGGTCGAACTGAGCGTGGAGGCGTTGCGTTCCGAGACTTCCATCTCCTCCAACTCGATCGTTGCCTGTTCCGCGGTGCGCGAGCGGAGCAGCGATGCATAGGCCTGCTTCTTCTTGCCGCGCTTGAAGAGCCAGCGGGGCGACTCGGAGACAAACAGGCTTCCCAGCAAAAACAGAATGCCGGGGGGCAGGGAAATCCAAAAGAGATTTCGCCAGGCCTGATCTTTATAAGCAAAGAGGGCCGAGGCGTCACCGGCCTTGGCAACCGTCTGCAGGTGATAACTGAAGTAGATGCCTAACAGCGCCGCAAAGACCATCGACGAAGTGGGAAGCCACTGAAAAACCCCCGTGCCTTTGCCCCGGTCCGCGGCCGAGAGGCATTCGGCCAGGTAGAGCGGAATCACTACGCCGATCAGCCCCGCGCTGACTCCCTCCAGAAGGCGGCCATAAAATAAGGGCGCATAGCCGTGCGAGAGCGCGATCATCGGAATGCTGACAATAAATGTAATGCCGCAGAGAATCATCAGCGGCTTGCGCCCCATCCAGTCGGCCAACATGCCGGCGAACAGGGTGGAAAAGACCGCGCCCAACAGCACCGCGGCAACGATGACGGAGATCTCCGCGGCAGTCAGGCTGGAGGTTGCTGCCAGATAGGGCAGCGCCCCGCCAATGATGCCAATGTCCATGCCGTAGAGCAGACCGCCAAGGCCCGCCACCACCAGAAGAAAAAAGTTGTAGCCGCGCTTGGCGGAAGCGCCGGAAGCGGGCAGGCTGGTAAAAACATCTGCGGTCGACGTCATGTGTTCCTTTCGCTCATCCTGTATGAACCGGAGCCGTCAGAATGGGCCGCCTCAAAAAACATTCCGCCAACCCTGAACAATTCCATTTCAAGCCTGGACCGGCCGCGATGCGGCCAGCAATTCCCGCCGGGCGCGCGTCAAACGGTTGACCACCTTGTAGCGATCCCCGCGATAGACCGATTTGACGTGCTCTGCCGGCGCACCGCTCTCCAGATAGGAGATACGCGTAAACAAAAAAACCGGGCTGTTCACGGCAATCTGCAAGAGGCGAGCCTCTTCCGCGCCGGCCTTGCCCACCTCGATCACCTCATCGGTCACCAGTACATCGATGCCGTGATGACCGGCGAGTTCCTGATAGAGCGAGGTCGTCGGATCGAAGCTCTCCATGAGACGCGGGCAGAGCTGCACGGGCAGGCAACTGGTCTCCACGCCCATGGGCAGTGCATCGGCAAAGCGCACCCGGCGCAGGCAGAAGACCATCTCCTCATCGCCCAAAGCGAGAGCGTCTTTGGTCTCCTGGCTGGGCGGCTGAATGCGAAACGACAGCACCTTGGAGTTGGGTGTGGCGCCACGCGCCTTGGTCTCTTCGCTGAAGGAGTGTACCTGGCGAAAATCCCTCTCCATCTTGATCGCCGAGATGAAGGTTCCCTTGCCCTGGCGGCTGTAGAGCACCCCCAGTTCGCAGAGCGCCTGCACGGCCTGGCGCACCGTCATCTGGCTGACGCCCATCTGCACGGCAATCCGCTGGATCGACGGCAGCGGCTCGCCCGGCTTGATCTCCCCCAGGCGAATTTGCTCCAGCAGCCGCTGCTGGATCTGGTGATACAGCGGAATCCCGCTCCTGCGATCGAGGGGCGAATTCAGAGGGCTTCTCGTAGGTTTCATCATCATTTCCGCGACACCCTTTGTCCAACTGTCCTTCCCATCGAGTTCGTCCTTCGCCGCGTCCCTGCGGCGCATCCGCTGTTCAATCAACCCTAAGACTATCCACCCGCGCACGAATCCGTCCAGCCGCGCGCTGGTTTCTTCATCGAAGCGCAGAGTCAACCGTTTTCTCTGCATGAACCGACAGGGTCAGCGGCGTCACATTCCAACCCTCCAGCGTCACCACTGGCTTCTCCGTTCCCTCTGGCAGCAGCGCGGTAAGCAGGCGCGACGCCCCCGGCGTCACTTCGATCCAGTTGTCGGACCAGAGAACCGGCGCAATCAAACCGCCTGTCGCTGTGCGGATGGCCGCCCGCAGTTGGAAGGCCAACACGGTGGAAGGGTTTGCAATGTGGACTCGAATTTCCTTGCCGCCCTTTGTATCGACGAGTTCGGCATCTGCCTCGATCTTTGCCTGGGGTAGGTTCGCCAGCGCCGTCAGGTCTTCGTGCCGCGCCGCCGGAGTATGTGTATAGTCCCCCTTGGCCCAGTCGAACGCGGTCAATGTCATGGGAACCCAGTAGAAGTTCTCGCTCAGATCATGGCCCAATGCATCCCGGAGTTGGAGGTCGATGAAGAGAACCTTGTCGGCGCTGGAGAAAAGTCCATCCGGGACCATGAAGACCCGCTGCGCACTGTCCGGCGCAGCATCGATCTCTGCTTGCGAGGTGTAGACCTCTTTCCAGTCCAGCGTTCGAACATGCACCTCGGCGCGCAAGCCCAGTGCTCGCTCATAGGTGCTGTTGACCACCACCACCGAGCGGTCGTCATAAGAATACTGAATGTGCAGCGGTTCGCAGGCCTTCTTCACCGCAAAGTATCCGCCCCCGGCGTCCAGCGAATTGTCCCATAGATGCCAGATCATCGAGGGCCATGCGTTGTTCAGCATCCATTGAATCACGCCCGTCGCTGTGTACTTGTTGCGGCTGTAGGCCTCGAACATGGCGCGCTCGGAATCGTAGGCCATGGTCTGCGCCAAGCGCTCGTACTCCGCTGCCGATTGCGGCTTGGCATAAACGGCTTCCATTGCCGCATCGAAGACATCGCGCGTAGAGAACCTGCCGCCGCCGTTATGCAAATTCCAATTGGCTGTCGGTGGCCAGGCATCGGGATCGGGCAGAAACCTGGCCCGGCTGGCGCGCGAGGGAATCGCTACTCCAGGGCCGGTTTCCGTGTTGAATCCAAAGCCGCCGCCATGGCTCTGGTCCACATACCAATAGCTCGGCGCAACATAATCGTAAGGGCCTGTCATCTTCACACCGCTGGCGCCGCTGACGCTGGTCGCTGCCGACGAAGCCGACGACAGCACCGGGTTGGGCCAATGCGTCTCCCTCTCGACCTCAAGGTATGCGCGCTCCACATCCGCGGGCGGAGGATTGTCGCTGCCATTGAGCCAGACGAGCATGCTTGCGTGCGAGCGCAGCCGCAACATCTGCGCGCGCAAAGAGGCGGAAGCGATCAGTTGATCTTCTGCGCTCCAGTTCTTCCAATCCTCCCAATGATCGCAGCAGCACCAGCCGGCCATGATCAGAATCCCCTGCTCGTCGGCCAGACGATAGAATTCATCCGTCTCCAGCTTTCCTTCTTGGCGAATGGTGTTCAGATTCAAATCGCGCACCATGCGCAACTGATCGCGCAGCCGCTTTTCGTCCGTGCGCAGCAGCATATCCTGCGACCATCCACCGCCGCGAATCAACAGAGGCTTGCCATTGATGCGGAAGAGCCGGCTGCCATTGGCCGTCAATTCCGAGGTAATCTCGCGCAGACCGAAGGCTGTGCTCTTCTCATCGCTGATGGAACCTTGCATCGTGAAGCGCAGCGCGAGTTGTTCCAGGTGCGGCTGCCCCATCTGACGCGGCCACCACGGCTGGGGATGATGAATCTTCAACGCCGGAAAGCGCTCCGCTGTAATTGCCACTGTCTTCTCTTCATGTGCGGCGAGTTCAATCGGTTCTTCAAAGCGAGCGCCAGCGGCTGTGCCTGCCAGGATGCCCTTAACGGTGCGATCGCTTCCGTTGTGCAACTCCACATAGACCGTCAATTCGGCAACACCGAGCGTATCGTCGCTGAAGTGCGTCACCGCCAGCGGCGAATGCAGGGTGACCGCCCCGGTGCGCTCCACATCGACTGCGCCCCAAAGTCCCATATCCTTATCCGGAGGAGATGGATTCCAATCGACCCAATTGATGCCCAGATCCTTCTCTGTAGGCGCAAAGGTCTCTACCGCGAGCACATTCGCCTTGCCCGGCAGGAGCAACTCTGTCGCATCGAAATCATAGTTGCGATAGGCGCCGGCCACGCTTGCCGTATCGGCGATTTTGTGTCCGTTGAGCCAAACGTTGGCGCGGTAGTTGATGCCGTCAAAGTGCAGCCAGAAGCGATCGTCCCTGTTCTTCGCGGCCGGCGCAGTGAACTCGGTGCGATACCACCAGCCGCATCGATAGGGACTGTCTTCCGCCATCGGTATCTTGGAGAAGATCTTTCCGATGGGATAGCTGGTTCCAGGAATACTGCGCAGATTCGCACCGAAATACGGGTCAGGGAAGACTCCAGCCGCAACTTGCGCTGCCAGCACCGTGCTCGGCACTGAAGTCCTCAACCAGCCCTGCACATCGAACCCCGGCATGGAGGCATTCTCACCGTCGATCCGTGCCTTGCATCCCGACTCGATTCTCCAGCCGTCGCGCAGCGGCAAGACCGTTCCTGCCTCCATGCGCATCGCAAACGCAAGCAGCGCGACCAGCGTAGACAGCACGAATTTGCGCCTCTTCGACATGACGATGAACAAACCTCTTACGCAGTCAACGGCAGAGAATAGAGGATTAAATCGCGCTCAGTCCGATGCCGGGTCCGGTGGGTAGAATCAATCTTCCCTTCTCCACGCGCACACCGCGCCATGGATCGTTGGCCACCAGCAGATTGCCGTCCAGATCGGCGTGATCTACCAGAGGGGACAGATGCGCCGCAGCGGTCACCGAGCAGGAACTCGATACCATGCAACCCAGCATGACCTTCATGCCCATGGCCCGCGTCACTTCAATCCACCGATATGCCTCCAGCATTCCGCCCGACTTGTCCAGCTTCACATTGATGCCGTCGTACGCATCCCGGAGTTGGGGGATCATGGCCACATCCGTGCAAGCCTCATCCGCGAAGATGGGCAGATGCACCTTGCTGCGCACATAGCGCGTCTCTTCGATCATGTGCGCGGGCATGGGCTGTTCCACATAGGCAACGCCCTGCGTCTCCATCCAGTTGATCTTGCGAATGGCTTCTTCCTTGTCGGTCCATCCCTCGTTCGCGTCTACGCGGATGGGCTTGTTGGTGACGCTACGCACCGCTGCGATGGTTTCTTCATCGGTCTTGAGGCCCACCTTTACCTTCAGCACGGGATACTCTTCGGCTTCGCGTGTCTTTTGCCGCGTGATCTCCGGCGTATCGATACCAATGGAGAAGTCCGTGATGGGCGCATCGCCGGGATCGAGGCCCAAAAGCTGATAGACCGGCATTCCATACTTCTTTCCCAGCCAGTCGAAGATGGCAATATCCACCGCAGCCATGGCCGCATGTTGATGTTCGCCCAGAGCGCGGCGAATGCGCCCGAGGTATTTCCCATACATGCGCGGATCGCCTGTCGTAATCTCTGCAGAGATCGCTTCGATGGCCTGCTTGGCCGCCTCGGGCGACTCCTTGTAACGAACGATGGGCGCGCCTTCTCCGTATCCCACAATGCCGTCGCGGCGATACTCCACTTGCACGGTGTCGCGATATTCGCTCGACGACATTGTCGTAGTCCAGGTATGGCGCAGCATCAGGCGCTTCAGGCTGACGCGGACCTCGCATCCGCTTTGCGCCATCGCGGCCTGCTGTGCGCCAGAGCCCATTGGCAGCATCGCTGCCATCCCCGCTCCAGCCGCTGTCTTCAAAAGATTTCTCCGATTCATTGCTTGGCTCTCCTTGCCGCTACCAGAATCCTTGTCCAGGGTTCATCGTTCACACGGCTGATCTGCACGCCGGGATGATCGTGGGTCGTGTCGTGGATGAATTCGCCGTTGCCAATATACATCCCGGTATGCGTAATGTGCGCTGCATCGGCGCCAAAGAAGAGTAGATCGCCCGCCTTGAGGTCCTTGCGCTCGACTGCAACCAGACCGCTCCATGCGGCCTGCACATCGGCATCGCGCGGCATCAGAATACCGCGCTGACGCATCAGCATCTGCGTAAAGCCAGAGCAATCGAAGCCAAAGCTGGAGACGCCTCCCCAGGTATACGTGATTCCCATGAACCGTTGCGCCAGCGCGATCGTTTCATCGATGCTCAGCGGAGACGATGCCTGTCGCAGATCTCCGCGCTGCACCCAGCCAAGCTGCCCATCCACCAGGCGTACGCGCAGCCATCGCTCCGATTCTTCTGCCGCTCCCGGAGCTGCTTCGAGCCTTGCCTCCCAAGGCAATTGCAACAGAGGAGCGTGATGGGTCACACTGGGGTCCCGATATACGTTCACGCTCAGTCCCGCAACCTGTACTAACTTCCCCTCGGCGGCATATCCTCCTGCCTGCAACGCCTTCAAGCCGGATGCTTCAACCCAGCCTTCATATCCATCCGCGCTGCGGATGCTGATCCAATCCTCCTGCTGCTTCAGCAACTGCACGCCCGTTCCATAGATGGCCTGCGAGACCACTTCGCTCTCCACCAGCGGCTTGGCATACATGTTGATTACCGGCTTGGCCACGACAAAATCGGGGTGGGCGACGGACTGCTGCGCACGAACGATGCACACCATCGCTATCAAGCCCAACAGACCCACGCACAGCGCTCGGATAACCATGCGGGGTAAGACCAATGAGAATTCGTCTGCCGCCGGCGTTCCTGGCAAGCAGCCAATTATTTCTGTGAGAGTCATCGTCCCCCTCCTCTTTGACTCAATGGGCCGCAACTGCGCTCCCCATCACGGCATCGCGATCCAGACCCGCCCCTCGCGCCGCCATGCCGGGTATGGTCACCGGCAAGCGCCCATGAATCGGCGTCTCGCCGAAGAGCGCGCGTGCCAGGCTTACAGCCGATGGGATGGTGTTCGAAAAAGTGCAGAGATAGGTGTGAATGCCCTGCACCCCAGCGCCCGTGTAGGGATTTCCGAATGCCGCTACAATTGTATTGCTCGCCGCGGCCCTCACCACGCTGGCCAGCAATTGCGCCGGCCCCACGTCCATTGCGGCCGATCCGCCTTCATGGCCCTGCGTGGTGCGTCTGGGGTTGGGCGCCGACTCTGCCAGCACAATCACCGTGCCGGCCTTCTTCACCGCGGCCAGAACACTCTCCGCGATGCTTCCTGCATTGCCTGAATCCACATAGAAGACCGTCGAGTGAGATGCGCGCTGGCGAAGCTCGGCCACAAATGCGCGGTCGCCTTCGGAGCCACGCGGCGAATCGGCGAAGACAATAGCCACCATGCCCGAACCATGCGGCGAAGACCGATCTGCTGCCGGCTGATTCCGATTGAGCGGCACCAACTTGTTGTCGTCCTCGACCAGCGTCACGGCGCGGTCGGCGACCTCCTGCGCCAGGGCGAGACTCTCTGGCATGGCCACATCACGCTCGGCGTCGCGCGGATCGACAAAGCGGTTACGCTCCAGGCCCAACGAGGCCTTCATGCGCAGAATCTTCAATACACTTTCATCGATGCGCGCCTGGGTGATCTTGCCCTGCTGCACGGCCTGTAATAGTCCGTTGTAAGCACCATCGAGATCGGCGGGAATAATCACCATATCGTTGCCCGCCAGGACAGCCGCCACCGCCTGCGCAGCGGAGATATCTGCATCGGTTCCCTTGAAGACGTGCATCAGCGCGCCCATATCCAGCGCATCTGTAACCACCAGTCCATGAAAATGGAGCTGCTCCTTGAGCAGGCCCGTTATCACGCGAGGTGAGATGCTGGCCGGAAGATTGGGATCGGGCTCGATGGCAGGAACCGTGATGTGGCCCACCATTACGGAGTCCACACCCGCAGCAATGCCGATACGAAAGGGAACAAGCTCCAGGTGGTTCAAGCGATCGTTATCCGCGCCCACGCGTGCTAATCCGATATGCGAGTCGGTGTCGGTATCGCCATGACCGGGGAAATGCTTGATCGTGGTCAGCAGCCCGGCGCTGTGCGCGCCTTCAATGTAGGCCGCAACCAGATCGCCGACCGCTTGCGGGTCTTCGCCAAAGGAGCGTGTGTTGATGATGGGATTGGCCGGATTGGAGTTTACATCGGCCACCGGAAACCAGTTCCAGTGAACACCGATGGCGCGCGACTCCAGCGCCGAAATTCTGCCGAACTCACGCACCAGACCCTTGTCTCCGGCAGCGCCAAAGGCCATGGCTGCGGGAAATGCCGTGGTTTCGACCAGACGCATCGAAGGCCCGCGCTCAAAGTCCGCCGCAAAAAGCAGTGGATATTTTGAATCCCTTTGCAGTTCGTTGGTAAGATACACCGCCTCCAGCGGCGGGTTCTTGAGCAACACCCCGCCATCGCTGGCCGTCGTCACTCCGAAGCCGCCGATGTGGTACTTGCGCATCTCTTCGCGCAATTGCAGGTAGTCGGGGCTCTGCGTGTTCATGAACTCGACACGCGCCCAAACCATGATCATCTGCCCGACCTTCTCTTCCGGGCTCATGCGGCGTAGTGTCGATGCCGCCCACTTCTCTCCCTTGCGATCGAGATGAACCGGAGGCGCGGCCAGCGCGACAACCGCTGCCTGAGCAAAGATGCCGATCGTCAGCCATTTTCCGATATTTGCGGCTTTCATCTTCATTGCACAACTCCATGGCGCCGCGCGCCCTCCGCAACGGTTTCAGTACAAGAGATACTTGGCGCGCACCTTTGTGAAGCCTTCCAACTCCTCGCGCCATTCATCCGCGACAATGCGCGGATCTCTTCCTGCTGTGAGCGCATCGAGGGTGGCCTTGTTGCGTAGCAGGGTGTCCAAGGCAGAAAGCTTGTAATCCTTGGGATAAAGCCTAAGCAGCGCCGAGGCAATCTCCATGCCCAGTTCAGGAGCATCGAGAGCATCGCGGTCGGTGATAAGAATGCGCACGCCGCCGCATCTCTGTTTGGCATCATTCGATGCGTCGGGAGTGAACACGATGGGGATAAAGCGCACCCCGGAGATCTCGCGCGCATTGAGTGTACGGGCCAGCGAAAGTCCGTCGATCCAAGGTGCACCAATGACCTCAAAGGGCGTATCGGTTCCCCGGCCCACGGAGATGTTGGTTCCTTCGATCAAGCCGATGCCTGGATAGAGTTCCGCTTCGGTGAGGCTGCGCATGTTGGGCGACGGATTGATCCACAGCCTGCCCGTCGAATCGAACCAGTCGCCGCGCATCCATCCCTCCATGGGAACAACGCTCAACTGCGCGCCCATGGAGCGCTCTCCATTGAACATCCGCGCCAGCTCCCCAATGGTCATGCCGTGACGCACCGGAGTTCTCGCATAGCTTACGAATGACTCGCGACCTGCGTCTGTGACAGGTCCTTGAACATAGACCCCGCCGATGGGGTTGGGGCGGTCGAGAACGACGATCTGCTTGCCGCTCTTTGCCGCTGCCTCAAGAAAATAGCCCAGTGTGCTTTCATACGTGTAAAAGCGCACGCCGATGTCTTGAATGTCGTAAACAATCACATCCAGCGCGGCGATCTGTGCGGCCGTCGGACGTCGTTTGGCATCCGTGTCCCCATAGACGCTATAGACCGGAGCCCCCGTCGCCGCATCCAGCGAGTTGCCGATTGCCGTTGTATCGAGCACACCGTCGATGCCATGCTCGGGGCTGAAGATGGCGGCGAGATGAATCCCCGGCGTATGCGCCAGCACATCGGCGGTGCGCTGCCCGCGCCCATCGTACGATGTTTGATTGGCCACCAGCCCCACATGCAGAGGATGGTTGGGGTCCGGATGAAGCTCACGGAAGGAGTGATCCTCGAGCACATCGATGCCCGCCTTTACGTCGCCATTGCGCACGGTAAAGCGCCGCGCCGCCATCATGGAATCGTTGTAACCGGTGATGCGCGCCAGGCGCAGCTTCTCTTGTTCGTTCACGGTAAGCTGCAGCGATGCGGCTACAACGTTAGCCAGGCGATTGCGCAACGAAACCACCGATCCGTGGCCGTTGGGATGAACCGCGTTGGTGAGCAGAACGATGTAGGTGTCTGTAGCAGGATCGATCCACAGCGAGGTGCCGGTAAAGCCGGTGTGCCCATAGGAACCGATGGGAAGCAGATCGCCGCGATTGCTGGCAAAGGGAGAATCGATGTCCCAGCCAATGCCGCGCAATGTCGCTGCCGTAGAGGATTGCTGTGGCGTGGTCATCTTCTCGATTGCAGTGCGGCTGAGGATCGTATTGCCGTGCAGCATCTCTTCGGCGAATCGCGCCAGATCGTCGGCGGTGGAGAAGAGTCCCGCATCTCCCGCAACGCCTCCCATGCGCCGCGCAGTTGGGTCGTGCACCACGCCGCGCAGCATCTTGCCTTGTTCGTCGTATTGCGTGGGAGCAATGCGCGCTGCGAGAGCCGATGCCGGCAGAAATCCCGTGTCGCTCATGCCCAAAGGCGCAAAGATCTTCTTCGCCGCATACTCGTTGAGCGGCTGACCTGTGACCTTCTCGACAAGAAATCCCAGAGTGATGAAGTTGATATCGCTATACTCGAAGCGCGCGCCGGCCGGGTGCGCTGGCTTCTCCTGCATCGCTCTGCTATAGGCGGCATCGCGGCCTTCCCAAGAGTCCTTCAGATCGAGGTCGGGGCGCAGTCCGGAGTAATGCGTGAGCAGCTCCCGTACTGTGATCGACTCCTTGCCGTTCTGCGCGAACTCCGGCAGATATGTCGAAACCGGCGAGTTGAGGCGCACCTGGCCCTGCTCGATCAACTGCATCACGCTGGTTGCCGTGGCAATGCACTTGGTCAGAGAAGCAAGATCGAAGATGGTGTCGACCGTCATAGGCTCACGCGATGGCTCCAGTGACCGAAAGCCAAAAGCCTTGCGGTAAACCACCTTGCCATTGTGGCCAATCAGCACCACGCCGCCGGGGATATTGCCGCTCTGAACGGCGTCTTCCATCAGCACATCAATCGCGGCAAGGCTGGTCTTGTTCGATTCGTTCCTGGCGGTCGATGGAGACTGCGATTGCGCGACGGCGCCGGCAGCCAACAGAATCGCCAGCATGCACGACGCCGACTTGATTCGCATTTTCATCCTGAGTGTCGACATCTCAACCTTCAATCGCCCGGCGCACATTTCCGTGCATGGCGCGGAGCCGTTCCTCTGCATTGCCCTTTGCGACGTTAGCCTTGAGCATCACCAGCGCCACGGGGAGGTTCATTCCCGCACTCTCCAGCAACTGCCGCGCCTGTTCGCGTTCCACATGTGCCAGCGTCTGCAAAATGACGATAGCGCGCTCCAGCAGCTTCTTGTTGGTGAGGTGAAGATTGACCATGAGATTGCTGTACACATAGCCCATCTGCGCCATGGCTCCGGTGGTGAGCATATTGCAGATGAGTTTCTGCGCTGTTCCCGCCTTGAGTCTCGACGATCCTGTCAGCACCTCGGGTCCGACCTCGACTTCGATGCGAATATCGGCCGCCGCACCCAGCGCCGAGCCGCGATTGCAGGCAATGGCCACGGTTACAGCGCCCTTGCTGCGTGCGCACTCGACGGCGCTGATGGTGTAGGGAGTGCATCCGCTGGCGGCCAATCCTACCACCACGTCGTTTACTCCAGGGTGGCGCGACGCCATATCGCTGCGTCCCAACTCCGCCGAATCCTCGCTGGCCTCGGTGGCTTTGGTCAATGCCGACTCGCCGCCGGCAATCAGGAACTGAACCATCTCCGGACCGATGCCGAAAGTTGGCGGACACTCGGAGGCATCGAGAGCGCCGATGCGGCCGCTCGTGCCCGATCCGACATAGATCAGCCGGCCGCCTTCACCGAGACCGCGAGCGATCGCCTCGACCGCGCGTGCGATCTCTGGCAACACGGACTCAATGGCCCGCGGCACAATCGCGTCTTCGCGGTTCATTGCCGTCACCAGTTCCAACGCCGACATCCTATCGAGATTCTCGGTCGCCTGGTTGCGGCTTTCCGTTGAGAGATTTTTATGCTTCATCACAATACCTCAGCGTGAGTATTTGCGGGCTTCTGCTGCATCAACAGACTGGCTGCATATCCAACCATGAATGTCGCGACGCTTCCCATGGGAACATACCAGGTGAAGGGAACAGCTGTGAAAATCCACAAGTAAAGATTCAAGACCAATCCGCAGACCATACCGATCATGGCGCCGCGCTGGGTAGCGGCACGAGTGAGAACCCCCAATAGAAATGCGCCCAGCAGAGCGCCAAACGATACGGATGCGATGGTCAAACCCACTTCCAGAACACGGCCTCCATGCCGCGCCACGAGCGCAAGACCGAACAATACCAGCGCCCAGGCCACGATGGCCACGCGAGAAAGACGCAGGCGCAGTTCTTCGGTGGCCTGCGGGCGAAAGCGCCCAAAAAAGTCCACGACCGTCGTAGAGGCCAGCGAGTTGAGCGCCGCGCTCAGGTTAGACATGGCCGCGGCCAGGATCGCGCCGATCAGCAATCCATTCATGCCATGCGCCATGCGCGTGACAACGAATGTAGGAAAGATGGTATCGGTCCTGCTGAAGGCTTCGGCCGGCGGATGGATCTTGTATAAGACGAAGAGCATCGCGCCGATAAGCAAAAAGAGCGAGAACTGAAAGAGAATGGCGAATCCGCTGCACAGCAGTGCGGCTTGCGATTGCCGCTGGCTGCGCGCCGAGAGCAGCCGCTGCACGATCAACTGATCGGTGCCGTGGCTAGCCGTGGTGAGGAATGCGCCACCGATCAATCCCGACCACAGCGTATAGGTCGAGGTGAAATTGAAGGAGAGATCGAAGACGTGAAACTTGCCTGCATCTCCGGCCACTTCACGGACTGTCTCCCACCCTCCCGGCACCTGATGCAGAATGGTGAAGAGGCCCACCAGCGTCCCGGCAATGTAGATGGTTTGCTGCATTACGTCGGTCCAGATGGCCGCGGCCATGCCGCCCTGATAGGTGTAGGCGATGGTCAGCCCGGTGACCACGGCGATGGCGGCGATATCGCGAGCCAGTTCGCTCATGCCGCCCAACATGCCGCCCAGTGCGATGCGCACCACAATGGCCACGGCAAAGACGCGCACGCCTTCGGCCGCCGCCCGCGTCACCAGAAAGACTCCCGCGGTGAGCAAGCGCATCTGCTCGCCGAAGCGGCGCTGCATCAGTTGATATGCGGTTACAAGTTCGCCGCGAAAATAGTGCGGTATGAAGAGAAAACTCACGATGGTGCGGCCGATCAGATAGCCGAAGACCAGTTGCAAAAAGCGGAAGTCCTGGCTGTAGGCCATGCCGGGAATGCTGATGACCGTCAGCGTGCTGGTTTCAGCGGCCACGATAGAAAGCGAAATGGCCCACCAGGGCGCCGAGTTGCCGGCCAGAAAATAATCCCGCACCGTCTTCTGTTTGCGCCGGAAGCGCAGTCCGAAGAGCGTCACCCCCACCAGGTAGGCGGCAACGACTGCCAGATCGAGTATGTCCATCGAGCACGGTCCTTCTTGGTGTCTCGCTCTGAAGCGGGCCGCTGCAACAGCGGCTCAGTTCCAAGATAAAGCACGGCTCTGGTCCATGCGCGGGATGCGGTGCGATTGCGCTCGCCGCGCGGTCAGCCTCTTCTCTGCAACAAGAAGAAGCGGACCGCGGCAGCAAGTCTGGATGGAGTTAGAAAACGATTTTGCCTGCGACTTGGATGATGCGGTTGTCGCGGGCGCTGGTGATGGTGTCCCAGGAGCCGGAAGAGATTGAATTGCTGACCGGCGATCCCAGGTTGGTATGGTTGAGCGCGTTAAACGCTTCGCCGCGCAGTTGGAAGTTCAGGCCATTGATAATCCTGAAGTTCCTGAACAGGCCCAGATCGAGGGTGTTGTAACCCGGAGCGCTGACTACGCCGCGCTTTTCGTTGCCAATCAGCGATCCGGAGTTGAGGCCGTAAGGCAATGGCGTGGCAAAGGCGCCCTTGTAGTACCACTGGAAGCGGTTGTGGATCGCCGTTCCATTGCCATTGTTGGGGTTGCCAATCTGACTGGGCCGGAGACCGGCGTTGGTGCTGCCCAAAACGCCGATTCCGGCAGCATCCGTGGCATAGTTGCCGTTATTCGCGCCGTTGTAGGCGCTGTTGTACGCGGTTCCGTTGTAGGTGTAGTTGATGGTATAGGCGGCGCTTTCGCTTACCGTGAGAGGCAAGCCCGAAGCGGCGATCCAGATGCCCGAAACTTCCCATCCGCCCACCATGCGGCCGATGACGCCCTTCTGGTCCTTCATCCAGGGCATTTCATAGATGCCGTCGATGGCCAGAACCTGCTTCCGGTCGTCGGCAGCGCGGCCATATTCGAGAGCCATGTTATAGGCATACATGGCCTCGGTCGAGTAGTCGTTCTGCGCCGTGGTCAGATCGCGCGACCAGGTATAGTTCGCGTCGATCATGCTCTTGCCCTTGAACTTCTTGGTGGCCTTGACCTGCAATCCGTTGTAGGTGGACATGGACCACGGTTCCACCGTATCGATGGCGAAGTAGCCGGGGTAGGGCTTGATGCTGTTCAGGGTGCGATCGGTGGTGGAGTTGAGGAAGGTGGAAACGCAGGGAACGCCCGTCGTTCCGCCCGTGGTGGGATAGCAGTAGGCCGGCGCTGCATTGCTGGCTGCATTGCTGGGATTGATGACGCCCTCGAAGGCGCCGGCTTGCGGCTGGTCCAGATCCACCAGGGCCAGCAGATGGGTTCCGTGCGTACCGAAGTAGCCGGCATCGATCATGAGGGTCGGCGAGAACGAGTGTTGAATGTCCAGTGAGTACTGCTGGACATAGGGAGTCGTGTAGTGGAGCGGGACGGCCCAGAGTTCTTTGGGAGTCGTCGACTGTGTGGTGCTCGCGCCGCTGGTCAACGAAGGAGAGTCCAAAACCGCGGTGCTCAGCGAATAGGTGCTGACTGCCGGGGGATTGTTGAAAGCCTGTCCCTCGTAGTAACTGACTTCCGACGAATCGTAGGAGATGCCGTATCCGCCGCGCACCGACGTCTTGCCATCGCCAAAGAGGTCATAAGCGAATCCGAAACGCGGCGCAAAGTTGCCTTTGGGTGTCGATCCCACGGCATTGCCATAGGGCGAGGCCTGGGCCGCAATCATGTTATCCGAGGAGGCCTTGCCGTTGCCGAAGATCATGCCGTTGATGTAGTTGATGCCATCCCAACCACCGGTGTTGCCGTTGGCGGCCATGGTTCCCGCGACGTTCTGGGTGGCTGAGGGTATCACGCCCGGCGTGTAGTTGTTGGCGCAGGTGCCGGACAGGCACATCAGCCCGCTGTTGAGGATGGTCGGCGATTCGGCGGGCTTGAAGGTAGCCGCATCGAAGTTGTTCAAGCGGTTGTGCGCGTCGATCGGTTGAGCATAGTAGCCATAGCGCACACCCAGATTGAGCGTCAGGCGCGGTGTGACCTTATAGTTGTCCTGAACGAAGAATTCCAGGGAATTGGCGAGTATGTCTACATCCACGGCCAGCGAGGTCTGGCTGAAGCCGCCATTGGCGTCGCCCAGCAGGAATTCAGACATGGCGATGGAACTGGCGTAGGCCGCATTCAAGCCGGACACTGCGGGCAGGGGTTGGGTATTGAAAGTGAAACCTCCCTGGTTGCCGCCGGTTGCGTTCTCCTGCTTGCGAAAGTGGTTCCAAATGCCGCCCGCGATGATGGTGTTCTGGCCATGCGTCTTGGTGACATTGACGTAGGCGCTGCGGTTGAAATCGTAGTCCAGATAGTCGCCCGAGCTGCTCAAAGCGGTCAAGTTAGCAAGGGAAATATTCGGAATCACACCCAGGGTGTTGGTGTAGGGCAGGGTCGGATTGACGTCCTTTGAGATCGATTGCTGGAATGCGCCTATAGGTGATGTTGTAATGCTGTCGGCCGAGTAGGCAAAGCCCCCGTCCGCTACCATTGTGGGCGAGAAGATATAGCTGGCATGAGCCAACTGCTCGGTGCCCGGATTCGACTGGAGCTGGGCAGAGATGCCGGGTATGGCCGTAGTGGCGGTGAAGCTGCCCGCACCCAGATACGAGGGGAAGGTGTCGTGGATGTAACGGTAGAAGAGGTTCAGCTTGGGATTGACGCTCTCGTCGATGCGGAAGAAGGTCTGATCGTCGTCCAGCTGATTGCGAATCGAGGTCTGCAGTGAATGCGGATCAAGACCGCCGGCGATGTCAACCTGGCTGGGCGGCGCGGGAATCAGGCTGAAGATGTCTTTGAGATAGGCGGCTGCCGTGGGTGAGAGCGATGCAGTTGTACTGGTGACGGAGTCGCCATAGGCGGTGCAGACTCCTGTTGCCGAATTGAAAGCCGTACAAACCGCGACCGGTCCTTGCGTCCAGGCTTTGGTTGTCGGAGCTTGATACCAACTCTGCGAGAAGTCGCCCGAGCGCTCGGCCATGGTGGGCACTGTGGCTGTTGCCGGTTGGTAGGTAATCACCCTGCGGCCTTCATAGGAGAAGAAGAAGAAGGTCTTGCCCTTGCCCTTGTAGACGTGGGGAATCTCCACCGGGCCGCCAAGGGTGGCGCCGAAGTCGTTATAGCGGTACTCGCCCCGCGGCTGCACCGACGCCGTCAGCTTGTTTCCCCACAGGTTGGCGTCCATGTCATCGTTGCGGAGAAACTCGTACGCGCTGCCATGAAAACTGTTGGTGCCGGACTTGGTGACCACATCGATCTGTCCCGATGCGCTGCGCCCGAACTCCGCGGAGTACTGGCCGCGCAGGGTCTTGATCTCGGAGATCGCATCCACGCTGGGATAGGTGAGCAGGGTCAGGTTGGCGCCGCGATCCACGTTGTCGGCGCCGTCGATGGTCCAGTTGTTGGAGGTATTGCGGCCGCCGTTGACGGAGAAGTTGACCTGGTTGGACGCTCCGAAAGCGTTGGTCGAGCCAACATAAAGTTGGTCGCTCCCGCCACCGTAGACGACGCCAGGCTGCAACTCCAGGAACTGCTCGTAGTTGCGGTTGTTCAAAACCAATTCATGCAACTGCTCGGCGTCAATCAGACCTTCCGAGCTGGCGCTTTCGAGGTTCAGTTGCGTTTGGTCCGCGGTTACAGTCACCACTTCGCTGGCGCTTCCAGGAACCAGGGTCCGGTTCACGGTCAGTGTGTCGGCGGCATTCAAAACCAGCCCGACCACCGTCTCCGTCTTGAACCCCTTGGCGGCCATCTTGACGGTATAGGCGCCCAGAGGCAGCGAATCCGCTGTAAAGTAGCCGGCCGATCCGGTTTTCAGGACGCGAATATCCTGACCGCGATCGGTGTTGGTCAGGGTAACGGTTGCGCCCACCACGACGGCGCCTGTGGAATCCTTCACCGTGCCGCTGATGCTGCCCGACACAGAATCCTGCGCATGGGCGAAGTTGCTTGAAAATGCAAGCCCTATCATGACCAACAGGGCAAAGGTACACTGTGCGATTCTGTGCGTCATAGCTGCTGCTGCCTCCAAATTGCTGCTGTTTCTCCAGAGCGTCTTGCCAACCCTTTTCGGCATTCCGGTGCGGATCTGCTCGATGTGCTCATCGTCCTTTGCCCGCGAAGCTCTCTAGAGGCGGCTTTCTCGCGGCGCGGCTTCCTGCTGTCTTCCGTTTTCCGATCGCTTTCTACACTGAATCGATCCCGCTCCGGCTGGAAAAAGTCGAAAACGCCGGATAATGACCAGAAAAAATCGTGCAACCAATCACCTGTCATTGCGGCTGGAGAGGGGCGTCGGGGTGGGTCGGCAGTGGATCGCCTGCCTTTCCAAGGGGATTACGCGTCCCGCGCTCCCTGGCGCTGAAATCCGTCGCCAGCCTGGTCTGGCTGCTGCCAACGAAGGTCTCATCCAGTCATCTATATGACTGGATGAGACGGTAGTCCCGAACCGAGAGCAATGTCAAGAGTGAATGAAGATTTATTTTTTACCCCTGCCGGGCAGCGATTTGCTCCGGAAAACCATGCGGAGCGGCGTTAGGCGGATGATAGAATCCTGCAATCCGTCCCGGAAAGGTAGATTCCCCGTCGATGCCCCCATCCCCCGCTCTGAGCCCGCCGCCTGCCGACGCCGATCTGCCCCGCGTATTGGGCCTCAGCCAGACCGTGGCCATCGTCGTCGGCACCATCATCGGCAGCGGCATCTTCCTGGTGCCACGGGAGATGATGCAGGCCACCGGCTCCTCGGCGCTGGTCTATCTGGCCTGGATCGTCGGCGGCCTGCTCTCGCTGTTTGGAGCCATGACCTATGCCGAGGTCAGCGCCATGCTGCCCTATGCCGGCGGAGAATACGTCTACCTGCGCGGCGCCTACGGCAACTCCACTGCCTTCCTTTATATGTGGACCTGGTTTGCCGTGGCCAAGCCTGCCTCCATCGCTGCCATTACCATGGGTCTGGCGCGCACCCTGGAGTTTTTCCCCGCCCTGCACGGAATGGGCGGTCAGGCCTTCGGTGGACCCATCCCCTTGCACTGGTCGCAGCTCTTCGCCATCGCCGTCACCTGGCTGATTACCGGCCTCAACTATCTGGGAATCAAGAAAGCCGGCGACTTCCAACTGGTCTTCACCGTGCTGAAGGGCCTTCTGATTCTGCTGGTGGTAGGGTTCTGCTTTGCCTCGCCGGCCGGCGCATGGAGCAACTTTTCCACCTCCCTGCCTCACGCCGCCGGCGGGCTCAATGGATTCATGGTGGCGCTGATCGCCACTCTTTGGGCCTATGACGGCTGGAACGACCTGACCATGGTGGCCGGCGAGATCCGCAACCCCCGGCGCAGTCTGCCCCTGGCGCTGATCGGCGGGCTGTGCCTGGTGGGCGCACTCTACATGGCCACCAACGCCGCCATTCAATACATTCTGCCCGCCGCGCAGATCGCCTGCAGCGAGCGGCCCGCGGTGGCGGCGCTGACCCTGGTCGCCGGTCCCGCGGGCGCAGGTCTGGTGGCTGCGGCCATGGCCCTGAGCATCTTCGTTTCGCTCAACGGAACCATCATGTCGGGGGCACGTATTCCCTTTGCCGCCGCCCGCGACCGGCTCTTCTTTCGTCCCTTCGCCACGGTTCAGCCGCGCTTTCACTCCCCTTCGACCTCGCTTCTGGCGCAGGCCGGGCTGGCGACGATACTGCTGCTCTTTCTCAACAAGTTTCAGCAGTTTTTCGAGCTGGCGGTCTTTTCCGAGTGGCTCTTTTACATGCTTACGGGGACCACGGTCTTTATCTACCGCCGCAAGCTGCCGGATGCCCAGCGCCCCTACCGGGTGTGGGGCTACCCGATTCTGCCGCTGCTCTTCGTGATTTGCTCCGCGGGTGTGCTGGTCTACAGCTTTCTCGACAACCTGAAAGGCTCGCTGATGGGATCGGCGCTGATTCTGCTTGGTTTGCCCGTCTACTGGCTGGTGCGAAAGACCTACACAGGGCCACCGGCGCCAGACAGATCGAACGATCCATGCCACCGGCGGGCCGCTTGACGCAGTATCTCCCTTTTTCGAATTCGCTTATGCGGGTTGCGAAATCTGCCCCGATCCACGGCTTACTCGGTCTCCGCCGGGAGATCGACAGGGGAGCACTCTGACACTTCGTAGCCTCTATGGCATTAAGGCGCGGCTCGATTCCATCGATTGATCGGGATGCCCACTGCGTCCGAAGTGCCTTCTGCCTTGCCGCTTCCATTTTCGGAAATCGAACCAATCGCCACCCCGGTGGCTTTTCGCCATGCGTCTCACTCTTCACGCGGCGCCTTGCCGACCCCGTTGCTTTTCTGTTCTCCGCCCTCTCGCCAGTCAAGAAGAACGCTCCTCCCCTCTTCCTTGAGGCTTTCTCCTCGTTTATGATGATGAGGCGGGGGGCAGGCTTGTTTCCGTCCTATTGAACCGGATAGAATTGCCACTGACCGTTTCCTGCTTTGCGTTTCTGGGTGAGGTTGATTCGGCGGCTTTTGGTGTCCATGGTGTCCATGTCGTGGTGCCGTCGCTTTCAGGGGGTGTTTTTATCACCTCAAATTCGACCGCGGTTTATCATTTTGGACACCAAAATGGACACCGAGAGGGTTAACGTAGTCTAAGTAGTTGATTTAAAAGGGCGGGAGTAGTTCAGTGGCAGAACGTCAGCTTCCCAAGCTGAATGTCGCCGGTTCGATCCCGGTCTCCCGCTCCATAAAATCAACAACTTACGAAGAGACCTAGAAACTCCTGCTCCATTCCTGCTCCAATTACATTAGGAAGAGGCTTTTTTCCAGTTGATTGACCGCCGGAAGTCGGTTCTCAACCGGCGACTGCGTGTACACGTTCTGGTTCACATCGAGGCTGTGGCCGAGCTGATCGGCAACCAGTTTTCCGCTGACCCCGAGTTCGCTCATCAAAGTCGCATGGGTCCGGCGCATGACGAGGAAGTTCGCCCAACCCATGCCGACCTTATCCAGTTTCGGTTTGATGTTCCGGTTCCAGCAGTTGTCCTTGCTCATGGGCGTCATCCGCTCAGACGGGAATACCCACGCATCATCGTGCGTGGATACCGCCATCATCCGCCAGACCTCAATATCCCGAAGGAGCCCTTCGGGGAGAGCGGCCTTGCGGACGGATTGATCGGTCTTGGGCGAGTCGATTGTCCCACGGTAAACCCTTTGCCGAATATCCGCGTAAGACGATTGCAGGGTTCCCCAAGTCAGCGCGAAGATCTCGCCCGGACGCATGCCCGCCATGACCGCGAGCTTTACGACGAGCCGTTCCCGTTGATCGAGAGCGCCGAACAGCATTTGCACTTCCTTCATGTTCATCACCTTCCGTACTGGCTTTGCCGCGTCCTTCGGCGTGAACAGCAACATCGCGGGATTTCTGACAAGCAGTCCTTCCGCCATTGCAAGGTCAAAAACCTGTTTCAAATCCCAGCGCAGATGATCCACGGTTGAGAACGATAGGTTTCTGGCCTTGTCGTCCAGTACATCCTGCAAGCCGTCACGTTTAAAAGCCCCTAGAACCATCTTGCCAAGGCAATCAACCAGATGGATTCTAACCCGATTCATATTGTTGACACGCGTCGAGGCTTTCCACTTGCGGCTGTAGTAGGGAAAATAGACTTCTTCCACGAACTCGCCAAACGCCCATACCCGGTTTTGGCTTTGCTTGGCTTCGGCTTCCGTCACTATCCCGTCAACGATCCCCCGCGCTTCCGATTTGGTCATATCCTTGACCAGCCCGATCACGCGGCTCTTGTGGCTTTTATCGACCCACCACATTGCGACCCATCGGCCATCTTGCTTCTTGACCGAACCTTTTTGATACCGACTCTTGCGCATGGATTCTCCT
>Ga0181535_10000514_pt1 | contig 57911 bp, 44 predicted proteins | sample PEATcosm2014_Bin_44_FD_119774 | JGI IMG/M metagenome (GOLD analysis project Ga0181535, IMG submission 119774) | Peatland microbial communities from MTU Mesocosm Facility, Houghton, MI, USA - PEATcosm2014_Bin17_30_metaG | ecosystem: Environmental > Terrestrial > Soil > Wetlands > Peat | place... | reverse complement strand
GTCCGTCCAGGTTCAGAATGGCCGCGTAGCGCTTGCCCTTTCCATGCCGCTCGGCGAGAACCACGCCCTCGCTCAAAAGCCGGGCGTCGAAGAAGGGCGCCTCGGCCTTGATGCGCTTGGCGAGCGACAGGGCCTCGGTGAAGAAGCTCTTGAATGCCGGGTCGCCCTCTTCGGGCAGCATGGGCTCGCGCTCGAAGAGGCCGATTCGGCGCTCCATCGCCAGCTCCTGGCCCATGTAGGCCAGGTACGCTCCCGGCAGGAGCATCGAGAACAGGGTCCAGTTGCGCAGTCTCGCCCCCCTGCCGAAGCGAGCGGCCGCCCTCTCCTGGTCGTGGTTCTCCAGGAATCGTAGCTTGACGGCGTCCGCGGGATAGAGGGCCTCCTGCACTTCGAGGTGCCTGAGGTAGTAGCCGAGGCTGCGTTCTCCCTTCCAGGCCGCCTCCAACTCGTCGCGGCCATCGTAGTCGTAGCTAAGGTCGAAGGCCGCATGGAGATCCGGGTCGGACGCCGCGTAGAGCCCGCGCCGCCTGCACTCCGTCACGAATTCCTTGTGCACGCTCTCGGCCAGCCAGAGCACGGGCTTTACGGCCGCGAGCCGACGCCTGGCCTCGACCCAGAACTCGACCGGTACCAGGCTCGCCACGTCGCAGCGAAACCCGTCCGCCCCGAACCGCGCCCATTTCTCGAGGGTCTCGATCTGATATGCCCAAAGCTCCTCGTTCGAATAATCGAGGTCGGCCACGTCGGACCAATCGGCTATTCGAGGCGCGGGCTTTCCGTCGGAATCCTTCCAATACCACTCCGGATGCTCGCGGGCGAGCAGAGCATCGGGAGAGCTGTGGTTGTAGACGATATCCATGATGACGCCCATGCCCAGTCGATGGGCCTCGTCGATGAAGGCGCGCAGACCGGACTCGCCGCCGAGGAGAGGATCAATCGCGCGATAATCGGCGATGGCGTATGGACTGCCCAGCCTTCCTTTGCGTCTTTCGACCCCGACCGGATGGACGGGCGTCAAATAGACGAAGTCGAAGCCCAGGGCAGCCGGATCGGTCAGACGCGCCGCCGCGGCCTGCAATGTCCCTTCCGGCGAATAGTTCCGGACGAAAATTTGATAGATGAAGGCCGAGCGAAGAGCGGCGGGTCGCAGATCCACCATCACAGCTCCTATTAACCGGTTTAGAAACAATGCTATACTTTTTGGCCCTTTCGCGACAAGGCAATGCGGGCGGCGTTGCAACTGGCTGCTTTTCGACGCTATAGTCGCTGCAGTTTCACGCGGCAGGGCGATATCTCCATTCGCACGTCCTTTCGGGAGGCAAGATGGCGGCGCGTATCATTGACGGCAAGAAAACCGCCGAGGACATACGGCGCGAGCTGGCATCGAGGATCGCCCCGCTGGCCGCGCGGGGCGTAGTTCCGGGGCTGGCCGTCATCCTCGTAGGCGAAGATCCGGCTTCTCTTTCCTATGTAACTGGCAAGGAGCGAGCCTGCGCCGAACTGGGCATCGCGAGCCGCGGCGCTCATCTTCCTTCAGGTACCGATGAGAAGACCCTGATCGACCTCATCGGGCGATTCAACGCCGATCCGGCGGTCCACGGCATTCTCGTGCAGATACCTCTCCCAAAGCACCTCGACGAGCGCCGGATCGTCGATGCGATCGACCCGGACAAGGACATGGACGGCCTCACCCCGGTCAATGTCGGCCGCCTCATCCTCGAGGAGCCTTGCTTCCTACCTTGCACGCCCGCCGGCGTGCTCGAGCTCCTCAAGCGGCACGGGATCGAGACCCGCGGCGCTCGCGCGGTGGTGGTCGGGCGATCCAATCTCGTGGGCCGGCCTCTCGTGAACCTCCTCGCGAGACGATCGGTCAACGCCACCGTCACGCTCTGCCACACGGGCACCATGGACTTGGGGGCCCGCTGCCGCGAAGCAGATATCCTCGTCGCCTGCGCGGGATTTCCGGGGCTCGTCAAGAGCGACATGATAAAGCCCGGCGCCTGCGTGATCGACGTCGGGATGACCCGGCTCGAAGACGCCGGTTCCAGGCGCGGCTATCGCCTCGTCGGCGACGTCGACTACGAGTCCGCCTCCGCGGTGGCGGGATGGATCACTCCGGTGCCCGGCGGGGTAGGGCCGATGACGGTGACGATGCTGCTCGCCAACACCGTCGCGGCCGCCGAGAGGGCCGCCGCGAACCTAGGGTCGCGTGCGACCCCGAAAGCGGCGGCGGCATGGTAGACGTCCAGGCTATGAAGGACGACCGCCGGGTGCCCATCCAGAAGGTGGGCGTCAAAGGCGCGCGCTACCCGATTACCCTTCTCGACCGCAGCCACGGCAAGCAGCACACTACGGCCACGGTCAACCTCTTCGCCGACCTTCCGCACGACTTCAAGGGCACGCACATGAGCCGCTTCATCGAGGTATTCGAGGCCTATAGGAGCGACCTGACCATGCCGCGATTCCTCGCCATGCTCGAGGAGATACGGACCAGCCTCGAGGCGAGGACGGCTTACGCCGAGCTTCGCTTCCCGTATTTCATCGAGAAGAAGGCCCCCGTCTCGGAACAATCGGCGGTCATGTCCTACGATTGCGCGTACATGGGCAAGGTCTGGGAGGGAGGGAGCGAGTACGACGTCTCGGTCTCCGTGCCCGTGCAGACCGTCTGCCCCTGCTCGAAGGCCATCTCGGAATACGGGGCGCATAATCAAAGGGGCCTCGTCACCCTGACCGTCGCTCTGGGGCCGTTCTTCTGGATCGAGGACCTCGTGGCTCTCGTCGAGGACTCGGCCTCGAGCGGGGTCTATACCCTCTTGAAGCGAGAAGACGAGAAATTCGTCACGGAGAGGGCCTTCGACAACCCGCGCTTCGTCGAGGATATAGTGCGCGATGTCTACTGCAAGGTCGCCGCGCTCGGCAAATTTCCCAGCTATTCCGTCGAGGCCGAGAATTTCGAAAGCATCCACAATCACTCAGCCTATGCCTTCGTCACTTCGAAGGCCGAGGAGGAAGCCGATGGCGTTTAATTCCGTCAAGAAGGCGGAGGACCTTGTCCCCCTGCGCGATATTCTCGTTTCCGCCTATGACAAGGCGGGCCTCGCGGAATTCGTCCGAGGCATAGCCTCCGCCTGCCCAGGAGCGCGCTTCTATTCGACCGGCGGCAGCTACGAGGCGCTCGCCGCCGCCATCGGGGGGGACGCTCTCGTGAAGGTAAGCGATTACACGGGCCAACCCGAGATGAAGGGCGGTCTCGTGAAGACTCTGGATTGGAAGATCTACCTCGGACTCCTCGCCGAATCGGGGGACGCCGCCCATGCCGCCGACCTTGAGCGCGCGGGAGCGGTCGCCTTCGACATGGTGGTCGCCAATCTTTATCCCTTCTACGAGGCGGCCGCCGACCCGGGGGCCTCGCCCGAGGACCTGCGGCAGCGAATCGACATCGGCGGTCCCTCATTGTTGCGGGCGGCCGCGAAGAATTACCTCCGCGTCGCATCCGTCTCCGGTCCCGGGCAGTACGCCGCGGTCCTCGGCGAGCTGCGCGAGACGGGTGGTCGCACGCGGCTCCGGACGAGAAGGCGCCTCGCCGCGGAGGCATTCGGCACGACGTCGCGCTTCGACGCGGCCGTATCCGCTAGGCTCGGCGGTCTGGACTCGTCTCAGGTCGATCGGGCCTACGGCCTGGAGTGAGCATGGCCGCCAGGAAGCTTTCGGACGCCTACAAGACGATCATCGACGACCCTTTTCCGCCCCGCATGGAAATAGCCTTCGTCGGGACCGACGGCGCTAGGACCACGCTCGTCTACGACAAGGTCCTCTATGAGGTCGAGGGCGAGCGCAAGGGTCTCCGCTACGGGGAGAATCCCGACCAGGCGGCCGCGCTCTACAAGCCCGTCGGCGGCAACCTCGCCCTCGGTGGCGCCCTCCTCCTCGAGCCTGGCGAAGGCCTCATATCCGCCGCCGAGCTCCTGCAATTCGGGAAGCACCCCGGCAAGACCAACCTGACCGACGTTGACTCGGCCCTCGCTATACTGCGCTACCTCTCGGACAGGCCGGCCTGTGCCATCATGAAGCACAACAACCCCTCCGGCCTGGCCTATGGCTCCTCTCCCGCAGAGGCCTACCGCAGGGCCTACTTGGCCGATCGAGTGGCCGCCTACGGCGGCTCGGTTGTGCTCAACAGGACCCTCGACATCGAGACCGCGCGCGAGGTCTCCTCCTCCTACTGCGAAGTGGTGGCGGCCCCCGATTACGCGCCCGGGGCCCTGGAGCTGCTCGCCTCGCGAAAGAACCTCAGGATCATGCGACTCCCCGCCATGGAGAGGCTCGAGTCCTGGGCCCTCAAATCGGTGCTCGACTTCAAGGCCCTGGTCGACGGAGCCCTGATCGCGCAGACCTCTTTCGTCTCGCGCATCGCCTCCCGCGAGGACTTCCTCCCCGCGGCCTGCGTCCGCGAAGGCAAGGAATACGCTGTGGCGCGCGAGCCGACCGAGGCGGAATGGGCCGACATGCTCTTCGGCTGGCGCGTCGAGACGGGCATCACGAGCAACTCCGTCATTTACGTCAAGGATGGCGCCACCGTGGGCGTGGGCGCAGGGGAGCAGGACCGCGTCGGGGTCGCCGAGATAGCGCGCGACAAGGCCTACCGTAAGCTCGAGGACCGTCTACTCTGGGAGCGCACCGGGGCGGGATGGAACGAGTCCGAGGATGCGGCCGCCAAGGCGGCGGTCCATGAGGAGGTCGCGGCCTCCCATGGCGGACTCGCGGGATCGGTCATGGTCTCCGACGCCTTCTTTCCCTTCCGGGACGGAATAGAAGTCGGATTGCGAGAGGGAGTCGCGGCGATAGTCCAGCCCGGCGGCGCGATCCGCGACTTCGAGGCCATCGAGGCCTGCAACGAATACGGCGCCGCCATGAAGTTCACCGGCCAGAGATGCTTCAAGCATTGACGCTTTACCAATGGCTTCGATTTCCGTATTATTTACGAGTCAGTCGCGCCCGGAGAGAATCGACCTTCTCCATGCCCGTTCGGGGTGGAAAGCGGCGAGACCGTGCGGCGAACGGAGGTGCATGATGGGCGATAATTATCCAGTCGATTCCAGAGATTTGAGCAAGCGAGGCACCCGCGGCGTCATCTCCGCGGGCGCCGGCGTCGGCCTCATTCTCGTCAATTCGATCCTCCACTTCCCGCTTCTCGGGGGTGTCATAAGCGGAGCCCTTGTCCTCGTCGGGCTGGCTGGGCTGTTCGGCAGATCCAAGACGGACAAGCTCGCCGGCGGCGTAGCTCTGGTGGCCGGAGCCGCCGGCCTGTCGACCGTGCTCCGGTCCGTGCCCATCCTGGGCGCGATCGCCGGCTTTTCCTCCTTCGTCATCGGCGCCGGGGCCGTCGCCCTCCTCGGCTACGGCGCCTGGAACATATTCAAATTCATAAAAGGACTCCGCAACCGCGCCTGACCGGATGACGTATCTTCTCGAGACCTACGGCTGCCAGATGAACAAGGCGGAGTCCTCCGCCCTGGAGCGGATATTCATGGAACGCGGGTGGAAGGCGGCCGAGCCTTCCGGCGATGAGTCGGCCGCAGACCTGGTCATGATCAATACCTGCTCGGTCAGGGCCACCGCCGAGAATCGCGCCTGGGGCCGCATCGACCTCTATGCCTCGATCAAGCGGCGTCGGGCGGCCGCCTCTCGGTCGAAGCCCCTGACCCTGGTCGTCACCGGCTGCATGGCGGAGCGGATGAAACGCTCCATAAAGGAAAGGCAGCCGGCCGTCGACTACGTGGTCGGCACCTTCCAAAAGCAGGCTTTCGGCCTCGTCCTTGACGCCGTCGAGCAAGGAAGGCCGGCCCTGGAGATCGACGAGAGCCCTGCTTTCGTCTTCGCGCGTTCGTATTACGAGCCGGGTTCCTTCCGCGCCTTCGTTCCCATCATGCATGGCTGCGACAACTTCTGCGCGTACTGCATAGTGCCGTACATACGCGGCCGCGAGCAGTCGCGGAGGCCCAGCGCGATTCTCGCCGAAATCGCGGAGCTCGAGGATTCGGGCGTGCGGGAGATCACTCTCCTCGGGCAGAACGTCAATTCCTATAGATGGAAGGCCGTCGCCGGCGCATCCTGCCCGACCGGCTCGGTCGACAACGGGGATCTGGACTTTCCCGGCCTGCTTCGCCTCATTTCGGCGGAGCTTCGCGACCGCGGAAAGGGGGGGGTACGGTGGGCGCGCTTCCTCACGAGCCATCCTAAGGACCTTTCCGACGACGTCATTCGCGTGCTGGCCGAGGACCCTCTGTATTGCCGGCATGTCCATCTTTGCGCGCAATCGGGTTCCGACAGCGTCCTGAAGGCCATGAATCGCCGCTACACACGCGAGTCCTACCTCGCCCTCGTGGGCAGGATGAAGGCCGCGATACCCGGCCTGTCACTGTCTACGGACATCCTCGTCGGCTTTCCGGGCGAGACCGAGGAGGACCTCGAGCTCACTCTCGACCTCATGAAGAGGGTGGGCTTCTCCTATTCCTTCATGTATCACTTCAATCCGCGCGAAGGCACGCCCGCCGCGTCGATGTCTGGCGGGATAGCGGAAAAGACGAAAAGGGAACGCCTCTCTCGAGTGATAGGTCTCCAGAGGGAAATGACGAAATCCTTGATGGAATCCAGGCTCGGCGCCGTCGAGGAAGTCCTCATCGAGGGGGCGTCGCGACGCAGGAAGTCCGAGCTCCTGGCGCGGACGCAGCGGGACGAGATGGTCGTCTTTCCCGCCTCCGCGTCGCGGGTCGGGAGCTTCGCCCGAGTCCGCCTCGCGAGCCTCTCGGGCAATACCTTCAGGGCCGAGGAGCTCGCGGTATGAGTCCCGCGCCGATGCCCCGCGCGGCCCTGGTCCTGGTCCTCGCCGCCTTGGCCTTTCACGCCGCGGCCGACGGTGCCGCCGCAAAACCCGCCTCGCCCGCCGACGCCCAGGAAGCGCGCGCGAGACTTGCCAAGGCCCAGTCCCCGTCCGAGTACGCCGCGATGCTCGATTCCTTCTCCCAGGCGCTTCCGCCTTCCGATTCCCTCGCGCTGCTGAACCAAGGCCTCGCCTCGGTCGGAGCCGATTACCGTCAGCCGCTGGTCATCAGGGCCGGCGACCTGGCTCTCCTCCTCGGCCTCTTCGACGAGGCGGCATCGAGCTACGTCGAGGCCGCGGACCTCGCGTCGCCGAAGGCCGCCGCTGAACCCCGCGCGGGGATTTCCCCGGCGGCCGCGGCCCTTCTAATCCGCGCGGCGCGCTGTGACCTCGCCGCCGGGGATTTCGAAAAAGCGCTCGATATCTCTTCCAGGCTCGTGCTCGGGACCGATGATGGCGATATCTCCGCCGCTTCGCGCCTGGTCGGCGCCTGGGCCCTCGCCCTCCAGGGACGCTGCGCGGAGGCCAGATCCGTGGCGCTATCCTTGGCCGAGCCTTCCGTCCTTCCCGCGCGGAGGCGCGAGGCCCGATTCATCCTGTGGCTCTGCACCGCCGACGATAAATCCTCGACGGCCGACGAGAAGGATAAAGCGGCAGGGATCCTCGCCTCCGAATTCCCCGGCAGCCCCGAGGCCTTGATCGCATCAGGATCCGTATCGCCCCCGCCCCTGGCGCACTGGTACTTGGGCGGCCTTCTGGCGCCGGCGCCCGCTCCGCCCGCTAAATCCGCCACTCCTGCCGCGGCTAACACCCCAGCCGCGACCGCCACCCCGCCCGCGGCCAGGCCGTCCGCTCTCCTTACTCCTTCCGGCGCAGGGAGCAAGCGCCTCCAGGTGGGATACTTCTCGGTCGAGGACAACGCGCAGGCGATGAAGGACGAACTCGCCTCCAAGGGCTTCTCGGCGACGGTAGAGGCTCGGACGCGCTCGGGCGGCGAGGGCAAGGCCGACGAAAATCGATGGATCGTCTCGGTCGACGGGGGAAAGGACATTGCCAAGACGATGCAGTCGCTTAAGGACGCGGGCTACGAGCCCTACGTCACCGACTAGTAGGGAAGGCCGCTAGCCTTTGACTCGTTGCTCGAGGACGAGATCGTCTTCCTGGAGGAGCTCAAGTCCGTCGATTGATGACCTGGCGGGCGACAGGACCAGGCGCCGCACGAGATCTTTGCCGCTGCGCGCCTCGGTATACGAGGCCTTATAGGTCCTCCTCGCGCCGGGCAGGCCGTCCGCCTTTATGGCTACGAGTTCGAGCACGGTGGCGCCGCCTATGGAGTACAGCTCGAAGCCGCCCGATTCGTCGGGCGAGGCCGGGGATTTGAGGCTGTAGCGCGGCTGGGCGAAGCTGAGCTCCGTTCCGGACTGCGACCGAAAGGGGCCTTCCAGCCTGACGGAAGGCTTGGTCAGGCCGAGGCCCGTATCCGCGGCCTCCTGCGGAACCGGCGGCATCTTGCGATACGTTCCGTCCCAGAGGTATTCCGGGTCCATCTTCATCTGCAGGTCCTCGAAGACGCGAACCGACACCGTGTCGGATCCCGTCAGCTGGATGTCCATGAGCCGCACCAAGTCGTCGACGAAGTCATTCTGTCCGCGGACGTAGAGGCCGTAGCGCGTCGAGTGAGACTCGGTCCAGCGATAGAGCTCCTGAGCCTCGGATTTGTAGAATGAGATGCTTCCCGCCGGCCTGTCGAAGACGAGGAGCCTGGTGCCGGGATCGAAGGGAGCCTTGTCGGCCTCGTACCAGACTCCCTGGAGGAAGGACTCGAAATCTTTTTCCGACCCGGTAAGCACCTTGGAGACGATGTCCCGCTCGACCTGGGCGCCGGGAATGCGCTCGCTTCCGGTCTTGACGTATTGCTCTTTGCGGGGGTCCCACGAATATTTGTCCTTGATCTGGTCGAGGACGTTAGTCGAATCCTTATCTCCGTTGAAGGCGTAGACGGGCCAGCTCTCCCCGCTCGCCTGCCCCAGCTGGTAGCCCTCAGAGCGGTCGGCCTCCCCGATCGCGATGGAGTCCGCGGCGAGGGAAAGTATGCCGGTGAAGTCGAGGGAGCCGGGGGACCGGCGGAAGACCGTGATCGTCTGCTGGCCCGAATCGTTCATCCCGGTGCATACGAGGTCGAGGGCGTGATCGCCGAGGAGGTCCTTCGCCTGGATGGAGAAGGTCGTGAGCTTAGTGCTCAAGGTATCTCCTTCCCAGGCGCGGACCCAGGCCTTCTTCTGGTCGACGTAGTCCGCGACGACTATCGAGAGCCGTCCGTCCGGCCTGTCCGTATTGCGCACGGTCAGGACCTGCTCGTCGCTCACTTCCTGGTCGACGTTGAAACTCGCTACGTTGAGTATCACTTCGTCGGGGAGGGCGGGAATGTGGTTGACCGGAGTGCCGCTCTCGGCCGCCGGGCCCGAGTCGGAGCCGGGCGGGGCGCTCGACTCGGGCTGGACCTGGCGCGTCGCGACGGGCCTCGCGGCGGCGGCGGCGCCCGTTCGGCCTTGGACGAGGAAATAGACGGAAGCCGCGAGCGCCAAGGCGCTCGCGAGCAGGAAGATCGCTTGAACGATACGTTTCATCGGCGCAACGCGGCCTCTGGCGAGTCCTCGGATTGAAGGATCGATCGGGCGATGCTTTGTACCACGTCGACCTTCGCGCGCGCAAGGGGAGAGCGGCAGGTGAATCCCGCCGCCGTCTTGTGGCCGCCGCCGCCGAAAGTCTGGGCGATGCGCGCCACGTTGACGCCGCCCTTGGAGCGAAGCGAGCAGCGGAGCTTCCCTTCCATGTTTTCCTTGAAGAGCACGGATACCTCCACGCGCTTGTCCTGGAGGGGAATATTGACGAGGTCCTCGGCGTCCTCGTACGAAGCGCCCGAGGCAGAGAGATCGTCCTTGCAGAGAGATTGAAGGGCCACTTGCCCCCCCAGCTCCAGCTCGAGGCTCGATATTACCGCCTTCTGGAGGATGAGGACGCCGTCCGAAGAGGATTCGTACATACGGTTATGCACTTCGTAGGGCTTTACCCCCCGCCTTACGAGGGCAAGGGCGCAGGCGAACGTGCGCTCGCTGGTCTTCGGATAGGAAAAGGAGCCGGTATCGTAGACAATGCCCGCGAAAACGGCCTCGGCTGCGTCGACGGGCAGCTCGACGCACAGGGCCTGCGAGAGGAGGTAGACGAGCTCGGAGCTCGACGAGGCGGACGGGTCGACGAATTCGAGTCCACCCGGCTCGGCCTTGAGCTCATGGTGGTCGATGACGAGGGGGGGCTTGGCCGCTGCGATCAATTCGGCGGGCTTCTCGCCGAGGTAGTCCATATCGTGGGTGTCGACAATGATCGGCGTCGCTTCAGCGGCGGGGAAGGGCAGGCTCCTTACGTCGGACAGGGACTTGAATAGGCCACGCCTGTCGATGAATCGAAATTTTGCGGGTATTTTGTCCGAAACCGCGGCTACGGACATCTTGCCCAAAGCCGATAAAGCCAGGGTCAGGGCGTAGGCTGCTCCCAATCCGTCGGGATCTGGGCCGTCATGCGATACGATGACGTAGTTGTCGCGATCCATGAGCTGCTTCGCCATGCCGTCGAGGGTCATCGCCGTTCCGCCTTTCAGTCAGAGTTACCTAAAAACCACGCAGTATTCCCGGGGTCTCACAAAAGCTCCAAAAACCGTAATTTCAAGAGACCAGAGAGTCGGACCGCGATCTTATTTCGGAACGGAAGCTTCTTCCTTCACTTTTTTCCTGGAAATCAGCAATACCGCCGAAAAACCGAAGAGGGCGAGGACCAGGAGGGCTGCCGCGGAAAGCAGCAGCCACGAGGGCAGGGCTCGTTCCGAGGGAGTGGCTCCGCCGCCTTGGGTCGTGGCGCTAGTGCGCTGCGCCCCCGGAGTCGTCGCTTGCCCGGTCTCGTCCCTGATGGGAGGGTCCATCAGGAGCTCCATGACGGCCGGCGCGGTCTTCCCGACCAGGGTTCCGACCTGAAGCCCTACGGTAATCGCGCGGAATTTGCCGAGATCGACTCTTTTTATATATTCCAGCGAAGGATGCTTGAGCTTGTAGTCGGTCGTGAGATAGGGGCTGCCTTTAGGCGCTTCCTGTCTCTCGTCCGTGACGAGAAGCACGTATTTCAGCCGCTCGGGCTGCCCGAGTTCGTCCAAATCGCGTTTCGCGGCGTCCAGGGCAGCTCCGAGGTCGGTAAAATGCCCATCTGCCTTGACCGCGCGAATCGCGCGGATCGCCTTAGCCTTGTCTTCCTCGGATCCGATGCTCACCGAGGTCAGGCGTTGGATCTTGCCGTAGACCAGCTCTACGACCAGGCGATCGCCCGGGATGAGTACGGGGCCGAGGACCTTGCCGGCGACATATTCCTTAACTTCGCCGAAAAAAGGCGCCATGGAGAGCGATTTGTCGAGGAGGAGGATCATATCGAGGGAGCCGGGCCTGGGCTCCATCGACCCCGTAGCGAGGTTCACGGTTCCGGAGCCCGCCTGAGCGTTCGCCGGAGCAGCGGTGAAGGCCTGGAAGGATAAAAAAGCGATGCAAGCGAGGAGGGCGAGGCGTTCGGGATGATTCACGACTGCCACCTTTCCGGGCGCCCGTCGGCGATTTCCTTGGCCGCCGGGCTCCTTATTCAATATTCTACGATATTAGCATAAATCAAATAACCTTTTTTATATACCGTACTTTACAATTCAGGCCATACCCCGATACTATAACCTAAGAATCAGTAATCGCGTAAAGGAGATCATATGGGCGCGATAGATCTTCCCAAGAGTCCCAATGTATTCCATCCCGAGAAGCCTTCGGCCGTCGGTTCCCGAAACTCCCTCGCGCAAGAGGGTCGTGATCAGCAGCGGGAGGTCAACCAGCTGCTCGAGGAGGAGACGAACAAGGTCCTCCACCACATCAATGCCCGGCTCCCTAAGGAAGTCCTCGACCGTATCGACATCATGGGCGGGCTGAAGGAGAAGCTCTACAACTACTTCAACCAGAACTACCAGAACATGTTCAACCGCTTCATGGTCACCACCGAGGACGAGATGGTGAAGAAGGTCCGCAACTTCATCGACAAGGAAGAGATGAAGTCGCTGGCGCGGTATACCCCGAAGGAAATCAGCGAGCTCCTCGACCAGATCGGCGGCGCGGACAAGTTCAACACCGGCGAAGTCGAGAAGTCGATGGTCAACATGTTCGGCCACCTCCAGGGCCACATCCAGCGCGGCGTCAACGACCTTGAGAACCTGACCAACGCGTTGCTGCGCCAGAAGACCGACGTCGGCGCCTTCATCCGCGGCGAGAACGCCTATTCGGTCGTCAAGTGCTCTTTCAAGGACGACAACTACAAGCCCAAGACCGTCACCAACGTCAAGCTCTCGGTCAACATCCTCGACTCCGAGCTCATCTCCCCGATCTTCCACTATCAGGTCACCGTCGAGTACCTCATCAAGGACCTGATCTCCAAGCACCTGATCGACCAGATCGACAAGGAGATCGAGAAGCTCAAGGACAGGCTCATCGACGCCGGCAAAGAGGAGCTCTCCGATACGGAGATCATCTTCGAGAGGATGAACCGGATCAGGGATTACACCGACGACGACGCCGACAATCCCAAGTCCAAGCGCTACTCGATAATCGGCAAGGAGCTCATGGACAGGATCTCCAACCTGCGCGCCGAGATCGATCCGACCACCTTCGATCAGCTCAACATCCGCGAGAACCTCAAGAAGATCATCGACATCGAGAACATCCGCAACCGCGGCTACAACACCGCGGTCAACTCGATCACCTCGATCCTCGACGTCTCCAAGATGGGCTACCAGTTCATCGAGAACCTCAAGAACGCCCGCGAGCTGATCCTGCGGGAATACGAGGATACCGACGTCGCCCACCTACCGGACGAGCGCTACCAGCTCCGCCTCCAGTACTACGACAACGCCCAGCTCATCGAGGAGCGCAAGGCCTACGACGTCCAGGCTAAGAGCTTCGAGACCGAGGTCGCCCATCTCTGGGACGTCCTCGAGATGATGTACGAGGACTCCAAGTTCCTAAAGCGCATCACCGATTTCGACGATCTCGCGGGCATCTACCGCCGCAAGATCCGCGTCAGGATCAAGTCCAAGACCGGGGAGCCCGTGTACGAGGACATTGCCAAGGTCTGGGACGAGATTTCCTGGGTGAAGCCCGCCGAGACCGAGGTCGAGAAGATGAATCGCACCTATCTCTACGAGAAGGACAAGGTCAAGAACAGGCTCATCCTCATGCGGGACAAGCTCAAGAGCATGTACTCGTACCAGTACCCGATCCAGCGCCGCGTCGTCGAGGAGAGGCTGACCTTCCTGCAAAAGGAATTCGACCGCTTCGACTACATTATCAACCCCTACCATATCCAGCCCGGACTCCTCCTCGACGTCGATATCTGCTCCATCAAGCGCAAGAAGGCCACGCTCGACGGCATGGCCAACGTGCTCAATGAGTTCCTCCACGGGGTATCCAAGGGCTTCCAGGATGCGGCTTTCGCCTCCTTCTCCCGCCGCCGCTCGACCGTCCGCGAGGACATAGCGCAGTCCTTCTCCCCCAGCGAGGGCATGCCCGAGGAAGGACCCTCGCCCAGCAGCGACTATCTTGCAATGCTGAATTCGAGCGACGCGGCGCCAGCCATCGCCGAGTCGGTCGCCCCGTCCCCCGTGAGCGTCAAGACGCCCGGCCGTCGCGGCCCCAAGCCGAAGGGGGTCGTGGATTCCGGCAAGCGCGGCTCGGCCAAGGCCGGTAAGCCGGCCGGCCGGCGCGGTCGCCCTAGCAAGAACGAGGACGGCGGTCTTAGGCAGCTCTAGCCCATGCCCAACCCGGTACCTCGGGCGGCTGGCGTCGCCGTCCGCCGCGAGCGGACGGGGCGGCCGGCCAAACAACACTAAATCGCGCCCGGGGGGCCGTCCTACCAATTGAGGTCGGGCGGCCCCTCCTTCGCAGGAGGAGTGCATGTCGATGAAGAGTCTAGTCAGCCAATTCGAGGATCTTTCCGAGAGGGAAGGCTTCAATGCGTCGGTCCGCCATATCAAGACGGTCGTTTCGATCGTCGACCGCGTCGCGGCCAAGGAGAACCTTGCGGACATCGTAGACGAGATGATCGAGGAAAAGTCCCTCGACAAAGACGACGTTCGCCCTGTCGCCTCCATGGTCCTCGGCCAGAAATACCATTACGCCACGCTCTCGGCCAATTTGGCCGGCGCCGCCGCCGATATCGGGGCCATCGCCGAGGAGACCCTGAAATGGAACGGCGTGGACCTGGTCGTGATCTATCACCATCCCGACCTGGGCGCCCTCGTCGTCAATCCCAAGAACAGGAAGCGGATCGCCCAGATCGACCGCCTCAACCGCTCAGAGCTTATAGTGGCCTATGCGGGATGCTTCGCCAAGGAAGGCGACGGCAGGCTCCACGAGGCCGCCTGCGCCGCCCTTATTGACCTTTTCGCCGGCCGCAAGCCGAAGGTGAAGCCCGATTTCCTGAAGGGGGATTGCGTCTACAAGCCCGGCAAGGCCGACAAGTCCGTGGAGCCGGTGGCCAAGGCGAAGGCCAAGCCTGCGCCCAAGGCGGTCGGCTCCGCCAAGCGCGTCCCCGGAAAGCGCGGCAGGCCCTCCTCGAAGGCCGCGGAACCGGTCGCGCCTGCCCCCGAGCCTGTCCAGGTCGAGCCCCCCAAGGCGGCCGTCGCGGCGGCGCAGGCGGTGAAACCGGGCGCCCGCATGACTCCGATGTACAACGTGCTGGTCACCAACGAGCTGTTCCATAACGGCAACGTCGAGGCGTGGAAGCGGATAATCGCGAGCTACACGACCAAGCATCCGGGCCTTCAGGTCCTCGTGTACTACGACGGAGAGCGCATCATGGACATCAACGCCCTGTTCAAGTGGGGCAAGGTCAAGCACGGCTCGAATATCAAGTTCGCGATAGCCGGCGAGGATATCTCCGACGTCGCCAAGCTTCAGCGCTACCTCGCGCAGGGCGCGAGCCACCTCTACGAGGCCTTCCTCAAAGGCCCCGTGAACAGCGTCATGGCGCTTTTCTGAAAGCGCGAGCAGGAAGGAAAGGTAAAGGCCATGAAAGATAACATCCATTTTTTCAGCCAGAAGGAAATCGTCAAAAAGGGAGTCGATCTCGAGAAGCTCGGGATGCGCGGGCGCCAGGCCAACGAGTTCGCCGAGCTCGCCCTGCCGATATTGCCGGGCTTCGTGATCGACTCCGACGCCGCCTCGTCGCTCGGAGACCAGAAGGTCGCGGACGCCATCAGGCCCAGCGTCAAGAAAGTCCAGGAAATCGTCGGCAAGGGCCTCGGGGACGCGAAGAATCCGCTGCTCTTTAAGATTGTGGTCTCGCCCAACCTGGCGGTGTCCAACTATCCGACCCTCCACGACTTCGGCCTCGCGCGGGACACCGTCAAGGGCTTCGCGTCCTGGGTCGGCGACAATTTCGCGGCGCACGAGGTGCTCTTCCTCGTCCGCGGCATGCTGGCCGTCGAAGAGAAGGTGGCTGAGCTCGAGGGCCGCGACAAGGACGTGGCCAAGGCGGTCGAGGCCGCCGAGCGCTGCTCCAAGTCGCTCAAGTCCGATAAGGCCGCGAAGAGCGCGGCCGCGTTCATGGACGAATACGCCCCCTTCCTCCCCAAGGGATTCTTCGACGGGGCGGAGATCCAGCTCGAGCTGGCCCTGAAGCGCGTATCGCGCCTCATCAAGCTGGACGAGCAGGACGCCGAAGATACGGCCATCCTCGTCCAGCCGATGGTCTACGGCAACTACGGCAAGGACTCCTCCTCGGGCGCCTTCTTCACCCGCGACATAGTCACGGGCGACCTCAAGCTCCAGGGCGAGTTCTACCAGGAGCGCTTCAACGAGCTAGGGGCCGAGGGCAAGGACATAAACAAGATCGACCCGACCTACCTGAAGGAGCTGGACAAGATCGCGCGCAAGCTCGAGGACAAGCACCTCGAGATCCGCCAGATCCGGTTCACGGTCGAGAACAAGAAGCTCTGGCTCATCGAGCAGCGCCAGGTGGTGGCTAAGAGCACGCAGGCGGACCTTCGGCTCGCCCTCGACCTCTGCGTCCGCAAGGTCGTCGACGAGGAGTACGTCGTCCAATCGATCGCCCCGGGGCGCCTCAACGAGATCCTCCACGACATCGTCGACCTCGCTTCCGTGAAGAAGCTGCCGGGCGTATCGGGCGGCATAGCCGGCGCCTCGGGCGCCGCCATCGGCCGGGTCTACTTCAGCACCGAGTCCCTCCTCGAGGCCTACCGCAACGCCCAGCAGAAGAGCGAGGACAAGCGCCTCATCCTGGTCATGACCTCGACCTTCGCCGAGGACGTGAAGGCCATAGAGAATTCCACCGCGGTCCTCACCGCCGAAGGCGGCTATTCGGCCCATGCCTCGGTCGTCGCGCGGCAGTACGGCAAGGTCTCGCTGGTGAAGACGGACATGAGAATCCGCGGCAAGAAGGCGACGATAGGCGACCTCGCCATCAGCGAGGGCGACTACATCACGATCAACGTTCCCTATTATGGCGAGCCGCAGATCTGGCTGGGCAAGGCCGACCTGATCTCTCCCGACCCCAAGGACTCCGGGCTCTTGGACTTCATCGCCCTCGCGAAGAAGCAGATGCCGCACTTTCACGTGCGCGCCAACGCGGACACGCCGCGCGACGCCGCCCGCGCCCTGCTGTTCGGGGCCGAGGGTATAGGCCTCGTGCGCACCGAGCACATGTTCTTCAACGAGAAGCGCATCAACGTCATCCGCGAGATGATCCTCTCAGACACCAGGGAAGAGAGGATCAAGGCGCTCGACAAATTGAAGCCGATGCAGCGCGACGACTTCTACGGCCTCTTCAAGGTGATGGCCGGCAAGGAAGTCACCATCCGGCTCCTCGACGCGCCCCTGCACGAATTCCTGCCGCACAACGACGCCGAGTTCAACGCCTTCTCCGATTACCTCGCCGCGCGAAAGGGGACGAAGAAGCTCACGAAGAGCGAGATCCAGGCGCGCATCGACGCCTTGGCCGAGTTCAATCCCATGCTCGGCCACCGGGGCTGCCGCATCGCCGTCAGCTTCCCCGAGATCTACGAGATGCAGGTGAAGGCCATATTCGAGGCGGCCTACAAGCTCCAGAAGGAGAAGGTGGACGTCCGGCCCGAGGTCATGATCCCCATCGTGATGAACGCCTCCGAGCTCAAGCTCATCGTCTACGGCAAGAAGATCGAGGGCAAGGCCTACAAGGGCCTCGTGGACATCGCCGAGGAAGTGCGCGAGGAGCTGGGCGCCAGGGCCCTTCCCTACAAGATCGGCACGATGATCGAGCTGCCTGCCGCCGCGCTCTCGGCCGGCGAGATCGCCCGCTACAGCGAGTTCTTCTCCTTCGGGACGAACGATCTCACGCAGACGACCCTCGGCATCAGCCGCGACGACTTCAATTCCTTCATGCCCGACTACTCGCTCTACGACCTCATCCAGGGCAACCCGTTCTCGCTGCTGACGGCCCCCGTGAAGGACCTCGTCGCGATGGCCACGAAGCGAGGCCACCTGACGAGGCCCGGCCTGGTCACCGGGCTCTGCGGGGAGCACGGAGCCAACCCCGACAATATCCGCTTCTGCATGGCGGCGGGGCTCGATTATGTCTCCTGCTCTCCCTATCAGGTGCCGCTCTCCATAACGGCGGTCGCCCAGGCCGAGATCGATGCTCGCAAGGCGGCGGCCAAGCGCTGAAGGCGGGCGTAGCCAAGCGCTTCGCTCAAGCCGTCCCGCGTCTGCGGGGCGGCTTTTTTTTCGCCCGGTGAAATAAGCTAAAACATGCGTTATCTCGGCTGAATACTGTGTCGCAACCAAGTTGGTGGCGACGATCCACGCGATCGCAGGTCTTCGAGAACGCGGTAGGGCATCCTTGAACCGTTCATAATGCTTTTCGAGCCCCCATAGAGCGGAAAGGCCTATGGCTGTCGAGGATGGCTCTCAGAACTCGCTTGACCTGATGAGCTCCGCGAAAGATTCGGCCAACCTCAAGTGGCCCGTCTCGGATAGGTGCAGGCAGTCCTGGCGACCGGCTTCGACGACGCTCGCGGCGTCGAAGAAAAGGCAACCCGCGTCTCTCGCGACCTGCGAGTAGAAGAGCGTGAATCCTGCGCTCTTCGCCTCAGCCTCCGGGCCGAACATTGCCAGCATCTCGCCGCTCAAGTGGCCGATTCTCGGCGGCGATACGACGCAGACCTTCGGGGCTTTCGCTGAGGGCAAATATTCGTGGGTTCGGATAAGCCCGATCATCCTCCGCAATCCCTGCGCGACGTCAAAGGCATCTACCGAGAAACGCCGCTTGAGGTCGTTCGAGCCCAGCATTATTATCACGAGATCGAGCGGCGAATGCGAGTCGAGACAGGTGGGAAGGAATCTAATCCCGTTCTTGTCACCCTCGACGGGGTCTTCCCAGACCGTAGTCCTTCCGTTGAGGCCCTCCTCTACCACGCGGTACGAATCGCCGAGTAGGCGTTGGAGGGCCATGGGCCAGCGCACGAGCTCGTTATACCTTGATCGACGGATCGGATCGTATCCCCAGGTGTTCGAATCGCCATAACACAGGATATTCGTCATTCGGAGTACTCCCATCGGAATTTTTATGTGCGCCAGGACGCAGAAAGAGACGCTCAGCGCCTGGCGTCTCCCGGTTTGTAGATGATCCCCGTATCTTTCCAATCGCAGCGCAGTCCCGAGCCGACCATCGTCTTTTCGAATACTCCTTCGAGACTTCCCTGAAGAACCGCGCGGATGCCGGACAGAAGTTCCTCGAGCTGCCTTGCAGGCAGGGGGCCGCATTCCCCATGCCCGGGAAGGATGGAATCGAAGCCCCCCGAGCTCAGCAGCCTCGACATCGCCTCATGATACTCCAAAAGCGTCCCGCTCTCGTCGAGGTGAAGCCACATCGGACCCCAATACGCAAGAGGCACATACGAGTCGCCGGCGAACAGCGTCCTCGTTTCCTTATCGACGTAACAAACGCTCCCCATGGTATGCCCGGGCGTTAGATGGGCCGTGACTGTCCTAGACCCCAAATCTAGCTCCATGCCATCCTCTATGTACTCGATACCTTCCAGCGCTGGACAGCCCCATTGGCCGAAAAGCGGCATCGATTCATTATGAATCAGGAGCTTGCCGCGGCGGATGAACTCGCGCTTCTTTCCCACGTCATGGATTGTCAGGCGGCGCGCGTCGGATTCCCCCAATATAACGTGATTGAATTGGTCGTTACCGAGCGCATGGTCGCAATGCCCATGCGTATTGACGACTATCAGAGGCAAGCGCGTTATTCTCTCGACCAAATCCATTAGCTTTCCCACGCCCCAGCCCGTGTCGATGAGCAGAGCCTTTTCTTCGCCTGCGAGTAAATAGATATTATCCTGTCCGTTATCGCTGATGCGATACGTTCCTTCGCCCACTCGGTAGGCGCTCAACCACCCATCGGTCTCGACCTGAATGCCGGCCATCGTAGAATATCCTCCGAATATGCCATCCGCAGCTGCTCGAAACTCTTTACTTGTCGGAGTTCGCTTAGCGACTCACACCAGGAGCTGCCCTATTTTCATCGAGACCGCGTCTTTATCCCGAAAATCGGCGTCGGACTGCGTAAGCTCCTGGACGATTCTCCCGCTCTTCATGATATAGATCCGCCTGGCCAATTTGAGCATTTCCGGCAGGTCGGACGATATAAGGATGATCGCCTTCTTATCGCGTTTCGCGAGCTCCCAGATCAATCGATGTATGGTCGCCTTCGCGCCGACATCCACTCCTACCGTCGGTTCGTCTACGATCAGTATCTCGCAATCGGCCGCCAGCCATTTCGCGAGGCTCACCTTTTGCTGGTTGCCCCCGCTCAGCTCCTCTGTATTCTGGTCCAAGGACGATATTCTGATGTCGAAGTCCTCGACCACCTTGGCGCAAACCGCGGTCTGCTTCCTAGTGGATATTTTCCTGCTTAATCTGTTTATCAACTTGGGCCAAGCAGAGATCGAGATGTTCCAGTGGTTAGGCTTTCGCAGGAAGAGGCCTTCATCCTTTCGATTCTCCGTGACGTAGCCGATCTTGTACTTGTATAGGCTGTCGGCCACCGAGCGTATGCTGGCCGCTCGGCCGTTCACGAAGACGCTCCCTGAGTCCATCGCGTACTCCCCGATGATGGTCCGAGCGAGCTCGCTCCTTCCGGAGCCGACGAGGCCGTAGAAGCCGACGATCTCGCCCCTGCGCGCGAGGAAGCTCGCGTCGCGAACTAGGGCGCCCTTCGTTACGCCATGTACCTCTAAGGCCGGTGGCGACGGATCAATATCGAATTCGCCGAGGTACTCGTCTCGATAATTCCTCCCTATCATCATTTCGATGATTTCATTCTTGTCGGCTTGGTCACGACTGACGGTCGCCATCTTCCTGCCGTCGCGGATGACCGTGATAGAATCGCAGATCGCGAATACCTCTTCCAATTTGTGCGAGACGAAAACGATACCGACGCCCCGGGCTCGGAGCGACCTCACGATATCGAAGAGCGTCTCGCTCTCCCGCAGCGTCAGCGACGAGGTCGGCTCGTCCATGATCAGCAGGCGAGCGTCGCACGAGAGGGCCTTCGCGATTTGCACGAGCTGCTTTTGCGCTACGCTCAGGTTTCCGACGTTGGCCTCCGGGGAGACGTCGAGTTTCACTATATCCAGGTATTTCCTCGCCTCGCGGCGCATCGACCGCCAATCGAGGAAGGACCACTTCGTCCTGAACCGCTCCAGCTTGTCGATGAATATATTCTCCGCCACGGAGAACGCGGGCACTATCTGGATATCCTGGTTCACGAGGGATATGCCGCGGCGCAGCGCTTCCTTGTAGCTCTCGAATCGAACCGGTTCCCCGTCGACCCGGACCGTACCCTCGTAGTTGCCGTATATCCCGCACATCACCTTAATGAGAGTGCTCTTCCCGGCCCCGTTTTCTCCTACGAGACCATGAACCTCTCCGCAGTTGAACTCGATGGATACGCCATCGAGCGCTTTGACTCCGGGGAATTCTTTACTAACGTCGGAAAGCTTCAGCATTGGCACCTCGAAGCGCGCTTCGTCCGGTGCGCCGCCGCTCCGAATCGAGAATCGGCGGCGGCGGTACCGCTACTATTTGTCGTTGAAATACTTGTCTTTTAGCGAGGCGAGGATCGATTTCGTAACCTCGTCCAGATCCTTCTTATAGGCGTCGACGTTGCTTTTCGTCACGAACACGGTACCGGAATTGATGAAGTAAGCGCCTTGCTTCGGCGCGTATCCGTCGGAGAGCATGCGCAGCAAGGCGCAGCCTATATAGCCCATCCCGCTCGGATTCTGCGCGATCGTACCTCCATTGATGGCGCCCGTGCGGATCGCATCGAGCACGATCGGATCGTCGTCGATCCCGATAAGGGCGATCTTCTTTCCCGGCGTCTTAGCGCTCAGCTCTTTCAAAACCTGGACGGCCGCGACCGTCGTCGTATAGCCGGTGCAAATAATGCCATCTGCCTTGCCCAGGTTCGCCGAGATCGCGCTCTCGAGCTTCTGAGAGGCCTCTTCGATGGTGCTCATATCGCCGACCTCCTGGATGATCTTGACTCCCGGGTGCGCGGCGACGACCTCTTCGACTCCCTGCTTACGCAGGACCGTGTTCGCGTCGGCGAGGACCTCGAGCACATTGATGATATTGCCCTTGTCCCCCATGAGCCGTATAAGGTTTTCCGTAGCGGTCCTGGCCGCCGCCTTGACGTCCGTAGCCACGGCGAACGATGCAGGCGTGGGCAGGACCGTCGAAGTGCCGAAATTAACGACCGCGACTTTATGAGCGGCCAGTTCTTGATACAGACCGTTGGCTCCGGACGGGTCGACGGGATAGACGAGGAAGCCCCGGTAGTTTTGCGCCGCCAAGGCTTCTATGCTGTTATTCTCGCTGTCTTGCGTCATCTCGACGCCGATCTGCTGCTTGACGGCAATGCCCATGTCCTTCTCGAAGGCCTTCACCCCTTGCTGCACGGCCTCGCCGAACGGGTGCGGGATTGGGAAGTACCAAGCGAGTTTGTACTCCTTCCCGCCGGAGGCGGAGCCTGGGCTCTGCGTCTGGGCGAACCCGGAGCCAGCCGCGAGAGCGGCCACGATGCAGAATGCGATGCATAGCTTGTTCATTCACTCCTCCTATATGATCAAGCATTGAGCCTTTTGCTCAATCTCAGACCATCCAGCGTAACCACGGCGAGGATGATGGTCCCGATGAACGCCTGCTCGAAGTAGACATTAGCGTTCACGAGGACCAGCCCATTCTTTATCATGACCATGATGATGCCGCCGAGAAAAAGGCCAAGCGCGGAGATCACGCCGCCGTTCAACGAAGTACCACCGATCACAGCCACCGAGAAGGAGATGATCAGCCAGTTTTGCCCCGTCGCGGGCTGGGCCGACCCCATCCTGGACACGTAGAAAAAGCCGGTCAGCGCGGCGATGAAGCCGGAGAGAATGTGGCTGACCACGCGCATCCGCGAAGTCTTGACGCCGGAAAGCCGCGCAGCGTTCAAATTGCTGCCGGTCGCGAGGATATACCGCCCCGTGATCGTATAGGTAAAGAAAAAATAAGCGAAGCCCATGATCGCGAGCGCGATCCAGAAAAGGTAAGGCAGACCGAACAAGCTGCCGCGGCCGATGAACGTGATCGAGGCAGGCATGTTGGTGTAGGGGAAGCCCCGTGATAGCCCGTAATTGATGCCGGTGAAGATGAAGGACGTAGCGAGCGTGACGATGAAATCGTTGATTCTGAAGCGCGTTATGAAGAAGCCGTTGAAGGCTCCGCACGCGATGCCGACTCCGACCGCTCCGAGGGCGGGGATGGCGTTCGACGCGCCCGCCTTGGTAATGAGAATGCCGACGATGGTGGTCGCGAGGCCGCCGATAGCCCCGAGCGAGACGTTCATCCCGCCGATAGCCATCACAACCGCCTGGCCGAGCCCGATGAGCGCGTAGAAAGCCAGATCGCGCGAGATATTGAAGAGGTTGTACGGTGTCAGGAAACTATCCGTGAACAGGGAAAAACCGAGGAAAAGCACGACCGCGGCGATTGCTATGCCGCTCTGGTTCTTACGGAACAGGCGGGCGAGCATGGACGATTTCAACGACCGCTCCTTCAATATTTGTAAAGATATCGTATTTTATTAATTAGATATTGTCAAATTTATTTTTCTATTTTATGTATTATTAGTAATAATTGACCAATGATCCATAGAAGCATATAGTGATCGCATGAAAACACATGTCACGACGACCGATGTCGCGACGAGGGCCGGCGTCTCGCAATCCACCGTCTCGTGCGTACTCTCGGGGAAGGGCAACATCTCGGCAGAGGTCCGCGATCGCGTGCTGGCGGCCGCGCAGGAGCTTGGCTACATCTCCAGGAGGAGCGGGGCGGCTCAACGCAGGAAGAAGAAGCAGCGAAAGACGATTGGTATCATCCTCGACCTCAATCCCCCCTTGCCCTTTGTGTGGAACTTCGAGCGTCCCATCTTATACCATCTGGAGGCTAACCTATCCGAAGAGGGGTTCACCGTCGTGGTGATTCCTATCAGTTTCACGCGCTCCGAAGAGGAGCTATACCAGAAAATCGTCGGCCAGCGGGTCGACGCGCTCGTCTCGATACTTTTCGTCAACGAGAGCGTATTCAACAAGCTGAACGGCGAGGACATCCCTGTCCTCGTCGTCATGAACGACGCCCTGCAAACGAAGTTCCACGCCGTTCTCGTCGACGATTTCCAAGGGATATTCGATGGAACGACCTATCTCGTCGAGCTTGGGCACAAGAACCTGCTGTACATCGACTACGAGCGGCCGGATATGCCCGCGCTCATCATCGACCGCTTCTACGGCTTCGCTAAGGCGGTAGAGCACTTTCACCTCGACTTTCCCGAGCGCCACCACATTCGAAGCGGGACGACGAACATCGAGGAATTGACATCCCTCTTGGAACCGATCTTCGGCGAACCAGATCCCCCTACCGCGATCATCGCCCTGGACGACTACATCGCCGCGAGCCTTTTGCTCGCTCTGCAGCGGCTTCGCCTCGGAGTGCCGGAGCAAGTCTCCCTCCTCTCGATCGGCGACGTCCTGGACTATAGCCAGCCCTACATCCCTCGAATAACGACCGCCCAGATCAACAACGCGCTCGCCGGGAAGCTGGCTGGGGAGCTCCTGATCGATATAATGAAGAAAGGCCTCTACTCGCCCCAAATCCTCAAGGTCACTCCCCGCATCGTCGAGCGCGGCTCCTGCAGGAGAATCAACGGAGCCGATACGACCTGAGATCCACAGGCGAAGCCTCAGCCCTCGCAGCCGGAGAGCTCGATGCAAGGCGGTTCCGCGCCTTCCCGTTCGAGACGCGCTGCTTCCCTCGCAGGCTTGCCGGGCCGGAAGTAGACCGCTCCGCCCAGGACCGCCAAGAGCGAGAAGGCGATCATGAGGTTGCTGTACACGAAGCTTTTCGGCGCGGAAGCGAAGGGCAGGAGGGAGAAGTCCAGGAGGCCGCTACCGAGGAGCTTGCCGACGATCGCGGTACCGATGGCCCCCGAAAGAATGCCGACGAGATTGAAGAGCCCCATGCCCACACCCATCTCCTCGGGCGGCAGCGTCTGCGATACTGCGTTCACCATCGCAGTCTGGAAGAGTGCGAAGCCGACGTAGACGAGGAGCATGGCGAAGGCGACTACCAGGGGCGACAGGCTCAGGAGGAAGGCCATCGCGACCATGCCGGCGACCAGGAGGGAAAGTCCCGCGCCGATTACCAAGCCGCTCCCCCTCTTGTCCGCGATCCTTCCGGAGATAGGCCCGAAGATCACCGAGCTGATGGCGCCGGGGAAGAGTATCAGTCCGATCTGGCCCGTGGTCAGGCCATGGATCCGGCTCAGCATCAGAGGAACCAGGAAGACGACGCCGATGACGATGGCGAAGAGGCAGAGGGTGACGACGAGTCCCTTCCTGAAACCGGCATTCGCGAAGAGCGCGGGTTTGATGAAGGGATCGGCTGCGGCGCGGATGCGCGCGACGAAGAGGACGGACAGGACCGCGAAGGCTCCCAGGTAGGCGAAAGCGTTGAAATTGAGGTAGGCCACCAGGGAACCGAGGAGGAGGGTCGCCAGGCCTGCGCCGAGCATGTCCACGCCGCTTTTCCGGCGCGGCTCTGGAGGCAGGGCCCTGAAGATGAAGGGCAGGGAGATCAGGATCAGGGAGGGTATGAGGAAGAGATATGACCAGTGGAGGGCGCTCGAGACGAAGCCGCCGATGACGGGGCCGAAGCCGATCGCCAGCGAGACTATGGAGGTGATGAGGCCGAAGATCCTCCCGCGGTCCGAGACTTCGAAGTAGCGCGCGATCGCGACGAAGACGAGGGCGGGGATGGCCGAGCCCCCGATGCCCTGGATCGCGCGGGCGGCCACGACGGCGAGGTACGAGGAACGCAATGCGAAGCCCAGGACGGAGGCCGCGACGTAGATTCCGACACCCGTCGCGATGAGGCCTCGCAGGCTGAAGATATCGGACAGCTTGCCGAAGACGACCGACCCGATCCCGAAGAAGACCATGAATACGGTCATCATCCAGCTTACCCCGGAGGGCGTCAGCGCGAACTGCGCCGCGATCTTCGGCGTCGAGACGTTGAACACGGTCTCGTTCAGGACGGCGAAGAAAATCAGGTAGGCGATCCAGGGAACGATTTTCCGCGGGTCTCGGGCCGCCCTGCCGGATCCTTCACTCATGCTTCCCCCTTATGCGAGGCGACCCGACGACGGCCGCATATATGCGAGGCAATATATTGAAAAATATATAATGTAAACAGAAGGGTCAAGGCGAAGTTCGACTGCTCATCGGCGTAATCTAACAAGGTAGAGAGTGGGGTCACGAAGATGACCGGAGGAATCGCGCGAATCGAAAGAACTCCGGGTCCTTTCAATTAATGTGAGCGGGTGGTTAAGATGGAGGAAACAGTGCTCCCTTTGCGATCACTCCGCGCTGAAGTCCCAGACCATCTTCGTCTTGATCTTCTCCGCCACCGCGGCCGCGACCTTCTTCGCGTCGGCGAAGGGGATCGAGCATTCCTTGTTGAAGGTCTTCTCGAAGAAGAGCTGTATGGACTGGTGCATGTCGGGAAGATGGTAGAAGCAGAACGAGAAGTTGATGCCCGCCGGCCGGGCGATGGTGAATGATCCATAGGAGATCACCGCGTCCTTGGCCCAGTAGATGCGCGTCTGGTTCTTGCAGTTGTGCATGTCCAGCTCCGCGAAGCGCAGAGGGATCTTGTCGGCGTTGGATCGGACGTATGGCTCCATGCCCTTGTTGGGATAGTTGGCCGGCTCGATGAGGACGAAGAGTTTCTTGCCATCGGTCTGGAAGGTGAGGCCTTCGTCGTTCGGGTAGATGGACTTTACGTTGTTGTAGGAGACGATCTCGTAGCGCGAATAAACGGAGTTGTTGCTGAAGAACGAGGTGACGATATACCCGTGATCCTTGGGAAGCGCGTTTTTCGCGTAGGCGTCGAACAAGTCCATGGCTTTTACAGGCATTGAGGGCCTCCAGGGGCTAGTATAGCAGGATGGCGACGGAATTCAACAGCCAACTATCGGCGCTTCGAGCGGGAGTCGGCGTCGGCGACGCCCCGGTCGGCGATGCCTGGACTGTCCGGCCTCGCGGTCGGCTTGCGAGTCGCGGGTCGCTCCGCCTCGGCCTGTATCGCGGCGCGCGCTTCCTCCTCGCAGTTGGCGGCGAGCTCCGAAAGGCCCTGCTTCCTGTAGAGCGACGACAAATTACGCCAGGCGCGCTCGCTCCCTCTGTCGCGGTCGATGGCGCTGCGGAGGGCCGCCACGGCCGCCTCGGTCCGGCCGGCTCGGGCGTATAACGCGGCCTGGAGCATCCAGGGATCGGGTCGGGTCTTGGCGGCCTTCGGGGCCTTCTCGAGAAGGGCGAGGGCATAGTCGGCCTGGCCTTCCCGCTCGAGGCAGTAGGCGAGGCCGACCAGGAGCTCGCCCGAGCCCGGCTCTTCGCGCAGGAGGTCGCGGTAGGCGAGGGCGCCCTCGCGGTAGCGACCGGCGTTTCGGTAGGAGACCGCGAGAAGGCGGCGCGACCGCTCGCCCATCTCGCCGTAGGGCATGCCCCGCTCCAGTTGCGCGGCGGCGGCGGCCCAATCGCCGCGCGCGGAGAGGGCGCCCACGTACTCGCGCCTGAGCTTCGAGTTGTCGGGATAGGCCTCGAGATATGCCGCGTAGGCCTCCTCGCGCGCGCCCTCGTCCTCCAGGGACTCGGCCACCGAGATCCGATACAGCAGCGACAGCTCGTGGTCGGGAGCGAGGCTCAGGACTTTCTCGAACCAGCCCGACGCGAGGTCGGGCCTTCCCGAGCGGTAGAGGGCTTCGCCAAGGGCGAACATCAGCCGCGGGTCCGCGGCCCGCGATCGCAGGAGGGATTGGAGGAGGGGGATGAGGCGCCCGGGATCCTCGCCCAGCCGCGAGCGGCACAGGGCAGCGTAGTAGTCGACCTCCGCCGCCTCGGCGCCGAGCCTGCGTGCCCGCTCGGCCGCCTTGAGCGACGACGCGTAGTCGCCGAGATCGTAGAGGGCGAGGGAGAGGCCGAGGCGGAATTGGCCCTCCTCGGGGGCGGCCTCGATCGCGCGCATCCAGTGGTCGCGGGAGCGCTCGAGCTCGCCCAGGGCGCGCAGGCTCTCCGCGGCGATAGATCGGAGGGCGGCGTCCTTCGGATCGGCGCGCAGGAGGAGCATGCAGTCGGAGACGGCTTCCTTGTAGCGCCCGTCGCGGAAGGCGACGGAGGCGCGCAGCCGCGCGAGGGAGTTGTCGTCGGCCGGCAGGGCGGGCAGGTCGGGATGGGTGGCGCGAATGGCTTCGAATTCGCGCAGCGCCTCCGCCTGCCGGCCCGAGGCGAGGAGGAGGCCGGCGCGGAGCCAGCGTATCGAGGGGTCGCCTGGAGCGGCGGCCAGTGCGGCCTCGCAGTCGACGATGGCCTCGGGGAGGCGTCCGGTCTCCCTGAGGGCCTTGGCCTTCCAGAGACGTATAGCCGCTCCGTCGAGCCCGTTCTCTATCGCGAACCCGAGCACCTGTCTCGCCATGTCCGCGTCGCCCCGCGCGAGGAGGCGAACGCCGCGCGCGTAGAGGGCGTTCAGATAGCCTCTATAGATGTTCCTGTCCTGGGGGGCCAGGGCTATCGCCTTCTCGAGGCAGTCCACCGCGGCCTTGGTCCTGTGGAGCTTGAGCAGGGCCGCGCCGAGGAAGGCCCAGGCGGGCGCCCTGCCCGGATCGGCCTCGACGCTCTTCCTGAGGCAGCGGGCCGCCTCAGACGCCCGGGCGCATGCAAGATAGGAGCGGCCGAGGAAGAAGAGGCCCGCGGCGGGCTCGCCTCCTTCCCTGAGGTAGCGGCGGAAGGCCTCGAGGGCTCTGCCGTGCTCACCCAGCGCGTAGCGGGACCGGCCCAGGTAGAGGTAGGCCTCGGGCATGGAGTCGGTCCGGGCCAGCAGGAGGGTGAGGAGCCCGGCCGCCTTCCGGTAGTCGCGCGCTCCGCCCGCCTTGATCGCCGCCTCGAGGAGCTCTCGGGCCTCTTTATCGGGCATCCCTTACTATATCATATTTCGGAGAGTGTGGCCGAGATGATGCCCAGCGCTTCGGCCATCTCGGACTCGCTGATGACCAGGGGAGGAGCGAAGCGGATGATGTTCCCGTGAGTCTGTTTGGCCAGGAGGCCCCCGTCGCGGAGGGCCATGCAGACATCCCAGGCCTCGAATCCCTCGTCGAAGACGACGGCGTTGAGCAGGCCGCGGCCCCGGATCGTCCTCATCCTGGAGCAGGCCATCTTCGCGACCTCGGCGCGGAATATCGCTCCGAGAGTCTCCGCCCTCTCGTCGAGTCTCTCGTCCTCGAGCACCTCGAGGGAGACGAGGCCGATGGCCGCGGCGAGGGGGTTGCCTCCGAAGGTGGAGCCGTGGGTGCCGGGCGTAAATACGTCCATGACCTGGCGGTCCGCCACGATGGCCGACACGGGCATGATGCCGCCGCCCAGGGCCTTGCCGAGGCACATGAGGTCGGGGCGGGCGTCCTCGCGCTGCCAGGCGAAGCGCGTGCCCGTGCGGCAGAAGCCGGTCTGGATCTCGTCGGCGATGAAGAGGACTCCGTGCCGGCTGCAGATGTCGCGCAGCGCCTTGAGGTAGCCGTCGGGCGGCACGACTACTCCGGCTTCGCCCTGGATGGGCTCGACGATCACGGCGACCGTCCTCGGAGTGATCCGGGCCTCGACGGCTCGGGCGTCTCCGTACGGGACCTTCATAAAGCCGGGAAGGTAAGGCCCATAGTTGACCAGGGAGTCGGGGTCGGTGGACATGGATACGACGGCGATGGTTCGGCCGTGGAAGTTGCCCTCGGCGCAGATGATCTCCTGCTCTCCGTTCTTCACGCCCTTGACCTCGGCGCCCCAGCGGCGGGCCGCCTTGAGGGCGGTCTCGACCGCCTCGGCCCCGGTATTCATAGGAAGGGCCATATCGAAGCCTGTGAAATCGCAGAGTTTCTCGAGGAAGGGACCCGTGCGGTCGTTGTAGAAGGCCCTGCTCGTGAGGGTGCAGCGATCGAGCTGCTCGCGCGCCGCCGCGATTATCCGCGGGTGCCTGTGCCCCTGGTTGACCGCCGAATAGGCCGACAGGAAGTCGAAATAGCTTTTGCCCTCGGGATCCTCGACCTTGCAGCCCTCGGCTCGAGAAATGACGACCGGAAGGGGGTGGTAGTTGTGGGCTCCGTATCTCTCGTCAAGATCGATATAGTCTTGAGATTTCACGTTCTGCCTCCTCGCCCCAGGGCATGATTATAGCATCCAGGGGAGGAGGCGCCAAGCTGTTGATCTCCCTAAATAGTTATTCCACAAATAAATAAATATGTGCGGCCATCGCATTATTATGCAATGCTTAAACCTTCATAAACTTGAGCCCCGCCCTCCGGGAATGTAGCTCGATCGCGAGCTCGGCCAGCCTGGTGATGAGCCCGGAGTAGGAGAGGCCGCCGGCCTCGCACATGCGGGGGTACATCGAGATGTGCGTGAAGCCGGGAATGGTGTTCAGCTCGTTGAGGAGGACCTCGCCCGTCTTCTTGTCTATGAAGAAGTCCACCCGCGCCATGCCGGCTATCTCGCAGGCCTTGAAGGCCGCGACGGCCACGGACTTCACGCGCTCGGCCTGCTCGGGGGTTATTCCGGCCGGCACGTCGAGGCGGGCCCCGTCCGGGTCGATGTACTTGGCCTCGTAATCGTAGAACTCGTGGGTCGGCACGACTTCCCCGGGCGCGAAGGCGACGGGAGCCGCGTTGCCCAGGACGGCGCACTCGATCTCCCGCGCGATCATGAAGGGCTCTATCAGTACCTTCTCGTCCCACTGGAAGGCGGCGCGGAGGGCGGGCTCGAGGGCCGCGGCCGATCCGGCCTTGGACGCCCCGACCGAGGAGCCGCTGCAGCAGGGCTTCACGAAGCAGGGCCAGCCGAAACGGGCGCCCGCCTTGCGCGCGAGGGCGTCGATATCGGCCAGCGATTCGGGCCGGACTGCGAGGAATGGGACGACGGGCAGGCCCGCCTCCAGCCATAGCTCCTTCGATTTCTGCTTGTCCATGCCGAGGCTCGAACCGAGGACGGGCGCGCCCACGTAGGGGAGGCCCGCGACTTCGAGAAGGCCCTGGATCGTACCGTCCTCGCCGAAGCTGCCATGGAGGACGGGAAAGACGAGGTCGCAGGCCAGGCTATCCAGGCCGCGCGGCGACTCGACGACGAGGCCTCGGCCCGGCGCGGCGTATACGCGCCTTCCCTCCGCTATCGCGAGCGGGCCCTCGGAGCCGCGGGCGCGCCCGGCCTCGGACTCTTCCTGGAGGAACCACTCGCCTTTCTTGGAGGCGCCGACGAGTATCGGCTCGAACAGGGATGCGTCGAGGTGCCTGACGATGCTCGCCGCCGACAGGAGGGATACCTCGTGCTCGCCCGAGCGGCCTCCGTAGAGGATGACGATTCGCTTCATGCTTTCCTTTCATAGCCCAGCTCCGCGAGGGCCCGCTCGGCTTCGGCAATCTCGTCGTAGGCTACGCTGCCCTTCGCGTAGATGATGGAATTTTCGTGACCCTTGCCGAGGAGGGCGACGAGGTCCCCCGCCCGAGCCAGGGAGAAGGCCTTGCGGATCGCCGCGGGCCTGTCGGGAATGAGGAAGAGACGCTCGTCCCGCTTCAGCTCGGGACAGCCGGCGGCGATCTCCTCGATGAGGGCCAGGGGCTCCTCGCCCCGAGGATCCTCGTCGGCCAGGATGACGATATCGAACCAGTCGGCGGCTATGCGGCCCTGCCTCGGCCGCTTCTCGACGTCGCGCTCGCCGGCGGAGCCGAAGACGCAGATCATGCGCCCCTTGACGCGGGCGCGCAGGGGCGGGAACACGGTCTGGAAGGAGGAGGGCGTATGGGCATAGTCTACGATGACCTCGAAGGGCTGGCCCCGGTCTATCGCCGTCATGCGGCCGCGCAGGGGCTTCAATCGGGGAAGGAGGGGGACGAGCTCGCCGGTCTCGATGCCCGTCAGGCCCGAGACGGCGAGGAGGGCGGCGAGGGCGTTGGCCACGTTGAACGCGCCGGGAAGCTCCAGGCGCGCGCGATGGCGCGTCTCGGTGCCCGCCCCGCGACGGCCGTCCTCCACGATGGTGAAGGACTCGCCCTCGGCGTCGACCGAGAGATCGACTCCGACGAGGTCCGCGCGGGCCGCGCCCGAGGCGCTGAACGAGAGTACGGGGAACTTCGTCGCGGCGCGGAAATATTCGGCCGAGGGATCGTCGGCGTTGACGACGCCGAAGCGCGGCGTGTCGCGGCCGTCCAGGGTCTTCGCCGTACCTCCGATGGCGCGGAAGAGGTTGGCCTTGTCCGATCTGTACCTCTCCCAGGTCCCATGGAACTCGAGGTGCTCCCGCGTGACGTTCATCATCACGCCGACGTCGAACTCGACGTCCCCGAGGCGGTTGGTGCGCGGCGACAGGCCATGTGAGGAGGACTCGAGCACGGCGTAGCGGAGGCCGGCGTCGCGCATCGCGGCGAGCATGCGCTGCACCGCGGGAGCCTCGGGCGTGGTCTGGTGCTCCGGGTTGGGCAGCTCGCCGCCGCCCGAGTCGGAGAGCACGGTGGAGAAGAAGCCCGCGCCGAGGCCCGCGAGATGCAGGAGCTGATAGGTTAGGTAGACGGTCGTGCTCTTGCCTTCCGTGCCGGTCACGCCGATCACGGCGAGGTCGCGGGAGGGGCGACCGTAGAATTCCGCCGCGACGGGCGACATCGCGAAGCGCGGGTCCCCGACGCGGAGGTAGGTCACCGCCGGATCGTAGCGCTCGAGCTCTCCCGCGTGAAGTACGGCGCGGGCGCCGGCGGCTATCGCGGCCGGTACGAAGCGTCGTCCGTCCTCGTGCAGGCCGGGAAGGGCGAAGAAGAGGAAGCCGGGCCCTACCGAGCGCGAATCGTAGGCCAGCCCTTCGATCCGGGCATCGGAGGGACCCCGCCTATCGAGGATCGCCATGCCCTTGAGTATTTCCGGGAGAGCCTTGGACATGGGCGATAGAGTAGCATCCGGGGACGCGAGCGAAAAGGGGTGAGTTCTCCCATCGCCGCTCCCGTGCTAGAATATCCCCGGACAGGTCGGGAGGTTGCCATGTATCTCGTGCGGGTCGAGGCGGGCTTCGCAGCCGCGCATTTCCTGAAGCATTACAAAGGCAGATGCGAGCGCCTCCACGGCCATAACTACAAAGTCCGCGTGTGGGCGAAGGGAGCGAGCCTCGGGGAAGGAGGCATGCTCGTCGATTTCACGGAGCTCAAGGCTGCGCTGCGCGCCGTGCTGGACGGCCTCGACCACAGCCTCCTCAACGACGAGGCCGCCTTCGAGGACGATCCCAGCGCGGAGAGGATCGCCGAGTTCGTCTTCAAGGCTCTGGCGCTCCGCCTTCCGCTCGCGCCCCTCCACGCGGTCGAGGTCTTCGAGACCGAGACGAGCATGGCGCGCTATGAGCCCTGACAGCGATATTCCCTCCTACGCGTCGACTCGCCTGATCGCCTATATAGGGAACAAGCGCGCCCTCCTCCCCTTCCTGTCGGAAGTCTTCCTCGAGCTGGACGGTGAAAGGCCGATCTCCGCCTTCCTCGATCCATTCGCGGGCTCGGGCGCGGTAAGCAGGCTCGCGAGGAGCCGAGGCTGGTCGGTGATGGCCTGCGACGCCGAGGAATACTCGCGGGCCGTCAACGAAGCCTGGCTCGGCGTCTCCGCCGCCGAGCTTCCTTCGCTTTTCGCGGCCGAAGGCGGCCTCGAGGCGGTCCTCGCCTCGCTGAACGACATGCATCCGGAGCGCGGCGACGCGGTCCCGGATTGCCGGGTCGAGCCCTATATCGCGCTGCATTACGCCCCGGCGAGCACGAAGGACGCGGATTGGAGACGCGAGCGCCTCTTCTATACGAGGGAGAACGCGGTTTTCCTCGATCGCGCGCGTCGCGCGATCGAGCAGATGCGTCCGGCCGAGTCCGGGACCTCAGCAAACTGTCGGCCGCGGGCGGAGCGCGCCCTCCTCATCGGACTGCTGGTCTACGAGGCGGCCACCCACTCCAACACCTCTGGCGTCTTCAAGGGCTACCACAAGGGCTTCGGCGGCCACGGCCGCGACAACCTCGGCCGAATCCTCGCGCCGATGAGCCTCGAGGCGCCGGAGCTGTGGCCGGGGCCGCCGGCCGAGGTCCGCAGGGGGGACGCGGCCGCGTTCTGCGCCGGCCGGCCGGCCGATCTCTGCTACCTCGATCCTCCCTACAACCAGCATCAGTACGGCTCCAACTACCACCTCTTGAACACCATCGCGCGATGGGACAGGCCGTTCATCGACGGCGAGAGGACGCCCGACGGGTCCCTCCTCCGCGCGGCGGGCATTCCGCCCGGATGGAAGGAGAGCAAATCGGCCTTCTGCTGCAAAATGAGCGTCGGCGCCGCCTTTCGCGACCTCCTCGCGTCCGTCGACGCGCGCTTCGTCCTCCTCTCCTACAACACCGAAGGCCTGGTCGCGGCCGACGAACTGTGCGAGATGATGTCCGACCGCGCCGACCTCAGCCTGCGCTCCGTCGACTACGTGAAATACCGGGGAGGGAGGCAGAGCGTCTCCCGGCGCTCCCAAAACAGGGAGATTCTCTTCGTCGCGAGGCGGAGGGAGGGGAGGGGCAGGCCGTCGGCGGAGAGAGGCGGGCCGAATGCCGAGCTCACCAGGCTCAGGTCGGAGCTGCGCCTCGCCCGCGCGCTCGCCGGCCCTTTCGATCCGAGGCGCTTCGCCGCGCTATGCGGCGGCGAGACTCTGCGGCTCGAAAGCGGTGGGCGATCCGTCGAGCTGCCCTCGTTCAGGGGCCTCGTCCTCGAGGAGGGAGCCGAGGAGGCCTGCGCGTGCTTGAGCCCGGAGGAGAAGGAGGCCCTCGCCGCCCGCCTCGAGCCGGCGTTGCTGGGAGACAACGCGGCGGCCTGCGCGGCGGCGGCCGGCCTCATGGAGGGGGGAGCCTGCGATACCAGGCTGCAGGCCCTCGCGCTCGGCTGGCTGCGCAAGCTCGCCCATCGCGGCTACGAGGGAGATTTCCGCGCCCTGGCATCCCGCCTGCGCGCGGCCGCCGCGTCGGGGGGAGATCGGCTGGTGCGGTTCTCCGAGAGGCTTTCCGAGGTCGAGTCCCTGTTCGGAGCGAGGATGGCGGATAGACGGCGCTACCGCGACCTCCCGGAGCACGCGGCGACCTAAAATCCGAGGAAGCGGAGGGAGGCGGAGCGAGCGGCGACGGGGCCCATCCTCGAGCGCCAATCCTCGAGCCGGGCCTTGGGTCCCAGGGTTAGTTTCGCCTCGAAGGCCCCGCCGGCGCTCGCCTCGGGCCCGACGAGCTCGGCCTCGACGAGTATCCTCTTCCTGGCGTCGCGGGCCGAGGGTCTGAGTCGCCGCGAGGCTCCGGCTCGCTCTTCGACGAAGCTGACCCTCGCCGCGGCGAGCCAGGACTTAAGGGCATCCTCCGCCTCGCGGGCATAGGCCGCCGGGACTTCCACCGAGGCCTCTATCCCGTCGCAGAGGGGCAGCGACTCTACCGGAACGAAGCCCGCAGCGGCCGCCGCTCCCGCCATCCTGATCGGATCGGGGCCTCGGAGGCGGAAATAGGCAACTCCCCAGAACCTATCGGCCATGCCCTCGAGCCTCCCGCCCCTGGCGAAGAGCGCCTCCTCCGCGTCGAATACCGAAGCGCCTCCGTCGGGCGATGCGGCCGCGATCGCGCGCATGATCCACGAGGAGCGATATTCGGCGGTGGCCCGCGCGAGGGAGGAGGGAAGATCCAGCCGCACGAGGGTCGCCGCGAAGCCGCGCTTGGCGGCCATCAGGCGCTCGAGCCTCCTGGCCCAGTCGGCATCGGGGGGCTTGGGGGCCGGGAATCGGCCCCCGCCGGGCGCGAAGGAAGCCGCGAGGAGAAAGTTCTTCCGGAGGGCGGCGCCGTTCTCGTCGGCGAAGGCGAGGGGAGGGCGCCAGCTCTCCCCCTTCTCCCCCAGGAACTCCTCGCCGAGGAGGCCGGTCCCGCGAGCGAAAGCCTCAAGGGAGGCTCCGGTGCCGCGGGCGAGTCCGCCATCGTAGAACAGGCCCGCCTCCGGCGTTCCCTCCAGCCAGGGAGCCAGGGCTCTCCCGCCCAGCGAAATCAGCTGGTCGGCATAGTACTCCTCGAAGTCGGAGGCCAGGCGGAACTCTATGCCCGAAGCCGCGCAGGTGCCTTCCATCCGTCGCGCGATCGACTCGAGCCTTTCGCGGTCCAGGCAGAGCGCGGCGTACTGCAGGGGAGTGAAGGGAAGGCGGGCGAGGTAACCCGCGGACACGATTATCCTCTGACCCGGGGCCTCCCTTCGGCGCCTTTCGGCCGCTCGGGCGGCGAATTCGGCGAACTCAGCGAGGTCTCGGTCGTCCTCGATGCCCGCGACGATATAGAAGAGCTTGAGCTCGCGGACCGCGGGCAGGACGAGGCGGCCCAAGGCCGCGTCGATGTCCCGAGCGTCTATCCTCTTCCGGTAATAGCGGCGCATCCGCTCCGAGAGTCCCTCGATCCCCAGGGTGAAGGAACGCTTGTCCATCGCGAGCTCGGCCCCCGCGAGGTCGGGCGACTCGGCGAGGATATCCAGCCTCTGGCTCATGAAGTTGACGCGCCTGAATACGCGGCTCAGCTCCAGCATGAGCTCGAAGACGCCGGAGTGGGCGTTGAAGTTGTAGCTGTAGACATCGAGGCCGCTCGCCCCGGTCCTGGCCTTGAGCTCGCGCGCGGCCAGCGCGGTCTCGCCTAGGGGCATCTCCCGATAGGGCCGGGATTCCCAGCCCTCGAGGCAGAAGGAGCAGAAGCCGGGACAGCCCGCGCTTATCTGGAGCCTTGCCGTGTCCGCGCCCTCGGAATTGAGGACCGGATAGCTCGTGAGAAGAGGGGGGCGGGGCAGGAGGACCTTCCTCGCCGCGGCCCTGCCCGATAGGGCCCGCCAAAAGCCTTCGATCGAAGCGGCCAACTCGAGGCGCTCAGGCCTCGAAGCTCCGGTCTTTGTCAGGGCTGAGGCGAGTTCGCCTACGGCGCCCTCCCCCTCACCGAAGAAAATGCCGTCGACGAGGCTGTCGCTCGCCTCCTCGCTCACCGCGCCGGGGAAAAGGAGGGCACCCGCCGCGGCTGCATTGGAACCGCCCAAGACGACGATCGGGACGGGCTCGTCTCCGGATGCCGCAGGCGCGGCGGCCTTGCGGGCGCGCTCCGAGGCCCGGCGCGGCAAGCCCGTGCCGGAATAAAGATAGCTCAGGTTGAGGAGCTCGAGGGCGAAGGCGTTGGAAACCAGGACGAGATCGAAGTCGGCAGGACCCCTGCCCGACTGGAGACCGTAGAAATAGGGCAATCGTCGGGAGCCGAGGACGGCGCGGTCCCTGGCATCGGGAAAGAAGCCGAAGTCCACGAAGGCCTCGGGGAGAGCCTTCCGGCATTCCGAGAAGAGGAGAAGGTGTGAACTCGAGCCTTCAATGTCTCTAAAGGGCGAGAGGCGGAGGAGGAGTATGCGAGCGGAAGCATCTTCCCAGGCCGGGTTATCCATGTCCTCGACGACCGAGGGGATCACGGCCTCGGTGGCGTATAGGCGAAGGCGGAGCTCGGGGTCGATGAGGAGGGGCACGGGGCTGACTAGGGCCGAGGCGGCCGCCGCGTCTTAGCCGGGCTTCCGAGCGGCCTGTCCTTATGGGGATGGTCGCTCCTTTGGCGCGGCGCCGGATGCGGGCCAGGCGAAGGCTTCCCTGGGCTGGCGTGCCAGGGAGTCGACCTCGGTTTGCGGGCAGTCCGTGGAGCTTCGCCCTCGGGGACTTTCGTATAGCGCCGTGGTTCTTGTGGCGCTGACTTCGTATCTCGCCTTTGAGGTCCTGAGGGCGAGGACTTCGTATAGCGCTTGGAATCCTGTGGCGCTGACTTCGTATGGCGCCCTGGAGATCCTTGTGGCGCCGACTGCGTATCTCGCCTTTGAGGTCCTGAGGGCGAGGACTTCGTATGGCGCCCTGGAGATCCTTGTGGCGCCGACTGCGTATCTCGCCTTTGGAATCCTATGGGCGCTGACTTCGTATAGCGCCGTGATTCTTGTGGCGCCGACTGCGTATCCCGCCGTTGATATCCTGTGGGCGGGGACTTCGTATAGCGCCGTGATTCTTGTGGCGCTGACTTCGTATCCCGCCGTTGATATCCTGTGGGCGGGGATTGCGTGTCGTAGCGTTTCCGTACCGGACCGCGGCGCTCGTCATCCAATATATGGGAGGCCTTCGCGGCCATGCGCTGTTCCTCCGCGGCGCCCGCCCGTGCGAAGAACTCCTCGCTCGTAGGCTCGAGGATCTTCCCCTCCTCGAGGACCTTGCAGCGGAAGACGAAGCCGCCTTTGGTGGCTACCTTGGACGCGCGGGCGAGCTCCACGCCGTCAGCGAGGACGACGCTCACCCCGGTCGCGCCGGCGCGGCCCGTCCTGCCCGCGCGGTGCGTATATACGGTAGCCTCCTCGGGCAGGTCGAGGCTGAGGACGTGGGTGATGCCCGGGATGTCGAGACCGCGCGCGCCCAGGTCGCTCGTGAGGAGGTATCGCAGCTCGCCGCGGGCGAAGCGCTCGAGGGCGACGCGGCGAGTCTCCTTGTCCATGCCAGAATGTATGGCTCCGACCGGGAGGCCGAGGGCCGCGAGGGCGAGGGCCGCCTTCTCGACGCGGGTGGCCATGGTGAGGAACACCAGGCAGCGCTCGGGGCGGACCGCGGCCTCGAAGCGGCGCGTGAAGTCCAGGCGCTTGCGGCCGTCGCAGTAGAAACACCAGTGCTCTATGCTCCCGGAAAGGACAGTCTCTCCGACCGGGCATATCTCGACGGCGTCGCGCAGGAGGGGCCGGGCTTCGCGGCGGACCCGCTCGGGAATGGTGGCCGACACGAGGACGCGCGTGCAGGACGCGGGCGCGCTCTTGAGCAGGGCCCGCGCCAGCTCCTCGGTCTCGTTCGCGAAGAGGCGGTCGGCCTCGTCGAGGACGAGGAGCTTGAGGGCGGCCGTGCGGAGCTTGCCGAGAGCCACGAGATCGGCGAGCCTGCCCAGGGTTCCGACGATGATCTCGGGCTTGGACTTGAGCTTCGCGGCCTGCTTCTCGAGGGGCGTGCCGCCGAGGAGGACCACGGTCTTCAGGCCGAGGCCGGCGGCCTTGGCCAGGCGCTCCGACTCCCGGCCGATCTGCACCGCGAGCTCCTGCGTGGGCGCCGCGACGATGACGCCGGGCTCGCCCAATCCCTTGCGCTCGAGGACGGAGACGAGCTGGAAGGCGGGCGCGAGGTAGGCGAAAGTCTTTCCCGTGCCCGTCTCCGACTCGATGATCGCGTCCCGGCGCGAGAGGATTATCGGGATTGCGTCGGCCTGCACCGGCGTCGGCGAGGCGAAGCCGAAGGAGCCGAGGGCGGCCGCCAGGGGGTCGGCGAGGCCGAGGCGCGAGAAGAATTCCATGATCTCATGATCGCACGGTCCCAGCCTCCTTCACAAGGAGTGGGCGCCGTTCGTCGGTCATTGAAGCGGCACCGCCTTTCCGTATATAGTCGGCCGCGATGAATCTAGAAGCCTTCGTCCTCGGCTCGGGCGGCATGATGCCCCTCCCGCACCGAGCCCTGACAAGCGTGCTCCTGCGTCGCGAGGGGGAGCTCTTCCTCTTCGACGGCGGCGAGGGCACGCAAGTATCGATACGCCGCCTCAATCTCCGGTGGAAGAAGATCACGGCGATCTTCGTCTCTCACATGCACGCCGACCACGTCACCGGCCTGCCCGGCATCCTCATGCTGTCGAGCCAGGTAGACCGCGCCGAGCCCCTCTACATCATAGGGCCTCCCAGATTGGCCGACTACATCGACACGAACCGGCGCACCCTCGACATGTACATCAACTACGAGATAATCGTGCGGGAGATCACCGAGCCGGGGACCGTCTGGAAGGGCGAGGGCTTCAGTGTCCGGGCCTTCCCGCTGCGGCACACGAAGACCTGCTACGGCTACGCCCTCGAGGAGGATCCGCGCCCGGGCGCCTTTCATCCCGAGAAGGCGACCGAGCTCGGAGTGCCCAGGGGGCCCCTCTGGTCGCGGCTCCAGGGCGGCGAAAGCGTGGCCTCGAGCGACGGCGTAATGGTCGAGAGCTCCCAGGTCATGGGCGAGCCGCGGTCCGGCCGCAAGTTCAGCTACGTCACCGATTCGCTCTACTTTCCCGAGATAGCGCGCGAGGTCGCCGATTCCGACCTCCTCGTCTGCGAGGGCATGTTCGAGACGGCCCTCGAGGAGAGCGCCGTGGAGAAGCGGCACATGACCGCGGCCCAGGCCGCCCGCATCGCCCGCGACGCCGGTGGCGTGAAGAAGCTCGCCCTCATCCATTACAGTCCCCGCTACGCCGAGCGGGACCTCAAGCGCCTCCTCGACGAGGCGAGGGAGACCTTTCCGGGCACCATCCTGTCGCGGGACCGCATGAACTTGCCGATCGAGTACGCGGATTGAATTACGCGTATCCTTCTTCGGCCGCATTTGTTTTCTTAGGATTTTTGAGCATCGAGCAATCGAGCATTCGGAAAAGGAGGGTAGTCCGTGATAGAACTGCGCGAACTACGTAAGAGCTACGGCGGAGTCGAGGCCGTGCACGGCGTCAGCTTCTCCGCGGAGACCGGGTCGGTCCTGGGCCTGCTGGGGCCCAACGGAGCCGGCAAGACGACCATCATGAAAGTCCTCACGGGATACCATTTCCCGAGCTCGGGGAAGGCCGTAGTCGACGGCCTCGACGTCGAGGAGGACCCGATCGCGGTGAAGAGCCGCGTCGGCTACCTGCCCGAGTCGGTTCCGCTCTACCAAGACCTCACGGTGGCGGAATACCTCGACTTCATCGGCGACGCCCGGAGCCTGGACCGTCCCGCCCGCGCCAGGGCCGTCGAGCGCGCGATAGGCGCCTGCGGCCTCGAGGGCGTCTACCGCAAGAAGGTGGAGGAGCTGTCCAAGGGCTACCGGCAGCGCCTCGGCCTCGCGCAGGCCATCCTCCACGATCCCCCCATCCTCATCCTCGACGAGCCGACCACGGGGCTCGACCCCAACCAGATCATCGAGATCCGCGAGCTCATCAAATCGCTGGGAGAGAGCAAGACGGTCATCCTCTCCACGCATATCCTCCAGGAAGTCGAGGCCATCTGCTCCAACGTCATCATCCTCAACGAGGGGCGGGTCGCCGCCCAGGGCGCGCCTTCGGAGATCGGCAAGGCCCTCAAGGGCGAGGAGAGGATCCGGCTGAGGCTCAAGGCCGCCCGAGGGGCCGCGGAAGGCTTCGACCGGAAGTCGCTCTCCGGCATTCCCGGTCTCCGGAGCGTCGCCTCCTTCCAGGCCGAGTCGGGCTCGGTCTTCGCCGCCGAGATCTCCATGCCGCCCGCCGACTCCGAGGCGGCCGAGGTTGGGGAGACCATCTTCGACTGGGCCGTCTCCGCGGGACTCAAGGTCCTCGAGCTCGAGAGGCGCCGCCTCTCCCTCGAGGAGATATTCGTCAAGCTGACATCCGAAGGAGATGGACGATGAAGAACGTCCTCGCCGTCGCCAGGCGCGAGATCCGCAGCTCCTTCAACTCGCCCGTGGCCTACGCCGTCATCCTGGGCTACCTCCTGTTCACCGGGATCTACCTCTACTTCATCCGCGGCTTCTACGCGGCGGGCCAGGCGGACCTGCGCGAATACTTCATCATAATGCCCCTCGTGCTCGCCTTCCTCGTGCCGGCGCTCACGATGCGGTCCTGGGCCGAGGAGCGGAGACTGGGCACCTACGAGCTCCTCTTAACCCTGCCCTTCACCGAAGGACAGCTCGTCCTCGGCAAGTTCCTGTCCTCATTCGCCATCGCCAGCGCGGCCATCGTCCTCACGATCCCCGTGCCTCTGGCCGCCTCGGCGCTCGGCTCCTTCGACGCGGGAATCCTCGTCACCCAGTACCTGGGCGTCCTCCTTGAGGCCGCCGCGGCCGTCGCGGTGGGCGAGTGGATCTCGTCCCTGGCCAAGAACCAGGTGAGCGCCTTCGTCGCCTCGGTCCTCGCCCTCCTCTGCCTCGTCCTTGTCGACCGGGTCGCCGGCTTCCTCGGGGCCAAGGGCCTGGCCGCGGCGCTCCTCAACTGGCTCTCCCTCGCCTTCCACTACGACTCGTTCTCGCGCGGAGTCGTCGATACGCGCGATCTCGCCTATTACCTGTCGGCCTCGGTCCTCTTCCTCTACCTCGCGGCATGGGGACTGACGCGCCGGAAGTGGAGCTGACAGCCATGGACCAGAACCTCCGCAAGCGCCGCTCCCTGGTGCTTCTCCTCCTCACTCTGGCGGTCATCGTCGCGGCCGTCCTCGTGCTGGACCGCTTCTCCGCCAGGCTGGACCTGAGCGCCGACGGGGCCAACACCCTCTCCAAGGCCTCGCGGGAGCTCTACAAGGAGATCCCCGAGCAGGTTCGCATCACGTACTACATATCTTCCACGCTGGCCGACCGTCATCCCGGGCCGCGCGCCGTTGAAGGCCTCGTGCGCAGCCTCGCGGCCGTGTCGCGCGGCAAGATAGCCGTCGACGTGGCTGATCCGGCCTCGGGCAAGAAGGAGGCCGCGGTCGAGGCGCTCGGCGTCGCGCCCCAGCGCATGCAGATAGTCGAGAAGAACGAGCAGCGCGTCGCCCTCGTCTATTCGGGCCTCGTCATCCAGTACCTGGAGCATACGCAGGTCCTGCCCTTCGTGCTCGGCACGGACACTCTCGAGTACGACCTGGTCAAGGCCATCAAGGCGGCGATAGCCGACAAGAAGCCCGTCGCCTCCATCCTGATCGGCGATTCGGACAAGAGCCTGGCGAACGACTACAAGAGCCTCTCCGACGCGCTGCAGAGGTCGGGCTGGGACTCGAAGGAGCTTCGGGCCGGCGACGCGGTGCCGCCGGAGACCTCGGTCCTCCTCGTCATCGGCAACTCGGCCCTCGACGACTACGACGCCTACCGCGTTGACGCCTACCTGGCCTCCGGCGGCAGAGCCCTCTTCGCCGTGAAGGGCGTCGACGTCCAGGTCAGGCAAGGGCTCACCGCGGCGCCTCTCAAGAACGACGCCATTCTACGCGCCCTCGAGTCCTACGGGGTCAGGGTGGACCGCGATCTGGTCCTCGACCAGTCCTCCCTCACGGCCCCCTTCCAGGTGAACTCGCCCTTCGGCGGCCAGGCCATCAGCTACCTCCAGTATCCGCACTGGATCATGACCAGGCCGGAGAACCGCGACCCCAAGAGCCCCCTCACCGCCCGTTCCTCGGGTCTCGACCTCTTCTGGCCGAGCCCCCTCGAATCGGTGCCGAGGGAGGGGGTCGACTACGCGGCCCTGGTCAAGACTACGCCCAAGGCATGGCTCCAGAAGAGCCGCTTCGCCGTATCGCCCGACGAGGCCGGCATGTACACCGCCGAGGCGGGCTCCACGACGGGGCAATACGTACTGGCGGCGACGCTCTCCGGCGTCTTGCCCTCTGCCTACGCCGGCAAGCCTGTGCCCGTCCGGGCGGGGGCGGCCGCCCTGCCGCCGTTGCCGGAGACGCCAAGGGCCTCGCGCATACTCGTAGTAGGCTCCTCCGACTTCGCCAACGACCTCATGACGATCACGGACTCGACATTCAACGCCGCCTTCATCGCGGGCGCGGCCGACTGGCTCTCCTCGGGAGACGACCTCGTCGCGATCAGGTCGCGGGGGGCCCGCGACTCGCGGCTCACCAAGGTGCAGGATCCCGATGCGCGATCCGTCCTCATAAGCTTCGCCTACATCGTCAATCTAGGGCTCGTGCCCCTCCTCGTGCTCAGCTTCGGCCTCGCGAGATCCATCAGGCGGAGGCGGCTCGCCAGGGACGAGGCGAACCTCAAGGCCTCGTCGGGCGCGGGCCAAGGGCCCGCCGCCGCCGGGCCGGAAGGAGCCAAGTGATGCGTTACGAAAAGAAAGTCGCAGCGCTCTCGATCGCGCTGGCAGTCCTCGTCGCGATCTGGGCGGCGGGGCTGGTCTTCTCCCCCGAGCGGGTCGCCGCCCGCTCGGAGTCGGCTCGCCTGATCGCGGGCAAGGCCTCGGACGTCGCCTCGATATCGCTGCAAAGCGCGGCCGGCGGGGCCTCGGTGGAGCTCCTCAAGTCGGGATCGGCCTGGAGCCTCGTCGACGGCGCCGCGCGGTTCCCGGTCCAAGGCCAGCGCGTGTCGAGCTTCCTGGAGGATCTCGGCTCGATATCGCGGCTCCGCGTCGTCGCGCATTCCAGGGATTCCTGGTCGGGCTTCCAGCTGGACGAGGCGCAGGCCAAGCGCGCGCTGCTCAAGGACGCCTCCGGGAAGGTCCTCGCCGACGTCTACGTAGGCGGCTCGGGCCCGACGGGCTCCGAGGTCTACCTGCGGCGCGCGGGCTCCGACACCTCTTACTCCGCCGAATCGGGCATCGCCTCCTACCTGGGCTACGGGAGATCAACCTGGCTCGACCTCAGACTACTGGGCAGCCTGAAGGAGGGCGACGTCCAGTCCTTCTCGCTGAAGAGCTCGATAGCGCTGGACGGCAAGGGCAAGCCTCTCACCGTCGTCGACTACTCCCTGACCCGCGACGGGAAGGGATGGAAGTCGGGTGCGGCGCAGATCGACCCGGACGCCTCCTCTTCCCTCCTCCGCGCGATCGTAAACCTCCAGGGCGAAGACTACGTCGCGGCACCCCCGGCGGATGCCTTCGCCAGGATCGACGCGCGGATCGCCCTCGATCTCGGCTCCGGCCAGACCAAGGTACTCGAAGTGGGCTCCCCGGCGGGCGACAACCGCTTCTACGCGCGGCTGTCGGGCGAGAGCCTTACCTTCACCCTCTCCTCCTTCAGCCTCCGCGGCGCCCTCAAGAGCCTCGCGGAGCTCGCGGCCAAGAAATAAGCCGATAAGCAGGCCGAAAGAAAAGGCGCGCCCGGAAGGGACGCGCCTTTTCTCTTTCCGGCCGGAGGCCGGCAGGTCATGCCCCCTTGGAGGCCAGGAAGAGCCGGTACTTGTCGGGGTCGGGCTTGAAGGCCACTATGCGCGAATCCTTCTCGTAGCGCGCCTTCTCGAGGGCGGCGTCGGCCTCCTCGATCATGCGGACCGCGTCGACGAGCCTGCCCGAGCGCGACGAGATGCCCATGAAGAGGGGCAGGAGGTCGAGCTCGGCGAAATCGCCATCGGCCAGGAATACGAGCTTCTTGTAAAATTCCTCGGCCATCCGGAGGGCGTGGCTCGAGTCGATATTCGGAAGGATCACGGAGAAGCCGTCGTCGCCGCGCTCGAAGGAGAGGTCCCGGAAGCTGAAGAACCTTTCGATGGAGTCGCCGATCGCCTCGTAGTTCGCGTCCTGGGACGTGAGCCCGTCGTAGCAGATAACGAGGAGGCTCAGGTCCTGCTCGAAGGAGGCGGAACGGGAGATCTCGGCGTCGAGGCGATCCTTCATGTAGGATTCCCAGCCCAGCCCCGAGGAGGGGGAATAGAGCCCGGCAGGCTCGCCGTCGCGCTCTCGAGGACCTGGCGCCGCGGGCGCGGCGGCGGTAGGCGCGGCGACAGCGATAGCCGCGGGCACGGGCGCGAGTTCTTCCGTCATGACGGGGATGTCGAAGTCCTCTTCCGCGGGGAGGGCGAGCTCCTTGACGGCGATACCGGTCGAGGACTCTTCCTCTTTCTCGGCCTCCGCCGCGGAGAGCGTCTCGTACTGGTATTCCGCCGCGGCCGCGGCCAGCTCGGCCGCGCCGCGCCGATGCGCCGGACTCGGGGCCCCGCCGGCGAGGCTCACCTGCGGAGAGAGGTTCTTAGCCATGTCGCTCCCCGAGACGATCGCGAGGAGGAGGGCGGCGAGTGCCAGGAAGGAAGCCAGGCCAATCATGGCGTCCCGGAAGGCCTCGAAGGCCGAGAACTGGGTCAGGCTCGTGTAGAGGGCGTCGACGGCCATGCGGCCGGAGCTGTCGCCTTTGAGCGGCGAGGAGAGGAGTATCGTGGACCGGGGAGGATAGGCGGGGCCAGACAGCCCCCCTTCCGTCCGAAGCGAGGAGAGGTAGGGCGAATCCGCGGGAATCCGCCACCGGTCCCCGGCCCCGAGCTCGTAGACGTCGACGAGGAGGAGGCTCGGGTTGGCCTCGTAGCGCGAGGCGAGGCGGGCCCTGAGGCCGGGATCGGCGAGGTCCGAGGAGCTCTTCACGTAGGCGAGCACCGATCGCAGGCCCTCGAAATCGGCCTTCGCCGCGATCCTGCCGGCGGAGTCCCCGGCGAGGACGCGATAGGCGACAGAAGCGGCGGCGGCGAGCGCCGCGACGATGCAGACGGCCGCGAAGGCCGCGACGAATCTTCTGTTCATACTCCCCCAACGATAATATACTATTATCGGTAGACGGGCCGCGACTCTCGAGAGCCTATCGCGGCGGCGCCCGGGAGGAGAAGAATGTCCCTGCGCCGAAGATCCCTTCCTCGCGGCTGGTACCCAGAAGACCCCGCAACGCTCCGGAATCTCGTCTCGTCCTGGACCGTCGCCAGCGAAGCCGGCGGCGCCGGCAAAGCCGGCCGTTCGGGCGCGGTGGCGGCCGTCGCCCCCCATGCCGGCTGGGCCTTCTCGGGCCGCCTGGCTGCCAAGGCCGCGGCGAGCCTGTCGTCCGCACCCACAATCGCCGTATTCGGCGGCCACCTGCCCTCGGGCGCCCGCCCGCTGGCCGCCCGGGAGACGAGCTTCGAGACTCCCTTCGGCCCTATCGATTCCGATCTCGAGCTTTTGGCCGCCCTCGAGGGATCCATAGGATTGGGAAGGGACGAAGAGCCGGACAATACCGTCGAAGTCCTCCTCCCGATCATCGCGCTGCTCTTTCCCGGCTCGCGCGCGCTCTGGCTGCGGGCCCCGAACGACGCCGGCTCCCTCGAGCTCGGCGCCGCCCTCTTCGACGCGGCCGCCTCGGTCGGGCGCCGCGTCGCATGCCTCGGATCCACCGATCTCACCCACTACGGACCCAATTACGGCTTCTCGCCCAAGGGCCGCGGCGGCCAGGCCGAGGCCTGGGTCCGCGGCACGAACGACAAGCGCTTCGTCGACGCCCTCCTGGCCCTGGACGGGCCCGAGGCCCTGGCCCTCGCCGAGGCCGAGAGGTCGGCCTGCTCCCCCGGGGCGGCGGCGGCGGCCTTGGCGTACGCCCGCGCGGCCGGCGCCTCGCGGGCGCTGATGCTGGACTACGCCACGAGCCTCGACGTCAGGCGCGACGATTCCTTCGTCGGCTACGCGGCCATAGCCTTCTATAAGGAGCTCACATGAACATCATCATCGCTATCGCGGCGGCCATCGTCGTCTTCCTCTTCTTCGCGGGCATCAGGATCATCCGCCCTACCCACCGCGGCCTCGTCGAGGTCTTCGGCAGCTACCGGCATTTCGCCGAGCCGGGCTTCCATTGGATCCTGCCCGTCATCTCGCGGATGTTCCAGATCAACACGACCGAGCAGATGGTCGACGCCGAGCCGCAGGAGATCATCACCAACGACAACCTCAACGCCCGCGTCGACGCCCAAGTCTATTTCAGGGTCCTGCCTGACGAGGACAGCGTCAAGGCCTCCCAGTACAACGTCAACAACTACCAGTGGCAGATCGTCAACCTCGCGAGAACCACGCTGCGCAACATAATCGGCACGATGACGCTCAAGAGCGCCAACAGCGAGAGGTCCAAGATCAACTCGGAGCTCCTCACGACGCTGCTCAAGGAGACCAAGAGCTGGGGCATCGCCGTCGTCCGCACCGAACTCAAGGAGATAGACCCGCCCAAGGACGTCCAGGAGACGATGAACAAGGTGGTCAAGGCGGAGAACGAGAAGATCGCCGCCATCGACTTCGCCACCGCCACCGAGACCATGGCCGACGGACAGAAGCGCGCGGAGATCAAGAAGGCCGAGGGCATCAGGCAGGCCGAGATCCTCAAGGCCGAAGGCGAGGCCCAGGCCATCCAGCTCGTCAACGAGGCCGCCGACAGGTACTTCGTCGGGAACGCCCAGCTGCTGCGGCGCCTGCAGACCGTCGAGGAGGCCTTCAGGAACAACTCGAAGATCGTCCTCCCCGCGAACGGAGAGCTCGTCAACGTCATCGGCGACCTCGCGGGAATGCTGCCGCTCAAGGACAGGAAGGCGCCGTAATCGCCGTCCCGGACTGCGGGCGGCGGACTCGTACTAGCCTAAAGACGCCGCGGCTTTGTACTATGGGGCGGTGAGCGAGGCAACGCGAGGTAAAAAACGAAGACGAGAGGCGCGGTCGCCGGAGCGCGACGAGGACATCCGGGCCTCGCCGGCGCCCGGTCTGGTCTCCATCGTCATCGGCCTCGCGCTCGCGGGCCGCTCGATCGCCTTCCCCGCCTCGGTCTCGGCCTCCTATTCGGCCACCCTGCTCTCCGCGCGCGTCGCGCTCTCCCTCTGCCTCTCGGTCTGGGGATGCCTCTATCTCGTCGTGAGGTCCCGCAAGGGCTCCTCGCGCCTGCGCGCCTGGATCACCGGCGACGCGCGGAGCGTCTCCCTCCTCGCCTGGTCCGCCGCGCTCTCCTCGGCCAACGTCCTCGCGGGAGCGGGCCCCGCTGTCTTCGTGGCGGGAGCGGCCTACGCCGCGGCCATCGGCTGGGACAGGATAGGGCGCCTCGCCGCCCTCGCGATCGCGGGCTTCGCCCTCGTCGCGCTTGCCGCCATCGTCTCGCCCCTGGTCGGTCCCGAGCCCTTCCGTCCCGCCGACCTTCTCGTCGCGGCGGCGGCGACGGCGACGGCCATCGCGGTGGCGAGGACGGTGCGTTCCTTCGTCGCGCCGGGCAGGGAGAGGCTCCGCTCCCTCGAGAAGGAGAACAAGCAGCTCTGGGACCTTTCGTTCCGGGACTCGCTCACCGGGCTGTACAACCGCCGCTTCGCCCAGGAGACGGGCCGCATCCTACTCTCGCGCTCGCGGCGCTACCACGAGCAGCTCCACGTCTTCATGCTCGACATCGACCACTTCAAGAGGGTCAACGACCAAATCTCCCACGCGGTGGGCGACTTGGTCCTCAAGGGCGTCGCCCAGGCGATACAGGGCTGCCTCCGGGCGAGCGACTCGGTCGCCAGATACGGCGGCGAGGAATTCCTGGCGTACGTCGTCCAGGCGGAGGCCGAGGTGGCGCAGTTCATCGCCGACCGCATCCGCGAGGTCGTCGCGTCCAGGAAGTTCGGGAGCGTGCCCTGGCCGGTGACGGTCAGCATCGGCGTGGCGAGCGCCGGTGCCGACGACGACCTCGAGGAACTCATAGATCGGGCGGACAGGTACCTCTACGCGTCGAAGCGCGGAGGGCGAAACAGGGTATCAGGCTTTTAGCCTCGGGCTTCTAGCCCGAGCTTCCGCCGGGGCGCCCGCCGGAGCGGGTTTCGTTCCCAGCGGCGTCCTTGAGGGCGGTCAGTCGCCTCTCCAGCTCGTCTATGGGCTGGGCACTCATGAAGAGGTGGCCCTGCATGCCGTAGCAGTTGCGCTCGCGGAAATAGCTGCGCTGCGCCGCGGTCTCGATGCCTTCCGCCACGACGTCGATTCCGAGGCTGTCCGCGAGCGTGAGTATGGAGTTGACCACCTTGCGGTTCTGCTCGTCGTGGAGGGCGCGGACGAAGGAAATGTCTATCTTGAGGACGTCCACGGGCAGGCGCGACAGGTAGGAGAGCGAGGAATAGCCCGTGCCGAAATCGTCGATCGACAGCATGATCGCGGGATAGCGCCTCTTGATCTCGAGGATCTTGGCCACCGCGTCGTCCGCGTTCCTCATGAGGGTGGTCTCGGTGAGCTCGAGGTTGAGCCGGGAGGGGTTTACGCCGGCCTTGTCTATGGCGTCGCAGAGGGTGCGGACGAAGTCGGGCTGCTCGAACTGCTTGCCCGACACGTTGACGCTGAAGTAGATGCGGCCGAAGCCGCGCCGCTCCAGGCGGCGGAGGTCGATGAAGGCCCGCCGGAAGACCCAGGCGCCGAGGGGGATTATCATGCCGTTCTGCTCGGCGATGGGGATGAAGGACGAGGGGGTCATGAAGATCTCCCCGGACCGTTGCCACCGTATCAGGGCCTCGACGCCGAGGAGCTTGCCCGAGGGCGCCACGATGGGCTGGTAGTGGAGCTCGAACTCCTGCTTCACCAAGGCGGAGCGGATGTCCTGCTCGACGCGCCAGCTCTGGTTGGCCTTGGTGTTCAGGGACTCGTCGTAGACGGTCACGCGGTTCTTCCCGGCCTCTTTGGAGCAGTACATGGCGATGTCGGCGCTCTTGGTGACGGCCTCGGCGTCCTCTCCGTGCTCGGGCATCACCGCCACTCCGACGCTCACGCCCACCTCGACCCTCGCCTTCGCCCGCGAGTCCGTGGTCACCTCGTAAGGGAGCCTCACGGCGCCCACTATGCGCTCGGCGACGGCCACGGCCTGATGCGCCTCGCCTATCTCGGGGAGGAAGGCCACGAATTCGTCCCCGCCGAAGCGGTAGGCCGAGTCGGCCTCCCTCAGGCACACGCGGATGCGGCGCGCGGTCTCCACCAGGAGCTCGTCCCCCGCCGAGTGGCCGAGGGTATCGTTGACGTGCTTGAATCCGTCGAGGTCGAGGAAGAGGAGGGCCGCCTTCCGTCCCTTTTCCGCGACGGGCTCCTTGAGGAAGGCCTTCATGTCCTCGTTGAAGAGGTCGCGGTTGCCCAGGCCCGTGAGCTTGTCGTGGAAGGCAAGGTGCCTGAGCCGCCTCTCCATGGTCTTCCGCTGGCTTATATCGCGGACGATGCAAGTGAGGGTGCGGCCCGAGAAGTCGCGCGAATTGCCGAAGGACATCTCCATCGGCGCCACGCCGCGGTTCTTGGTGACGCCCAGGAGCTCGATGGTCCTCTTGAGCCCGAGTGCGAGCCGGTCCTGGTCGTCGACGAGGAAGTATTTGCGGAACTCGCTGCGGTGCTTGGCGAAGACTTCCTCCGGGAAGAGCACCGAGAATTTCCGCTTCACGAGCTCGTCGCGGTCGAAGCCGAAGGTGTTCTTGACTCCCGAGTTCACGAAGATGATGTTGAAGTCCTCGTCCAGGCGGAAGATGGCCTCGGTGATCGTCTCGGACAGGGCGAGGTAGTGGTCCTTGCTCTCCTTGAGCTGCTCGATGAGGACCCTGTCGACGGGGGTGTCGCGGAGGACGGCGATTATCCTGCGCTCGGCGCCGGCCCACAGGGGGGACAGGAGGCACTCCGCCGAGAGGACGGAGCCGTCCCTCGCCCTGGCCTTGAAATCCAGGTAGTCGTTGTCGAACTCGGGCGGGGCCTCGTGGTCGCCGGAGCCGAAGCCGACGAGCCTCTCCGACAGGCCTGGCCAGTATTCCTCGGGGACGATGGAGAGGAGGCTGGAGCCGACCAGCTCCTCCGAGGTCCATCCGTAGGCCTGGCAAAAGGCGGGATTGGCCTCGAGCACGACCCCGCCAGGAGTAAGGAGGAGGATGGCGTCGATGCTGTTCTCGAGGAGGATCTCGAGGCTGCCGTTACCCTCGATCTCGTCTCCGAGCTTCACGCCCCTGCCCGCCAGCAGGCGCTGGAGGAGCTGGGAGAAAATGGACTCTCCTGTCTTGGAGGCGGGGCCGCCGTCGGCCGAGGACGAACCCTCGATGGCCGGCGACTCCTCTCCGGCCATCGTCTTGAGCAAGTCCTTTACGTCCTGTCTTTCCATTTTCGCCTGCCGAACCTTATTTTATTGACGCGGACATTTTTCAAGCAATATTCATTATACATGGCTTCTATCGGCAGCGAAAGCCCGAAGCCGGAGGCCTTCGTTCCGGCCTCGCGGGGCCTTGCTTTTCGGGCCGGGAGATGTAGAATAGCCCGAGAATACGGCTTATCCAGGAAGGTCCAGGAATGAAAGTACGCGCTCTCTTCCCGATAATCGGCTCGCTTCTCCTGCTCCTGCTCGCCGCGTGCACAACCATCGACAGCGACAGCAGCTACCTCCTCAAGAGCCTGGACGACTCCAACAAGTCCATGGCCCTCACCACCCAGGGCGTCGCCGCCTACGACAGCTATCTCATCGCCCAGGGCGACTACCGCAAGGCCGACCTGGTGCGCCAGTACTTCGTCGTCGCCCTCCGCTACGACCCGGGCAATCCCAAGGCCGCGCAATACCTGGACAAGGTCGACAGCTTCAAGGCCGGCCTCGCCCGCGACAAGCTCGCCGCCGCCAACACCCTCCTCGCCAAGCCCGCGCGCACGGACGACGAGAACTACGCCGCCATCGCGGCGCTCCAGACCGCCGTGACCGTCGACCCGAGCAACGACGCCGCCTCCAAGCTCCTGAAGGACAACGCTCCAGTCCAGAATTCCCTCGTCGGCGTCTACCTGGGCCGCAGCAAGGACGCCCAGACCAAGGCCGCCGATCCTTCCCTGTCGGATTCCGCGCGCGAGGCCCTGTATATCCAGGCCTACGATTCCGCCTCCAAGGCAGCGAACCTCGGCCCCGGCAACGCCCAGGCCGCCAAGCAGAAGGCCGCCATCCAGGCCGATCTCGAGAAGGCCTTCACCGCCCACCAGACCGCGGCGACCAGGCTGACGGGACTGGACAAATTCGACGACGCCAAGGCCGAGCTCGGCCGCGCGACCTCCATCGACGTCAGGCTCGGCAGGCTCCACGGCGACGCCGTGGCCGCCCTGACCTACTCCCTCTACTTCGCCTGGGCGACCAGCCTCGAAGCCAAAGCCTCCTACCAGGACGCGGAGGCGAAGGTCGACATCGCCCTGACCGCCAAGCGGAGCGAGGACGCCATGGCGCTCAAGAAGAAGCTGGACCTCAAGAACGCGTCGGCGAACAAGGACGCCTCCTTCGACGCCGCCCTACCCGAGATCGACAAGTCCATCGCCAAGGGCGACTACCTCGCGGCGAACAAGCGGATCGTCGCAGCCGCCCGCGTCACCAAGGACAAAGCCAAGCTCGACCAGCTCGACACCCGGAAGGCCAAGATCACGGCCGCCCTCTCGGACATCTACGACAAGGGCGTCGCCGCCTATAAGGCGGAAGACTTCAAGACCGCGATCGACCAGCTGTCCGTCGTCGTCGGGATCGACGCCGAGTACCAGCAGGCTTCCGATTACCTCGACAAGGCCAAGGAGAAGCAGAAGCTCCTCGATCAATACTCCAACTAAACCAGTCGGCGCGAGCCGCGCGGGAGCCAACATGAAAGAAAAGCCCAAGCCCAGCACCATCCTCCATATCGTCGAGTCGGTCTATTCTCTCGTCGTCCTCGCATGGATACTGGTCCCCCTCCTCGCCAAGTCGGAGGGGATCATGCCCACTGCCTTCCTGCCCTTCCGCGCGCCGGACGGGAAGGCGCCCGGGACCTTCGCCGCGATCTTTTGGGCCATAGCGGTGTTCCTCCCCGGACTCGTCGCCGTGTTCAAGCTGGCGGCCTACTTCCTCGAGGACGCGCTCCCCGTCGCGGCCGACCCGCGCAGGCCGATCGCGGCCGGCCTGGGCATCCTCGAGTCGGCCCTGGCGATCGCGGCAATCGTCGCCTTCATCATAGAGTTCGCGCGGGGGCAGGGCTTCTTCGCGGCCTCCTCGCCGCTCCTGTACCTCACCCTCTTCCTGTCGATCGCCTTCAACGCCTATAGCATCTACCTCCTCATCGTCACCTTGAGCCGGCGCGACGAGGCCTACCAGGAATACCTCCAGTACCGGCAGTCGAACCAGAAGAAGGAGACCATCAGGGAGATCATCTTCAAGCAGGGCATTCAGAAGCGGCTCATCCTCTCCTTCGTCCCGCTCATCCTCGTGATCATCGTCATCCTCTCATTCATCCTCATGACCAACTTCAGCCGCACGATCCTGAGCTCGGTGATCGAGAACGCAAAGCAGATCGCGGACAGCACGGCCAACGTCGTCAAGGCCAATCCCACGGAGAAGGACCAGATCGCGGTAGACGACTACCTTCGCGCCGCGGCCAAGAAGAACGAGGCCTCGACGATCCCCTTCCACGACATCACCTACTACCGGCGCGATTCCAAGACCAACGCCTTCAGCGTCGGCTCCAGCACGGACCAGAGCCTCCTCGGCAAGAGCTCCGCCGCCAAGGTCACTGATGCCTTCACCGACACCAGGTACGACTACAATCCCGCCACCAAGGAGTACGAGTTCCTCGCGCCCGTGAACCTTAGCAAAGCCTTCCTCGGCTTCGTCACGGTCGACTACGCGCGAGACGTCATCTTCGAGCCCTACTTTCGGACCCAGGTCAAGGTCGTCAGTGTAGCCGCCATCTTCATCTACCTGTCGGTATTCCTCATCTACCTCATCGGGCGCAACATCGTCTTCCCCATCCTCTATCTCCGGATGAGCGTAGCCGCCATCTCCTCCTCGCTCGCCGGAATGATCAAGGGCGAGAAGCGGATATCCGCCGAGCTCCTGCAGTTCACGGATCGGATAGAGACGCGGGACGAGATCAAGGGACTCTCGAGCGAGGTCGGCAACATGACCGCGGTCATCCGCGGCATCGTGCCCTACATCTCGGCCTCGACCCTGAAAGCTTCCGAGCGCTCGACCCCCTCGACGGAGCTGAAGGACCTCTGCTTCCTCTTCACCGACATCAGGGGCTTCACCACGCTCAGCGAGGGCATGACCCCCGACAAGATCGTCGAGATGCTCAACCACTACCTCGACATCCAGTCCTCGATCATCCTCGCCAACCACGGCGACGTCGACAAGTTCGTGGGCGACGAGACGATGGCCATGTTCGAAGGGCCCGACAAGGAGCTCAACGCGGTCAGGACGAGTCTCGCCATCCGCAAGACCATGGCCGAAGAGAAGGAAAAGGCCATCGCCGCCAACATGAACGTCGTCTCGATCGGCATCGGCATCAACTCGGGTCCGGTCGCCTTCGGCTCGGTCGGCGCCAAGGACCGCATGGACTTCACGAGCATCGGCGACACGGTCAACCTGGCGGCGCGCCTCGAGGGGGCGAACAAGCCCTACGGCACCAAGACTCTCGTCACCAACTCGGTCTACGAGAAGGTCAAGGAAGACTATCTCTGCCGCGAGATCGACATGCTCGCCGTGAAGGGGAAGAAGCTGGGCGTGAGCGTCTACGAAGTCGTCCAGGCGAAGGACATCGCCGCGGCCCACCTCATCGAGCTCTGCAAGGGCTTCGAGGAGGGACTCGCCCTCTACCGCGCCCAGAAGTGGGCCAAGGCCGAGAAGATATTCGGCCAGCTCGCGGAGAAGTACAAGGACGAGGCGAGCTCGACCTTCCTCGGCCGCATCGAGCTCTTCAAGTCGAATCCGCCACCGCCTGACTGGGACGGGGTCTTCGTCATGACCGTGAAATAGGCGACGAAGGCCCTCCGGCCGGCCGCCTTCAATCCGGGGCCCTCCCTGCGCGCGTATTCTCGCCGCAAGGAGGGCCCTATACGTCACGCAGCACGGTAACGCTCCTGGACGCGAAGGATGGCAGGCTCGCCGCCATAGCGCCCTACTCCGAGGACTTCGTGCGGCTCATGCGCGCCGTGCCCGGCGCTCGCTGGAATCCCGAGACCATGCGCTGGGAATTCCCCGCCGAAAGCGGCAGCGCCTTCCGCAGGACCTTCGCAGCCTGGCTCATCCTGTCCTCCGAAGCCGCCGACTCCGAGCTCGGCGGCCCGCCCTGCCTTCCCCCCAAGATAGCCGCCGCCATGTCCGACTCGCTCAGGGCGCTCAAGTACTCGCGAAGGACGGCGGACCGCTACCTCGCCATCGTCGACCGCTTCGCCCGCTTCCTCGACGTCCCCCTGGTCGAATCCGGCATGGACGACGCGACGCGCTACCTTGCCTGCTTGGAGCGTGACTTCAAGGCCTCAGCCTCGACGATCAACCAAAGCATCAGCGCCCTGCGCTTTCTCTATACGAAGGTCCTGGGCCGCGAGGCCCCACTGAAGCGCCGGCCAAAGGCCGACCGGCGCCTCCCCGGCGTCCTATCGCGCGAAGAGGCCATGCGCATAGTGGCCGCCCCCCGCAATCTCAAGCACCGGCTCCTCCTCGTCCTCGCCTACTCCGCCGGACTCCGCGTAAGCGAGATCGCCGCCCTCAGGGTTCCGGACATAGACCCGGCCCGGGGTGTCATCCTCGTCCGAAGCGGAAAGGGGAGAAAGGACCGCTATACCATACTGGCCGCACGGGCAAAACGCACACTCGAGACCTACCTCGAGCTCTACAAACCCCAAACCTGGCTCTTCGAAGGGCAGAACGGGAGCCACCTCAGCACACGCTCCATTCAGGAAGTCTTTACCAGGGCTAAAAATAAGGTCGGAATCACGAAGGAGGTCAGCATCCATTCGCTCCGCCACAGCTTCGCCACCCACCTCCTGGAGAACGGCACAGACATACGGTACATCCAGGAACTCCTCGGTCACGCCAGCTCGAAGACCACCCAGATATACACCCACGTCGCCAAGAAAGACTTCCTCCGGATCCGCAGCCCCTACGACCGCTCGGACGAGCCGTAGCCGAGCCCTCGACAAAGCCCGATAAAGAGCTGCCCATCCTCAATTGAAACGCCGAATCCCGGGCGTAAAGGCTTCAATATTCGAAAAAAAATCTTGAGATACGGTCGGAAGAAGCATACAATGACCGACAACAGGTCGGTATGCGTCTAAGATCCTGTTTCGGCGGACTTCCCGCTACCGTTCCAGCCATATCAAAACCCGAAACCTCGCACTATGAGGCTTTAGCGGAAACATCTCTTTTACCCTAGTGCATACTCATGTCTTCTCCTCCACAATCCGACTTACTACGGCCGTTTCGACGGCCGTAGTCTGGCTATCCCTACCAGCGTCAGGTTTAGCGAATTCAGTTTCCGGCTTGTATTACATCAATACTTCAAATTCATCTACAATGAGTTAGGCGCAAATCAAAACCCGGCCTTAGTTATTCATTTTATTGCGCCATCCATGGCGCAATAAGCGAAGGGAAAAAATGGATGATTTTGAAAAGAAAAAAGAAAAATTATTATATCCAATTTTCTTTGAAGCGGGGGCTGGTCTTTATGATAGCCAGGATTTTGAATATTCATTAAAGTATTTATTGTTTTTAATTTCAAAAGCAACAAATACAAAAATTCCTGTTGAAGAAACAGTAAAATATTTGGATGATGAAACCAAAAAGACAACGGGTCAATTATTCAACCTATTAAAGAAAAATATGGATTTACATCCAGTAATGGAAGAGTTAATTCTTGAATCTATAAACGCAAGGAATATTTTAATTCATCATTATTTAACTGATAATGCTGAAAGAATGTCTCAAATTCAAAATCAAAAAACAATTATTCAAGAAATACGAGAATTAAGAAAAAAAATAATAAAAGGAAATGAATGCTTAGAGCCAATTATTGAAGGTTTAGCTAAAATATTCGATAATTATGATGTTCAAAAAGGAAAGGATCAAATGAAAAGCAATTTTTTGCATCAATTTGGACCTGATTGATAGATTCGCCCTCGCCGTCCTGGCTCGGGCGAAGTTTGAATAAATCCGGGTTTTGATCAGCGCCTAACACCCTACCCGCGCTTCGCCCCTTGGAATCCTGTGGGGGCTCGGGCCTCGTTCCGCTCGCTACGCTCGCTCCACTTCGGCCAGATTTGGGCTCGCCCATGCTCGCCCAAACCTCGCAGGTAGGGACCGTTAGCTGCAAGTTTTTGGGGCCAAGATTCGTCCCGCCGCCATCCATGGCGGCGGGATATGTTACTTTATAATCAGAGAGAATAGTCTTATGAACAACGAAATGTTCAATGGTATTATAAAACTGGAAAGCATGAATATAATATTTGAGAATAAGCCGATATTGGTTGGTGGAATGGCAATGGAATATTATGGTTTGAGAAAACATGGTGATGACTTGGATTTTATTGTTTCAAATATTGACTATATAAAATTAGAAAATAAATATAGAAACAACAGAAAAGATATGTGGGGAGATTTTGGTGTAAGAGTGAATGAATACGAAATGTTCAGAAGTATGTATAAGTTCGATTATCCATATTTTGACAGAGGATCAATAGAATATGATAATTATAAAGTAATTTCAATTGATATGCTTTTTAGGATGAAAGTATTTGCCATGGAATCAGAAGAAAAACATAAGAATGATGTAGAACTGATAAAAGGATATTTTATGAAACAACAAAATAAGATATATCAAGAATATATGGAGAAAAATGCGGAGAGATATTTGAAAATTGAGAAAGGATTAATACTAAATGGGGATTATTATTAAAGCGCACCTCGCGCCGTCCTGGCGCTCAGCGAACAATGAAGAGGCCCCAAAAACCAGCAGCTAACAACCTACCCGCGCTTCGCCCCTTGGAATCCTGTGGGGGCTCGGGCCTCGTTCCGCTC
>Ga0181535_10000513_pt1 | contig 57943 bp, 50 predicted proteins | sample PEATcosm2014_Bin_44_FD_119774 | JGI IMG/M metagenome (GOLD analysis project Ga0181535, IMG submission 119774) | Peatland microbial communities from MTU Mesocosm Facility, Houghton, MI, USA - PEATcosm2014_Bin17_30_metaG | ecosystem: Environmental > Terrestrial > Soil > Wetlands > Peat | place... | reverse complement strand
GATGTGGAAGTAGCCGCCGAAAGGGGGCCTCAATAACGTCGGGGCCGCGTTAGCGACCCCGCTCAAGCCGCTTTGAGCGGCTCACACAATCAAGCCCCCGGCTCTGCCGGGGGTATTGACAGCCTGAGTCATCGCTTGGCGTAGGACCTTCCCTATAAACTCAGCACCATCGGGAAAGCCCTCAAAGGTGAGATCTGGACTTGGATCAACCTTGATTTGCGACACCTCACGCTTAACAATGTCTAGTCCCAGCTTGTATTCGGAGGAATCGTTTAAATAGCGAATGTGCGTCGCCCAAATATTCTGGCTTCCAAGTATGCCCAACAGCCCTCTCTGATCTGTGTAGTGATAGAGCAGGTCCTTTGGCTTCACTGGATCGATGATTGCTTCCGATTCGGGCTCTTGGTCTTCCATCTTCGATCCTTTTATCGCTCTTCCGGCCTTTTTGCGCGCCAGACTTCTCGCCTATCCCTCTCTCTTGAACTCGTTCAGCGCCGCAATGATCTTCAGCTGAAGAGCGGGGACATCGAACAAAACCAGATTCCAGACAATTTCCATGTCTACTTCTTCGTAGGCGTGCGTGATTCGGTTGCGCATCCCATAAATCTTCACCAGCGGAATCTCCGGATGGTTTACTGCGTAATCCGGGGAGTCCGCAAGAAGCCTGTGCGCCGCTTCCCCAATAATGCCAAGGTTCCGCAGCACCGCATCCTGAAGTAAGGTGTCCGACCTAAAATCGGCCGCGGACTTTCTGGCGGTATATCGCTGGATTCGTTCGAGGGCATCGAGTATGTGCTCGAGGTAATCCTGGGCGCGTTCCGGATGCTTGCTCATACCGGCTGGGCTTCTTCCAGAACCCTCTGCCGAAACTTCAGCGGAAGGCACCGTGGAGTCAATAGGTCCACCTTCACTCCAGTTCGCGCTTCGATTTCAATTTGCAGTCCAGCCAAGTCCAGCAGGCTCGTTCTAGGTGCAGGGTCCACCAGCAGGTCGAGGTCGCTGCCATCCTGATCGTCGCCGTGCAGCGCCGATCCGAAGACGCGCGGGTTCGCCATTCCCGCCTCCAGCACAAGCCGGCGGATCATTTCCCTATGCTTTGGCAACACTTCTGACGGTCTCATGGCGGCTTTCTCCCTCAACGCTCCCAGTTTACTGCCAACCTCAAGAACCGTCAGATAAATCCTTTGAATCGATGGGCGCGGCGCCGCCATCCATAGCCTGCGGAGAGCATTTCTTCCCCTCCGCGGAGCCCCTCCGGCAAAGTATGGACCGGCTCCCGATTGATTCATCCCCCGAATTCACCTCAATTCAAGGAGAACTCGATGAAGATCGTTACCTTGATCGCGCGCCTGCTGCTGGGCTTGATGTTTCTGGTCTTCGGCTCCAACATGTTTTTGCATTTCATTCCCATGGGGCAGATGCCGGCAGGGCTGGCCGGACAGTTTGTGACCGTCCTGTTTGCCGCGCACTACTTTTACGTGGTGGGCGCGATTATGGTTCTCTCCGCGATTCTGCTCCTGGCGAACCGGTTTGTGGGGCTGGGGCTGACGCTGCTGGGTCCCGTGCTCTTCAACATCCTTGTTTTTCATCTCCTGATGGACCCGGGCGGTATTGGGATGGGTGCGTTTGCCACGCTTCTCTGGCTGCTGGTTGGCTGGGAGCATCGGTCGGTGTTTGCCAGGCTGTTTGCGGCGCGGCTCGAGGAGTGAAGGCTGCTCCAACGAACATGCGGGGCGTCTCGCTACAATCAAGCTAGCGATGATCCAGGTCCTCTATCTCGGGCGGGTGGCTTACGACGAAGGCCTGCGCCTGCAAGCGGAGATCGCGGCGCTGGTCACGGAAGGCCGCCTCCAAAACGTTCTGCTGCTGCTGGAGCATCCGCCGGTGCTCACGCTGGGGCGCAACGCTCACCGCTCCAATGTGCTGGCCTCCGACGAGCTGCTGGCGCGCCGCGGCTTCACGGTGCACGAGATCAACCGCGGCGGCGACGTCACCTATCACGGTCCGGGCCAACTGGTGGGCTACCCCATCTTCGACCTGCGCAGCTTGCACAACTCCGGCGGCGGCCGGATGGGCCCGGTGGATTTTGTTCGCGGGATGGAAGAGGCGCTGATCCGCCTTTGTGGCGACTTCGGGGTGCGGGCGGGACGAATCGAGGGGTTGACAGGTGTATGGTGCGGGGTTGGTCCTGCGGAGGAGAACTCCTCCGAAGGGCTTCCGTCCGCAGGACGCAAGATCGCCGCCATCGGCATCCACGTCTCCCGCGGCATTACCTCCCACGGCTTCGCCTTCAACGTGACCACCGACCTGCGCGACTTTGAGCTGATCGTTCCCTGCGGCATTCCCGATCACCCGGTCACCAGTCTCAAAAACGAATTTCTGCGCCGGGAGGTCCCGCAACCCGCGGAGTTGCCCAGCCTGGAGACCGTGGCTCACCGTGCGGCGCGGTACTTCGGCCTGGTCTTTGACCAGCAGGTGCTGGCGGTGGAGAATCTCGCGGCGCTGCGGGTCCAGGCGGCCGCGCCCGTCGCCGATCGGGAATTTCCCGCGGAAGACACGCCGCTGCAGGTTCCGCGCGAGGTCGAGCGGCTCATGCATAGCAAGGACCGTCCGATCCGGGTATGAGTGCCGCCTAACCTGCTCGGTTGCCGTATGCGGCGCGATTTATAATCCGGCAGGAACCGGGCGCGGCAGCGCGTCCTGCATCGCGGAGAGTGATCCATGCCAACCGACGTGATCATGCCCCAGATGGGCGAGTCGATCTTTGAGGGCACCATTACCAAATGGCTCAAAAAGGCCGGCGACCCCGTACAGAAGGACGAGCCCCTCTTTGAAATCTCCACCGACAAGGTGGACGCCGAAATTCCCTCACCCGTGGCCGGCGTGCTCACCGAGATCAAGGTCCCCGAAGGCGCCACGGTCGAAGTCAATACGGTGGTAGCGGTGGTCAGCGAGAGCGGCGAGGCAGTTGCCGCGGCTCCGGTTCCTGCGCCTGCGGCCGCGTCTGTCGCTCCAGCGCCCGCAAAGGATGAGCCCTCCGCTGCACCGGTTTCAAGCGGGACCGATGTCGTCATGCCCCAGATGGGCGAGTCGATCTTCGAGGGCACCATCACCAAGTGGCTCAAGCAGGTCGGCGATACGGTGCTGAAGGACGAGCCGCTCTTTGAAATCTCCACCGACAAGGTGGACGCCGAAATTCCCTCGCCCGTCGCCGGTGTCCTCACCGAAATCAAGGTCCCCGTAGGCGCAACCGTCGAGATTAACACGGTGGTTGCGGTGATCGCCAACTCCGCTGTTGCCGCTTCGACGCCGGTGGCAGCCTCTCCGGCGTTTGCGGCGCCGCAACCTCTCGCACCACCGGCTTCCAACGCGGCACCGGCCCTTCCACCGGTATCGATTCCTGCGGCTTCAATCAACGCCGGTCGGCGCCTCCGCTCTTCCCCGCTGGTCCGCCGCATCGCCAAAGACAACCATCTCGACCTCAACCAGATCGCCGGCACCGGCTCGGATGGCCGCATCACCAAGGAAGATGTTCTGCGCCACCTGAGCCAGCACGGCCCCGGCAGCGCAGTAACTCCGGCTGCGGTTCTCTCTGCCGCAGCCGCACCGCAGGTAGCGCCGCAGGCGCAGTTGGCCCCACCGCAGGTGGTCCCCCTCACCAAGATGCGCGCCATCATCGCCCAGCGCATGGTCGAGAGCATGCGGATCAGCCCGCATGTCCACACCGTCTACAAGGTGGACATGACCCGCATCGTCCGCATTCGCGAGCGCGAAAAGGCCGGCTTCGAGCAGCGCAACGGCGTCAAGCTCACCTACATGCCTTTCATCGCCGCTGCCGTGGTCGAGGCGCTGGGCAAATTCCCCATCGTCAACTCCTCGCTGATCGACGGCTCCATCCACTACCACCGGAACATCAATCTCGGCATCGCCGTGGCGCTGGAGTGGGGGCTGATCGTGCCCGTGGTCAAGCAGGCCGAGGAGCGCAACTTCCTGGGCTTGGCCCGCGCCATCGCCGACTTGGCCGGCCGCGCCCGCACCAAGAAACTGCTCCCCGACGAGGTCTCGGGAAACACCTTCACGCTCACCAACTCCGGCCTCTTCGGCGATGAATTCAGCACGCCGATCATCAACCAGCCCGACTCGGCCATCCTCGGCATCAGCGGCCTCAAAAAGGAGCCGGTTGTGCTCACCGACGCCGAGGGCAACGACACCATCGCCATCCGCTCCATGGAGCACTTCTGCCTGGGCTTCGATCACCGCATCATCGACGGCGCCGACGCCTGCAAGTTCATGGTCGAATTCAAGAAGACCCTGGAGGGCTGGGACAAGGAGATCGGCTGAGACCTTCGCGGTCGGCGAACGTTGCGAGCCATCCCTCGGGGGTGGCTCGAAATGTTTCGGAGCAGTCGCAAGGCCCGATCACAGAAGGCCTACTCGTGCGCGGCCCACGGGTCATAAGTCCCCACGCTCCATGTATGGCCTTCGGGGTCCTTCACGGCGAACTCCCGGCTTCCGTAGGCCGTGTCCTGGAGCGCGCGAACGATGGTAGCTCCGGCGGCTTCGGCGCGAGCATAGGCCGCATCGGCGTCGGGAACCACAATGTAGACGCTGCGGGTTTCCATGCCGTCCAGTTCTTCCGGTGACTTGAAGCCGCGGCCGAGTTCGTCGTTCTTGCCGGAGCCGAGCATGATCATGCCGTTGCCCAGCGTCAGTTCGGCGTGGGCGATGGTTCCGTTTTCGCCGGGATAGACGGCGTGGCGCTCGAAGCCGAAGATCTTGCAAAGCCAGTCGATGGCCGCGGGGGCGTTGCGGTAGCGATGGCCGGGGATGATGGTGCTGCCGGATGCAGGCATGGGGAAACCTCCGCGGGCAGAGTAACGCGGGAGAGGGTCTGAGGGCAATCCCATAACGATCGCGGCCGAATCCGGTATTCTTGCCCTCATGCGCTTGCCCGAGGGCGATCGAGAACTGGTGCAGATTGTGGATGCGGCGCTGGCCGATGCGGCGCGGCGGGCGGGCGACCGGCTTGTCTGCCGGCCCGGCTGCACGCAGTGCTGTTATGGGGCCTTTGCCATCAGCCCGCTGGACGCGCTGCGGCTCCGCGCCGGAATGGATGCACTGCGGGCCGGGCAGCCGGCCCTGGCGGCCGAAATCGAGCGTCGGGCGCGGGCCTGGATCGCCGAGCACGGGACCGAATTTCCCGGCGATCTGGAGACGGGACTGCTCGGCGAATCCGATGCGGATCTCGCCCAGTTTGAAGAGTTTGCCAACGACGCGGCCTGTCCGGCCCTCGACCCGGCGACCGGGCGCTGCGATGTCTATCCATGGAGGCCCATGACCTGCCGCGTCTTCGGTCCGCCCGTCCGCATGGGCGAGGGCGATGCGCTGGGCCACTGCGAGCTGTGCTTTGTGGGCGCCAGCACGGCCCAGGTCGCCGCCTGCGAGATGCCGGTCCCGCATGAACTCGAGGCTCGTCTGCTCGATGAGATTCCAGCCAGGGGCGAGACTGTCGTCGCGTTTGCGCTGGTGAGATGAGAGGCTGCGCGTTCGCGCTAAACTGATGCTTGGACTCCCCGATGCCAATGCGCCCCTGCTGGGTTGAGATTCGCGCCCGTTCCCTGGAAGAAAACTATCGCTTTCTCGTCAGCCTCGCCGCTCCATTTGCTGAGCTGCTGGCCATCGTCAAGGCCGATGCCTACGGCCACTCGCTCGATATTTGCGCTCCTGCGGCGGTGCGCGGCGGCGCCCGGTGGCTGGGCGTCACCAGCGTGGAAGAGGGCGTTGCGGCGCGCGCCGTATCTCCTGGTGCCCGCGTCCTGGTCATCGGCGGCGTCTTTCCCGGCCAGGGCGCGGCGGTAGTTGCGCACGGGCTGACCGTGGTGGTCTGGGAGCGCTGGCAACTGGACGAGCTGGAGGCGGCAGCGCACGCCGCTGGAGTGCTGCCCGGATCGCTGCCCATTCATCTTGAGATCGATACCGGCATGAGCCGCCAGGGCGTGAGTCTGGATGAGCTGGGACCGGTTCTGGCGCGCTTTGCTCTCGATTCGCCCCTGAAGCTCGAAGCCGTGATGACCCACCTCTTTGCTGCCGACGAGGCCGATGGCGCGGTCACCGGGGCGCAACTGGCCCAGATGGAAGAAGCGCTGGAGCGGGTGGAGGCTGCCGGGCTTTATGCCGAATGGCTCAACGTGGGCAGTTCCGCCGCGTTGTTGGCCGGTCAGGCGGGCACGATTGCCGCTTTGGCCGACCGTCATGGCATGAAGACCATGATGCGGCCGGGCCTGGCGCTCTATGGTCTTGCGCCGGAGTATGATCCGGACTTTGAGCCGGAGGAGCCGGCTGCGCTCAAGGCCGCGCGCGCCCGCTTGCAGCCGGTCCTAAGCTGGAAGACCAGGGTTGCCGGCGTACGCTCGGTTCCCGCCGGCGCGGTGGTGGGCTATAACGGGACCTTCGTGGCCACGGAGCCGATGCGGCTGGCGCTGGTGGCCGCGGGTTACGCCGACGGGCTCGATCGCCGGCTCGGCAACCGCTTCAGCCTGCTGGTCCGCGGACAGCGGGCACCCATTGTGGGCCGCGTCAGCATGGACCAGGCGGTGCTCGACGTGACCGAGATTCAAGGGGTCGCACCCGGCGACGAGGTCGTGATTCTGGGCACGCAGGGCAGCGACACGATCACCGCATTCGACCACGCCCAGGCCACGGGAACGATCCCGTGGGAGGTCTTCACGCGCATCGGCCCCCGCGTGCGGCGGCTCGCTGTTTAGAGCATCTCTCCCGTAGGTAGAAAGTTTTGGGTGCCCCACCCTCGCCGCGCTCTTGTTTTCGCGGCTAGGGTGGGATAAAAGCCACCCTCTACAGCAACAGGAGAGATGCCCTAGCGTTTGTTCCTATTCGCCCAGTGACAGGTCCAACCAGAAAAACCCGGTTCTCGTCGAGAGGATTCAGTTTGCAGCGGCTTCCTGCATGGCGGCATTCAGCCCGGTCGCGCCCTGCACGGCGGCGATCATGGCGCCGGTGCCCATGGCCGAGTTCAGCAGCAGGTGATAAAGCCCGCGCGCGCACCACTCCTGCTGATAGAACTTGCGGATAACGGCGGCGCGCCGCCTGTCGAAGGAGACCAGAATCTGGTCGGCCCGCTCGGCCTTGCTGGGAAAGGTGCGAACGAACCACTCGCGCTTGGCCTTGGCCGTAGCGTAGACAAAGACGTGAAAGCAGCCCGGCAGGCAGGTCAGCGCGCAGGCCGCGCCCCGGCCCACCAGCACGCAATGGCCCTCTCTGGCCGCGTCCAGAATCTGCTGGCGGATCAGCGACAACATGCGCTCCGAGTCGAAGACCTGGTCCTCGACGACTCCGGCTGTGGGATAGGCCGAGTCCTGCCAGAAGGCCTTGCCGTAGCGGTAATACCAGGGATCGAGCCGCTCGTCGAGCTTGGCGGCCAGCTTGGGGTCCACGCCGGCCATGCGCGCCGCGCCGGTCACCAGTTCGGAGTCCAGCAGACGCCAGCCCAGCCGCGCCGCCAGATCGTGGGCAAACTCGCCCCCGCCCGAGCCATACTCGCGCTCGACGGTAATCACCCGCACCGGTGTCTGCATCATGGCCAGTCCCCTCCCGCCAGTGGAGGATACAACGGAAGCGGGTGAGGGCAGCAAGAGCGAAATTCAAATCCCGCAAAATAGCAATGCCGCAGGCTGCACACGGCCCGAATCCTGACTGGATCCTCGCCCGCATCCCTTGACGGTCTACACAACTCTGTTGTAGATAATCTAGGTATGGGAAAACCAAACGATCTCGTCCAGGGCACGCTCGACCTGCTCATCCTGAAAACCGTCTCGCTCGGAGCGATGCACGGCTGGGCCATCGCCAAGCGCATTCAACAAATCTCCGCCGAGGTGCTCCAGGTGCAGCAGGGCTCGCTCTATCCCGCTCTGCACCGGCTGGAGCAGCAGGGCTGGATCGCGGCCCAATGGGCCGAAAGCGAAACCGGCCGCCAGGCCAAGTTCTACTCGCTCACCGCCGCCGGGCGCGGCCAGTTGGAGAAGGAAACAGCGAACTGGAACCGGCTCTCGGCGGCCATCGGCCTGGTAATGAACGAAGCGTGATTGGGCTATCCCTCAGGGGCTGAAGCTCGGACCTGTGAAAGAGGAGGATGCGATGCGGTGGCTGGCTCAGTTGCGGATGCGGATGCAGATGCTGTTTCTACGGGGAAAGGCAACGGCACGGCTGGAGGATGAATTGCGCTTTCACCTCGAGCGGCAGATCGCCGAGAACCTCGCCGCCGGCATGAACTCGGAAGAAGCTCGCTACGCGGCGTTGCGCAAATTCGGCAATCCCGCCCTATTGCGCGAGCAGGCGCGCGCCACCTGGAGCTGGACCTGGCTTGAACTGCTCGCGCGCGATCTCCGCTATGGCGTGCGCACGCTCTGGCGGACGCCGGGCTTTGCGATCGTCGCGATTCTGGTTATGGCCTTGGGTATCGGCGCCAATGTGGCGCTGTTCACGGTGGTGCGCAGTGTGCTGCTCAAGCCGCTGCCGTTTGTCGAGCCAGACCGGCTGGTTGCCCTTTACGAACACAGCGCCGACGACCAGTACCCGTACAACGTGATCGCCCCCGGCGTCTTTGCGGAGTGGAGAAGGCAGAATCGCAGTTTCTCGGACCTCGCTCTTTTTGGCGATGCGGAATTCAGCCTCTCGGGAGCGAGCGGGCAACTGCCGGAGAAGGTCCGCGGCGCCAGTTGCACCTGGAATCTGCTCTCTACGCTCGGCGTGCAGCCGGCGCTGGGGCGCGATTTCACGGCGGCCGACGATCGGCACTCGGCAAACGCAACGGTGCTGATGAGCTGGGGGTTGTGGAAGCGCCGTTTCGCCGGCAACCCGGCCATCCTCAATCAATCCATTCATCTGGATGGGCAATCCTACACCGTCATCGGCATTCTGCCCGCGGGGTTTGCCTATCCCGATGCCGCGACGCAACTGTGGACGCCTGTTTACCACTACGAGCCCGCTGCATACATGGAACACATCGAAAACCACCAGTTTCAGGCGGTCGGCCGCTTGAAGCCGGGCGTCACGGCGGCCCAGGGCGTGGCCGAGCTCTCGGTCATAACCCGCCGCTTGCGCGATCAGCATCCCGAGAATCCCTTTGTGAGCAAGGCCGCGAATATGCGCCCGCTGCTGGAGGACATGGTGGGCGACATCGAGCGGCCCCTCCTTGTCCTGCTGGCGGCCACGGGCTGCGTCCTGCTGATTGCCTGCCTCAACGTGGCGAATCTGCTGGTGGCGCGCGCGGCGGCCCGGCGCAAGGAACTGGCCATTCGCATGGCGATGGGCGGCGGGCGGCTGCGCCTATTGCGCGAGCGGCTGATGGAGAGCCTTCTGCTCTCGGCCGCGGGCGGAACTATGGGACTCTTGCTCGCCTATGGCGCCGTGCGCTGGCTGGTGAGCACGCGCCAGGGGATGAGCCGCGTTGAAGCCATATCGATCGACGGAGCCGTGGCTGCATTTACGGTGGCGCTGATCGCGCTGTGCGCGCTCTTTGCCGGACTGATCTCGTCCCTGAGCGCGAAGGGCAATCAACTGCTTCTCTCCTTGCAGGACTCTGCGCGCGGTTCAAGCACGGGCCGCGCTCACACCGCACTGCGCCGCTTGCTGCTGGCCGCGGAGGTGGGTTTGACGGTGGTTCTGCTCATCAGCGCCGGCCTGCTGCTCAAGAGCTACCAGCGATTGCGCTCCTCTGACCTGGGCTGCATTACGCAGAATGTGCTCACCATGCGGATTGGGCTGCCAGGAGCTCGCTACAAAACACCCGGACCCGCTCCCGTCAACTTCTTTGAGACGCTGCTCGGGCGGGTGCGCGCCCTGCCGGGCGTGGAGGCGGCCGGCATTGTCGAGGCGGTTCCTGGGCAGGGCTATTGGCAGGATGAAGGCTTCAGTGTGGTCGAGCATCCGCCTTTGCCGCAGGGCCTGGCCCAATACGCCATCTTCCGTAGCGCCGATCCGGGCTATTTTGCGGCCATGGGCATTCCCTTGCTGCGAGGGCAGACCTTCGACCCCAACCGGAAACTCGACCGGGCAAACCAGGCAATCGTCAACGCCGCGTTTGCAAAACAGTACTTTCCCAACGAGGACCCGCTGGGGAAGCATCTGAAAGTTGAAAATGAAGACCACGAGATCGTTGGCATCGTTGGCGACACGCGCTACTCTTTGGCCGAGGACCCCAAACCGATTCAGTACTACCCTCTCTACGCGGGAAAAGAGAACAGCGGAACCCTAGTCATCCGCTCCAGCCGCGATGTGGAGGCGCTGGCCCTGCCGGTGCAGCGCATCCTCCAGGAGATCGACCGCGATTTGCCGGTCTCCGATGTGCTCACGATGGATCAACTCCTGGGCAAGTCCACGCAGGACGAGAGCTTCAATGCCACGCTGCTGGCGACGTTTGCTGCCCTGTCGTTGCTGCTGGCTGCGGTGGGACTCTTCGGAGTGCTCTCATACATCGTGGCGCAGCGCACTGGCGAAATCGGCATTCGCATCGCCTTGGGCGCGCGGCGCGAGCAGGTATTGCGGCAGATGCTGCTCGATGGTTTGCGGCCTGCACTCTTCGGGCTGGCGTTTGGTCTCGTGGCCAGCGTGGGTGCGGCGCGGCTCATCCGGTCGATGCTATACGGAATCCAGCCGCTCGATCCGGCGGTCTTTGCCGCGGTAAGCGCAATGCTGCTGCTGGTGGCGGCCATGGCCTGCCTGATTCCGGCCTGGCGTGCCTCGCGGCTCGATCCCATTCAGGCGCTCAGGATGGAATAGCTGATAGCTGACAACTGATAGCTGACAACTGAACGCAGTCTGCGGCCACCTGTGCTTTCCCCTCCTTGCGGCTTCTCTCGGGTGAAAGAAGCCGCAAGGAGGGCGTACCCATAAATGTGCAGCGAAAAGACGTTTCGCAGCTTGATTACTGCGCGGTCGGGTGCGGAGGCAGCACCTTGGGCGTCTTCAGGTGGGGTGCGTTAGGCGATGCGGGAGTCTTGGATTCGGCGCCTGCGTTCGGTGCCTGCGGCGTTGCCGGGAAGGCCGGGCCCTTCTTGATGTGTACGTCGCCATTCTCCGCGCTGAGCACAATCCTCGATGCGCCCGAGCCGATGGTAAAAGTGGCCACCTTGTTTTCGTCTTCGCCGAGGCTGGGCAGTGGATAATCCGAGACGATGTCGCCGTTGTGCGTGCGCGCGTCCACCTTGGCTGAGGCGCTGGGCGGCAGAGTCAGCTCCACGTCGCCCTTGGTGTTCTTGGCTTCCACCCCGTAGGCGCCGGCCGGCGCAACCGAGATGCGTCCGTCGCGGTCTTCCACATAGCTGTCGCCGTAGATTTGGCTCAGGTCGATGTCCTTGGAGTGCGTGACCACGCGCACCGGTCCCCTGGCCTCGGTAATGCGCAGGTCGTCGGGGTTCAAGGTCAGGTCGCCGGGCAGCGAAGCCAGTTGCAGGTCGGTCACCGAGGTGTGCAGGTTGACGGAAGCCGTAACGTTCTCCATGTGCACGTCGCCAAAGATTTCGCCGTTGAGCGTCACTTTGCCTTTGATCTCGGAGAGGGTCAAGTCGTTGCAATGGCCGTCGGCGGTGATGTCGCCTTGCACCTGGTGCGCCGAAAAGTCGTGCTTGTCGTTGGCCAGATGCACCTGCACCGAGCCGTCAATCGCGCTCAGATGAACGTCGCCGTGCGGCGCCGAGACGCTGATGCCTGCGCCCAGGCTGGCCGCGGTCACGTCTCCCCGGTCCGCGTTTACCGTCACCCGCGCGGATTTGGGAACCGTCACGGTCAGGTTTACCCGCCCGCTGGAGTTGCTCTCTGACTTGACCAGCACCGCGTTGCCGCTGACCTTCAGGTTTGGCTTTTCCGAGTCGAAGATCTTCTGCGCATCGGAATCGCTGTTGGCGTAGGCCACCTCGTGCGCCTGCACCTCGATGTTGGACCCGTCGCCCGCCGTGATGCTCACGTCGCCGCGCGGATTCTCGATGTCGATGGCGGAGTTGGCCGAAATCTGCGCATTCAGCACCTGCTGGTCGGAGTCGTGCTCGGGCAGGCCGAATACATTGAAAAAGTCGTCGCTGTTGTCGCCGAACTGGGCCCGAAAGGGTCCCCACCAGTTATTCCATCCGGCCGCGCCAAAGCCCAAAAAGGCGAGCAGGATGAGGATGCCGACAAAGCTGCCGCCGCGGCGCACCGGGGTTTCGCGGCGCAGGTCCAGCGCCCACTCGCCGAGCAGGGCCAGGCCGGCTCCGATCAGCAACAGCGGCCACCAGTGGCCGTACCATGACCAAAAATCGGCGACGGCGATGTGCCCCGTCGCCACCAGCAGGGCTACGACGCCGATGCCAATCAGAATGATGGGACCGACGACGGAGGGAACGCGCGGGCCGTAGGCGCCCACGTAGCTCGCCTTCCAGGCGTGCTGCTGGGCCTTCCACGCTTCGCGCTGGGCGCGCCAGGCGGCTCTCTGCTGCTCGCGATAGACCCGCCATTGGGTCTTGGGATCGTACGGAGGATACGGGGGCGGCGGTCCGCCGCCCGGAGGCACGTTTGGAGGTACGCTGCTCATGATTGCCCTCCCTCGGGGTCTTTCATCAGGTCATGCGTTGGAGCAGGGACAATGGCCGAACCAGGCTCTGCCGGAGCCGGGCCCGCAGGAGCATTGGGATTGGCCGCGCCGCCGTAGGGAGCGCCGGGATAAGCCGGCCCGCCGGGATAGGGACCCGGATAGGGAGCGCCCGGATACGGCGCGGGAGGATAGTCTCCCTCGGCGGCCAGCGTCGCCCGCTCGGCCAGCAGCAGCACGCCCACCAGAATCAGCAGCAGCGGCCAGAACAGATGCCAGAAGCTGTCGATGACACCCGCCTGGTGCAACAACTCAACCACTCCGGCCAACAGCAGAATGGCGGGCCAGCGCAGGCGGCGAATCAGAATATAGTGGCTCATTTGGAACCTCCTTGCGACTCTCCAAGACGGCGGACGATCAGCCATACACCCAGTCCGATCAGGAACACCGGCCAGGAAAACTCAAGCAGGCGGCCGTGGAAGATATCGAGCTGGCCGAGTAAAAACAGCATTCCCAGGGCGATCAGAATCACAGCGCCGACCGGCTCCTTGCGCTTCCAGAACAGTGGCCGCCAATACTCCGAGGGATCGGGCGTATAGCCGGGTCCGCCCGGTCCTGGCGCCGGAGGCGTGAAGGGGGCCTGGCCAGGACCCTGATACGGAACCTGCTGATAGGGCGGCTGATACTGCCCCCCATAGGGCGGCGGTGCCTGGCTGGCAGCGGGCTGTCCCGCGGGACCGGCAGCATAGGGGCCCGGATTGGCTGCGCCCTGTCCGGCGCCCGGCTGTCCCGGATAGCGCGGCTTGCCGCCCAGGTTCAGCCAGTTGCCCACTTCGTTCAGCCCCAGCGGATCGGGCGGCGGCTGGCCGTCGCGCAGCGCTCGGGCCGTGTGGTAGGCCTCGAATGACTGGTAGAGGATCCACGCCGCGATAAAGATGCCGAAGATCCCGTAGTGATCGGTGATGCTCACCAGCACCGCGAAGATCACCACGTGAATTAGCCCCTTGAAAAACTGGCCGTTGTACATCGCGCCCACGCCGGGAATCAGGCCCAGCACCGCGGCGGCCGCGGGATGTGGCCCGCCCGAATACGGCGCGACAAACGGCTGTTGAAAGGTTTGCCAGGCGGCCGAGCAGGGCTGGCAGAAAATCTGTCCTCCCGCCCCTGTGCACACACAGGTCCCGCAGAGCGCCTTGCCGCAGTTCTGGCAATAGGCCGTTGCGCTTACACCACTGTGATTTACGCAGTCCATACTGTGCTCCTCTCCCGCAGTGCAATCCCCGTAGTGGTGCTTTGGAGCCGCCGGAATGCGTAGGCCGGTCCCGTAAACGTAAGGGAAGTCTCTAAGAGATCGTTGGAATCGTTAGTTGCCGGGTTCACCGACTGTTGCGGAGGGTCGACGCGCGTGCCCCCATCTTTGTGGCCCGGAGTCTGTCCAGGCCCTTGCTTTGACTCGCCCGGCGCGGCCGGTGCGGCGTCTTTTGGCTTCTGTTGGTTTTCGTTGTCCTTGCCCTCGCCCTGCGTCGTCCTCCGCAACTCCCGCATCCGCGACTCAACCTCGTACACGAAGCGCAGGTGATCGTAGTAGCGGACAATCGGGGTCGAGGCCATGGTCAGCCGGCGTTCCACCAGCGACCGCAGCGTAGAGGGGCGCAGATCGCTGAGCCGCAGGCTGCTCAAACGCACCCCGGTCAGGTTGAGCGTGAGAGCGATGGAAAAGAAGGCCATGGCCGCCGTCATCAACAAACGCGGTTCGGCAAAACGGCGAACGTGGCCCACTAAACCCGGACGCTGCCACGCCGGAGGCATGGCCACAACATGGCTGGCGCTGGCCGGAATCAGTCCGTACCCTTCGACTTGTCCCGGACCCGTCTGCGCCAGAATCCTGTCCAGAAGTCCGGCCGGAACCTCCGGCTCGGGCGAAAGAAACTCCAGCCATTCGCGGCCTTTGCGCGCCTCGTCGAACAGTGCCGTACAGGCCGGGCAGACGGCCATGTGGGCGGTAAAAGTCGCCTCATCCTCGGGCTTCAACAGCCCGTCCAGCGCATCGGCCAGCAGTGTCTCCCACTGACCGCAGGCCGGAGAACTCGGAATGTGTGTGCGCTCTGCCATGGTTACATCACCTCCCGTTTATTACGTTCCAGCAATCGCGCCAGTTCCGCGCGTCCTCTGCTGATGCGGGACTTGACCGTCCCCTCGGGTATGCCCAGAACCTGGGCGATTTCCTTGTAGTCCATATCTTGCAGGTCCCTTAAAATGACGGCCTCGCGCAACTCCACCGAGACGCGCGCCAGGGCTTCCTGCACCATCTTGGCCAGTTCTTTCCGGGCTGCGGATTCGTGCGGAGAAGGACCGTTGGCTGTGAGCCGGTCCACCGGCTTCAGCTCCTCGGCCGATTCCCAGCCGTCGTCCAATGAAGAGGTTGCGCGCTGGTTGCGCGTGCGGCGGAAGTTGTCCACCAGCAGGTTGCGGGTCATGGTCGCGATCCACACCTGCAAACTTCCGCGTTGCAGGTCGTAGCTGGCCAGATTCGAGTAAATCTTCAGGAAGACGTCCTGGGTCAGGTCCTCGGCGTCGGTCGGGTTGCCGGTAAAGCGGTAACACAGCCCGTACACACGCCGATGGTGGCTGCGGACCAGTTCGGCCCACGCGCCGGAATCTCCATCCATGCAGTGGCGGACGACTTGGGACCAATCTGTCTCCAGCGGATTCCCCTCCGTGCGCGCCGGGCGGGCAACGGGCACAACCCTCTCCCCGCCTTGCGCGTGGCCGGCTGCGGGCGGCCGAGGGACGCCCATATCCGACGCCTCCATGCTACGCCGCGACGGCCAATTCGGCGTCGCCATCCCCATCGCGCTCCAGCTCAATGTGCCCACGCATTGCATAGTTTGTTAATACGCGGGATTTGCGCGGAATGTTCCGTGGGCAAAGCGAGCGTTTTCGTCGATTCAGGCGGGAATCGCAGCTGGGCACAGCCGAATCGCCATGCGCCGGCCGTAACCTTAACGCCTGGAAAGCATCTCACTGCTACGGGCCGCCGCGGTTGGGGCCTTGGAGGTCTGGATGCACGGCTCGATTTCTCTGCACAGCGTCTTTCTTTCCCTGCTGATTGCCTCCGCCCTGGTTGTCGGGTGCCGTGCGGCGGCGAAAACTCCCGTTCCCGCGCCCGCCAGCGATGCCCCGCTCGCCCAAACGCCGGGAAAACAGACTGCGGTCTTTGCCGGCGGCTGCTTCTGGGGCACGCAATCGGTCTTCGAGCGGGTTAAAGGGGTGGTCGCCACCACCGCCGGCTACGCGGGCGGCTCGGCCGATACCGCGACCTACGCCCAGGTGACCACTGAAACCACCGGCCACGCCGAATCGGTGCGCGTCGTCTACGATCCGTCGAAGATTACCTACGGACAGCTCTTGCGGGTCTTCTTCTCCGTCGCCCACGATCCCACGCAGCTCAACCGCCAGGGCCCGGACGTGGGCACATCCTATCGTTCGGCCATTTTCTATACCAGCGAAGAGCAGCGCCGGCTCAGCCTGGCCTACATCGCCCAACTCGACGCGGCGCACGTATTTCCCAAGCCGATCGTCACCCAGGTTGTGCCTTTGAAGGGCTTTTACGACGCCGAGTCCTACCACCAGGACTACGCGCTCCACAATCCCGGCAACCCCTACATCCTGGTCTGCGACCGGCCCAAGATCGACGCCCTCAAGCAGCAGTTTCCCGAGCTCTTTCAGGACTACAAAGGCAAATAACGGAGCAATCGCGCCGGGGCAGTCCCGATAAGGATCTATCGTCTTCCGGGAGCAATCCGTGGCTTCGCAGGCATTTTGGCGAGCTCGAGGTGCGCGGCCCGCCAGTCAGGTTGAGGCGCTTTCGGCACGGCTATAGCGGAACCGGAGTCGGCGTATCCCGAAAGCGCAGCATTGAAATCGGCGCGACCGTCAGGGAGCGGCGGCCTGGCACGAAACTCAACAGGACACAGTCACTCCGGTTTCGCTCTAAATGACATGCCTTGGGATAAGGCGCCCCGCCACCAGGCTTTTTTTAATATCCAATTCTCCGCTTGACCTTGACCCTGCGTCAGGCCCGACTATAGTCGGAGAGCGATGAGCAGCAGCTACCGCATTGGCGAATTCGCGACATTGGCAGGGGTAACCGTTCGAGCGTTGCACCACTACGATCGCATTGGTTTGCTCAAGCCGCAGCGCGGAAGCTCCGGTTTTCGCCTCTACCGTCTGGAAGACCTGGAACGCCTGGAACAGATTGCCGCACTGAAGTTTTTGGGTATCCCGCTTCAGGAGATCAAGCTGCTGCTGAAACGCGGACCGCTGACACTCGTCGACTCGCTGCATGTGCAACGAGAGGCTTTAGCCGAAAAACGAAGGCTGATCGGTCGCGCCATGGTTGCAATTGATGCAGCGGAAAAGGTGATTCAATCGGGGCAAACAACCGACGCATCCATTCTGCGAAAGATTATTGAGGTGATCGACATGCAGCCACAAGAGAACTTCATGCGGAAGTATTACACCGATCAAGCCTGGTTCGATAAGGAACGTATCGTCCACGAAATGCCTCTTGAAACGCGCAAGAAGAATTTAGAGGCGTGGCGGCAACTCTTCGCCGAGATCGAAGCGGCCATTGATCTGGACCCGGCGAGCGAGTCTGCTCAGACCCTCACGAAGCGGTGGCTGCAGCTAGCGGAAACGGCCCATGGCGGCAACGAAGCGGTCAGGGCCGGCAATATCGAGGCATGGAAAGATTACCAAAACTGGCCGCGGGACCAACAAGACCGGTTGCTTGCCGGCTTCGGTCTCGATCCACAGGACAGAACCGCCTCCATGGGGCGCTTCGGATCCGTAACAAGATTCTTAGGACGGGCAATTGGCCACAAAATGCGATCGAATCTTCCCAGTCTTCGAGTCCTCTACGGACTCGATCGTCCTTAAACGGAATCTCCTTTTTCGGCAGGCGAACCTGCGCCACGGTCCGGGCAGCGCGTACGCCATCAAGCCGCGATGGGAAAAGCCCTGAAATATCCAATAGGATTCAACCCACCGAAACAGTGACTTGAGATAGGCAGATGAGGCCATGACAAAACACACATACAATGCCTCCAACGGTCCGAGTACAAGTGCAACGTCGCAATACGACGAGTTTGCTGTGAACTACCACTGGCTCTACTCGGACTATGTCTGTTCAGGCAAGCCCGCGCTTGAGGAGCACGAAGACGTTCTGAAAGACGCCGGTCCAAAGGCACGCATCCTGGATTGCTCCTGTGGAATTGGAACGTTCGCGATCGCGCTGGCTAAGCTTGGCTATGAGGTCAGTGGCTCTGATGGCAGCCCGGGAATGATCGAGCAAGCGGATCTTGCCGCCAGGAGCGCCCATGTAGAGGTCCCGCTGAAGTGCTGTACCTGGGAGGATCTACCGGCTCACATTACCGGTCCTTTTGACCTGGTTTTCTGTCTTGGCAACGCAATCGGGCACACCCGCAACGGAGAAGAAATGTTTCGGTCGGTGCAGGGGATGCGCGCCGTTCTAAGGAGTGGCGGCAAACTCGTCATTGACTCTCGCAACTGGGAGCAGATTAGGAAAGAGAAAACTCGTTTCACACCCTATCAGTGGCGCGCGCGCGCGGGGCAGCGGTGTTTGCCCATCTACGTTTGGAGCTTTCCGGAGAGGTTCGAGGACGCTCACACGATCGAAGTACTCTTAGTCTTTGATTCGGACGGAAAAGTGTCGGTGCGGTCATACCCGATCGTCTATTATCCGTTTCGCGTCGAAGAGTTGATAGAACGCTTGAGAAGTGCCGGTTTCACGAATATTCAGAACAGGTTCAGCGAAAACCGTGAGGGTTATCGGGTGGTCGCTTCGTAGAGTACCAGGAAGTCGCCTTCGCGACTGCTTTTCGCGATTTCTGGGCTCTGGCTGTATGACCGCCAAGCCGTCCATGACGAGTTGATCAACTTCCCGGCACGGTTGAATTCAGATCGGCGGATCAGGCCGCTGGCAATTCTGGGCTGCCCTAGGAGTTTTGGGGGACAGCCTGATTTTTTGGGCAAGACCTGGAGTTTTTGGACAAGAACGAAGATTGAGGCAAAGCCCCCTGCGGGATGCTCCACAGAGATTCCGTTCAGATTCAGTTTTCCTTCCGCGGCCTGCCGCTGCATTTTCATCTCAGCCTTTTGCAGATTATTACCCTCAGCCAGCGCACAATAGGTAGAGAGAGAGGACGAGCGCAGAAGCCAGGCTCCTCCTGGTTTCGCTCTGGGTCCGCCGCCCTCAACATCTTTTGCTCGCGTTTTTGGCTGTGAAACTGTGAAAGCGCACCTAACTCCATCAAAATAAAGGTACTCTTTTCGAGATTCCACAGAGCCACAGGATCTGTGAATCGGTGAAACTGTGCTCCGTGCGCGGCTTCCTTCAGCCTCCAGGCTCCGTTGCCCCGCACAGAAATCGTCCTTCTCCATTTTTCTTCTGCAAATCCTCTTGACACGCTCAACTGTATGCAGTATACATACACATGACAGTCGGAGGCGGTCATGTTCCTTACCCTTCAAGACAACGACAAGCGCCCCATCTACCAGCAGATCGCGGATGGCATCAAAGCGCTGATCGCCCGCGGCCATCTTCGCGAAGGCATGACGCTGCCCTCGGTCCGCCAGGTGGCCGGCGATCTGGGCATCAACCTGAACACCGTCGCGGTGGCCTATCGCCAGCTTCAGGACGAGGGCTTCGTCACCGTGCGTCACGGCGCGGGCGCGGTCATTGCGCCGCGAACTCCCCATCCCGCCGATCGTGCCGAACTCCTGAAGCCGCTGCGCACGGCGCTCACGCAATGGGTCCTGGCCGGAATCTCAGCTCCCGAAATTGAAGAGGCAGTCCGCAACGAACTCGCGCTCTTGCAACAGAAAGGAGGCGCTCAATGACCGCGCCGACAGCAATGGAACTCTACGTCGTCATCAATGCTCTCATCGTCCTGGCCCTGGGCTACTGCCTGGTCAAGTTCTCCTGGAATCAGCCGCTGCGCAACGGCGCGGGCTTTTTCATGGGCATCGAGGTCCCGTCCGATTTTTACCGGGGCCCGGGAAGAACCTGGCTCAGGAGCTATCGCGCCACTCTGGTCGCGGTGCACATCGTCCTGCTTGTCGTCCTCGGCGCCAGCTTTGTCTTCGGGCGCCCCGATCTGACCCCCATCTGGGCCGGCGGCTGGGCGATTCTGTACACCGCAACCATGACGACGTTTGCCGTCTGGACGCGCCGCAAACTGGGAGCCAATCCGCCGGTCCGCCCGGTAGCTCTGGCCCTCGAATCCCGCCGCCTGGGCGACTACATCTTCTGGCCGCTTGAAGCCTTCGCGGCGGCGCTTGTCATTTATAGCTGGTGGCTGCAACTGCGCCAGGATGGCGCGCAGGTCCATTGGCTCACGCCGCTCGAGCTCACATGGATCGCGCTCGGCCTCTTCGTCATGAAAATCGCGGCCATTCGAACCGGGTATCCGCTTCCGGCCGAACGCACCGAAGAGCACTACCGGTATCAGGACGCGTTAAGGCGCAATTCCGTGAGAACGCTGTCCGCCTGGAGTTGGTTCATCGTCATCGTCTTGCTGGGAACCACACTGAGGAGGATCTCGCCCCTTGCCTGGACGGCGCCGGGGCTATGGTTAACCGTTGCCGTCTTCCTGGCTGCCTGGGGATACGGGATGCTGGTGATCTTCCGTGGGCAGCGTCTGGCGGCGACCATGGGCCGCGACCTGCGCCCGGCCGGCAGCTTTGCCACGCCTTACCGCCGCGCCATCTGGACCAGCCGCTCCTACCTGACTTGGTTCGCGATCTGGTTCGGCGTTCTCATGATTCTCGTCTGGTTCTCGATCCGTTAACGCTCGGATCCCAATCTTCTGCAACAAAAAATGGGTGCCGCAGGTCCTTTTCTGAGACCGGCGACACCCATTTCTTTGGAGTTCGATAAATCAGTACCGTTGCAGGAAATCCGGATCGACGGGGTTCTCAAACAGCGAGGCGTCGCGCGTGACAATGGTCAGTCCTGAGGGCGTGACAAAGTAGCGGCGCTTGTCCTCGACTGGATCGTAGCCGATCACCGTGCCCTCGGCGATGTGCACGTCGCGGTCGATGATCGCCCGCCGGATGCGGCAATGGCGGCCGATATTCACGTGGGAAAAAATGATGCTGGCGTCCACGTCGGAGTAGGAGTTGACGCGCACATCCTGCGAGACCACGGAGTTCGACACCGAGGCACCGGAGATGATGACGCCGGCGGTAATCACCGAGTTGACCGCGGCTCCGGTGCGGCCCGGCTCGCCGAAGACGAACTTGGCCGGCGGATACTGGCGCACGCGGGTGCGGATAGGCCAGTTCTTGTCGTAAAGGTTGAAGACCGGCGAAACCGAGCACAGGTCCATGTTGGCGTCGTAGTAGGCGTCCAGCGTGCCCACATCGCGCCAGTAGAGCGCCTGCTGCTTGTTCTCGTCCACAAAGCTGTACGCCATCATCTTCCGCTTGCCCAGCATGTTGGGCAGGATGTCGTGCCCGAAATCGTGCCGAGAGTCCGGGTCCTCTGCGTCGGCGATCAGCGCCTTGAGCAGCGTTTCGGTGTTGAAGATGTAGATGCCCATCGAGGCATCCACGGCGTTGTTGTTGGCGGGCGAGCGGAAGGTGGTGGAAGCCGGCTTCTCCTGGAAGCCGAGGACATCTCCGTTCTTGCCCACCTCGACCACGCCAAAGCGCGAAACCTCGTCGGGCGGAATGGGCAGTGTAGCCAGGGTCACCTCGGCCTTGGTCTCCTTGTGCTGCTCCAACATGCGGCTGTAGTCCATCTTGTAGATGTGGTCGCCGCCGAGGACGATGATGTACTTCGGCTGTTCGCTGCCGATCGAGTAGATATTCTGGTAAACCGCATCGGCGGTGCCCATGTACCAGTTGGCGCCGGTGCGCTGCATGGGCGGCATCAGCTCAAAGAACTCGCCCAGTTCCTGGGCTACAATCCCCGTCCATCCCTCGCGGATGTGCCGGTTCAATGACAGTGCCTTGTACTGGGTGAGGATGAAGACCTTGCGCAGGCCGGAGTTGATGCAGTTCGAGAGAGTGATGTCGATGATGCGGTAATGTCCGCCAAACGGCACGGCTGGTTTGGCGCGATCGCGGGTAAGCGGAAAGAGCCGTTCGCCGGCTCCGCCCGCAAGCAATACTCCAAGTGTGTCTCTCATGTCCATTCCGTCCCTGCCTTCGCAGCGATTCCTGTCTGGAGAGCGTCAGCCCGGGGGCAGTTCCGCTATCCGGTACAGAATGTCTTCCGCTGGCACTTCTTCTTCAAGTGTCACCGAACGATGGAGCATAACACACACAGATGAAAGGGGTAACCCGTCAATTTCGAAGGTCCGTGCTGTATCGGGAATGCCTACCCCAATTCCGGCGCTGCTGGGCTCGCTTCAAGCAAATGCAGGCCGGCGCGGCAGGGCGCGCCTATGGAGAGGCGCACCCCTACCGTTTCTTCTTGAACTTGTACTCCACGCCCACCGAGATCGCAAAGTTGATATCGTTTTGGGTGACCTTGGGCGTGTAGTTGGTGCTATAGCGTGTCCAGATCGCGTCGGGCGTCACGCGGAAAACCCAGTGCGCCGAGCGGTTCAGGTCGAAGTGGCCGCCCATCACCGCGGCCGGAGCCAACTGGTTGTAATAAAAATCGACCGCCGACGGAGGATTTCCGCGCAGATCCTGGGTGAAATTCCCATACGCTCCGCCCACCAGCACGTGGGCGATGATCGCACCGTGCTTGTTATGCGGCCCCAGGAACTCGGGACCCGCCGCGAAGATGTACTGGCTGACAAACGGCCCTTTGATACCCAGGTCGTTGGGCGCGGCCCCGCTGGTGCCCAGGTAGCCGCGGCCTGTGCCCTCTATGGCCCAGTGCTTGCTGAACCAGTAGGAGCCGGTCAGATCGATCCCGCCGAGGTTGGAACCCTGCAGCAGGGTCGGCCCAGCCTTCATGTGGTCGTAGGCCATGCCCAGCGAGACGTCGAAACGGTTGTCATAGCGCACGCCGGCCAGCGGATCGACGGCAATGTAAGTACCATTGCCGGCGGTCGGAGAGGCGGTGCTCTGGGCCTGGGCGCGGGTTCCGGCAGAGAGAGCCAGAGCGGCTACGGCTAAAAGAGAGGCGGAAAATCGTACTGGGAGACGCATCACCATCCAGCTTACAGGACCACGCCGACAGGGGACAACGAAGATTGGGCGGCAATTGCTTCGGCTACGGTTCGCAGTGCTCAGCCCAGCGCGACCAGAGGAGGTAGCGCACAGTTTTCAGGGTTTCGACGGATGAAGCAGCCATTGAGTGAGCCGGCGATTCCGGAGAAAGCGGCGGAGCGGCGTGCATGCGCCACTCCAGCGGCAGGCGGCTGAAGAGTATGCCTACGCGAGGCAGCCGGCTGGCATCGGAGATCACCTCGGCCGTGCTCCAGCCGTGCGCCTTCATGATTCGCGTGGCATAGCAGGTGTTCTGGAGGGTGTCCTGCGCCTCGGGCTCGATAAAAAGGACCGAATCCGGGATGCCCTGGGCATGGGCCGCCTGCGCCATCACGCGTGCTTCCACAAACCGGTTGTGCGCCGCTCCCCCGGTGAGAATGAGCCGCGGCGCCACTCCGCGCTCGTACTCGTGGACAGCTTCGGTCACGCGGGCAAGCATCGTTGGCGTCGGGTTGCCGTCGCTGTCCGCCGGAGTGCCCAGAACCACGATGGCGTCAAAACGGGTGAGCGAGGTGTTGGAGACGGGCGCAAGCTGGAGGGCGATTGCGCCCCATATCAGCAGAACAAGAACCGTTGCGCAGGCGGCGCCGATCAGGCGCGTTCGCCAGCCAAGGTGTAGGCGCCGGGCCGGAGGTCTCCTCTTCCTGCGCACGGGCGCTTGCCGGATTGACCGCTTGCCGGTCAAAGCCTTCCCTCCAGCCTCCACTGTACCGCGAAGGCCGGAGGGGGAAATGAGTTGAGCGACAATCCCCGTCCGGGGCTACGGTCAGGCCAGCTTTGCCGGTTTGTCCCATGCGGACAAGACGAACTCGCTCAACGGCTTGCGTTCGCGGGGCGTGATCTCCATCGAGATCAGTTGTTCGTGGCCCAGCGCGGCGGGTTCGCCCTGGTAGCCGAGGGCGATGATGGCGCCGAGTGCGAATTCCTCGGGGATGCCGAGGGCGGTGCGCGCGGCGGCCTGGTCGTAGCCAGCCATCTGGTGTGTCGTCAGCCCGAGCGCGCCGGCTTGCAGCGTGAGGTAAGAGCTGGCCGCGCCCAGGTCGTAGAGTCCATAGGCGTTGGGGGTGCCGTTGTGGCTGAACTTGGTGCTGGCCGCGCCCAGAATCAGCACCGGCGCATTGACTGCCCAGCTCTGGTTGAAGCCGATGAGCGATTGGAAGATCTTGTTGTAGGTTTCGGAGTTGCGGACGCCGACGAGGAAACGCCAGGGCTGCTCGTTGTAGGAGGAGGCGGCCCAGCGGGCAGCCTCAAAAACCTTGGCCAGTGTGGCGGGGCTCACTTCGCGATCGGCAAAGGAGCGCGCGCTCCAGCGGCTGAGCACCACCGGCAACACGCCCTCGACTGCGGGGGCTTGCTTCAAACTGTTCACTTCTATGGCAGATAAATTCATGGGTGTTCGCTCCTTAAAACGCATTTGCACCCCTTTGATTCCGCAGGTTGTGTGGAAGATTCGGCCCGGAAGGAAAAAGTTGTTTGAACGGATATTTATAAAGTACGGATAATTTTATCCAGCGCGCAAACCTGCCCCGAAGGCCAGAACGCGATCCTGCCGCTTCGGCCTTCGGGTGGGCTGGCTCCTTTATTTGGGCAGCGGAATGCGGTGCACCACCTGATCGGCGGTGAGCACCAGCAGAGTCCTCTCGCCGCTCGTCACAATCCGCGCCACCAGCACTGGCGACCCCAGCGTGAACCGCTTGAGCTCCTTCCCGGTGCCCTCGTCCACCAGCAGAATCTCATCCTCGCGATTGACGGCGGCCACCAGGCCGGCAGACGCGTCGCTCGCTACCGCTGAGCCAAAGAACTCGCCTGTCTTGGCGCCGTCTTTCATGCGGTAGATCGCGGTATTGCCGTGTTCTCCCTGGGCCAGTACAAACTCCCCTGAAACCGTCGCCCGGCGCACATCGTTCTCCCCACGGCTCACGTCGGCCTCGGGAACCACCACCTGTTGCAACGGAGCCCCGGTCTCCGGCGCCACGGTCTCGATCAGGATGCCCTTCTTCTTGTTCGGGAGCGCCTCTGCCTGCCGCTGCAGCTCCGGGTAGTTCTTGATTTCGAACTTTGCCGTATCGTTACTGAGATCCCAGGCCAGAACCAGGCGATTGTCCTCTGCCGGCCAGCAAGCCGGCATCTCGTATTTGTAGTCGCGCGTCCAGGCCACCGCTTGCGTCTCCATCTTCCTCACTTCGAGGGTGGCGTGCTCGCTGGTTCCCTTTTCCTTACCCAGCGGTTTGAAATCGATCTCCAGGTTCCGGTACTGCCAGTTCTTCTCATCCAGTTTGGCCAATTCTTTCGAGGCCAGCGGCGTCGGCGTGATCTTGATCTCCGCCGGATCGTGGCTCAGATACTTGGGAAACTGGCCAAAAAGCTGGTCTGTCTCATCGAACCAGGCCCGGCGAAAAGGCCGGATCAGCCCGGCCTTGGCGCCCGTCTCCAGGTTCCAGATCTCCGCGCGGTTCTTCAGCGAAACGGCGAGATATTTGCCATCGAAGGAGAACTCTGCGGCGCGCGGCCGGGGCAGCGGCCCCAGCGGCAGAGCGATCTGCTTGGCTCCCGGCACGCCTAATTGCGTAATCGCCATCTCGCCTGTGGCGTTTTCCGTGGCGACAAAGTTGTCCCAGGCGTCGATCGCCGGAAACTTCCACACTGCAAGAAACTTGCCTTGGACGGGGTCGAAAATGCCGGTGGCATAATCCTTGATCGGCCCCGCAGTGAGAAACCGCCCTTTGCTCACCGAATCGATCTGCTGATCGCCGATCGCAGTCTCCTTCACCGGCGCCCCGTCAGGAAAACTGCGCACCATCGCCTGATACATGCCGCTGGGCTGGCGCTCGCCCACAATCATAAGCTGGTCGGGACCCACAAACGCCATGCGCGTTTGTTCAAGGCCTTTCATCCCTGGGCCGAGCTTGACCTCCTGACGGCTCTTCAAGTCGTAGGCCAGCACCTTGGTGTCGGCCGTAACCAGCAGATAGCGGCCGTCCGGAGAAAGAACAATGGTGGCGAGGTTGGCGCCTTCGATGCCCTGCAGGGTGAACCGGATCATAGCATAATACCCAGCCCACTCGCTGGCCTCGAAAAACGTGGGCTTGTCGTAGAAGGTCTTGCCGCTCTCCACGTCGATCAGGCGCAGGCTGATGCGCGGAAGATGGCCACTGACATTCACGTTGGTGCAAACCAGCGTCTTGCCATCCGGCGAAAGCAGGGTTTGGCCGCACCCGTCGTAGACAATCATTTCCTTCACGGCGGTTCGCTTGCCGGTGGCCACACTCCATTGCTCGACGCGCAGTTTGCTGTCGTGGAAGACCACGCCCTGGGAGTCAGGTGTGAACTGGGCCTCTTTTACGTCGGGAGCGTCGATTCGGAACAGAACCTTGGCTGCGTCTTTCTCCACGACGGTAATTCCGCCCTCGTCCTGGCCGAGGACGTAGCGGCCGTCGGGGCTGAAGTGGATGCGCCAGAGCGCGGGACGCAGCGGCGAGTCGAGTTTCAGCGGCTTGTCGCCGCTGTCGCCCTCGGCTACCGTCTTCACGCGTTCTTCCACAGTGGTGCGCATCCAGGCCTGGAAGGCGGGATTTGCGGCCGGTTGCCAGCCCTTGCACCCGGCCGGAAGCGCGGCGATCAGCTTGAGCGCCGCGCGGTAGCGCAGGGGTGTCTCATCGGTATTTCCCATCAGGTCAGAGAGCCAACTGCCGGTGTTGCCTTTGTTCATGGTGGTTTCGTTCAGAAAAGCGGGGAGGTTTTCTACCGCGTAACCGGCTCGTTCCATGGCATAGAGCGCCACGCCATCGGCGACCAGTTCACGCTTCACATCATCGTTGTCGTCTTCGTGCGATTTGGTGGGCGTGTTGTAGAGCAGATGGACCTTTTTGAAGATATCTTCGCGGTCGGTCACTTCGGTGACATGAAGCCGGATGCGAAACGCGCGCGTAAGGTAAATAGCCGTCTGGTGAGTGGAAAGGTGTCCGATTTCGTGGGCCAGGACAGCGGCCAATTCATCCTCGTTCTTCAGCGCCGCAATCAGCTTGCGGCTGATGTAAACGCGCCCGCCGGTAATCGAAAAGCCGTTGATTTCGCTGGAGTCGTAGATGCGAAAGCGGTAATGAATGCCGGTGGGAGGCAGTGTGGCGAGCAGCTTCTCGCCAATGCGCGTGATCTGATCGTCGGCCAGAGGAGGCGCCAGGCGCATCTCCGCCTCAAACATCTCCGCCAGGGCATCGCCCAGGTCCTGCTCCTGCTTGTCGTTGAAGATATTGGGAGCGTCGGTGGCGAACGAGGGCGGGTTGAGCGAGCAAACAGCGTTCTGAGGAGATTGCGCCGCGGCGGCCAGCACGCAAACGCAAAGAGCCGCAGGCAGAACTGCAACTGCCAGTATTTTCATAGGGTTTCTTGCTGTCCTCAAAAAAGTTTCCGCCCAGCATAGCACAGCGTCGGAGAAAGCTTATGCACTGGTTCAAATCTGCCCAAAGGTGCCTCGGCCGGGTAGCTAACTCTGGTCGTACTCGATCCGGTTTCTTCCCGCTCGCTTGGCCTCGTAGAGCGCTTTGTCGGCGCGATCGAGGAAATGTTCCGCCTTCACAGCCCGGTCGCCGGAGAGGATGCTCACACCAAAGCTGCAGGTGACGCGGATCTCTCCACCGGTGGATTGAACGGGCTCAAGGCAGACGGCATTGTGCACCGCGGTCAGCCGATCCGGTTCCTTGACGGCGTCGAAGTCGGGCATCACAAGAAGGAACTCCTCGCCTCCCAGGCGTCCCGCGGCGTCGTAGGGCCGGATTGAGGCGGCCAGGCGGTGGGCAACCTCGCGCAGCACCTCGTCGCCCACCATGTGGCCCTGGGTGTCGTTGATAGCCTTGAAGTGGTCCATGTCGATCATCACCGCGGTGAGGGTGCTCCCGTCGCGCCGTGAGCGGGTCATTTCGCGGTTGAGGATCTCGAAGATCGCGCCGCGATTGAGAAGCCCGGTGAGCGCATCGCGGGTTGCCTGTTCGCGCAGCGCTTCGCGGGCCTGGGTGAGCTGCTGCTTCTCCAGTTCCAGCTCCTCGGTTCTTTCGCTTACCAGCGTTTCCAGCCGAGTCTGGCGCGCAACGAGTTCGCGCTCGCGATAGCGCAGAAAAGCATAGATCAGCAGCAACAGAGCCGCGCCCACGGCCATCTGGAAGGGCAGGCTCTTCCACCACGGCGGACGCACGCGGAAAGAGAGAACCGCAACCGGTGAGCGAATGCCGCGGTCGGCGTCTTCAGCGTACACTTCGAGGCGGTAGGTGCCGCCTGGGAGCGCAGAATAGCGCAGGTCCGGGCTTCCGGTTTCAACCCAGTCCCGCTCCAGGCCGAGCAGGCGGTACCGGTACACGATCGATGAGCGGTCGTCGAAGGGCAGTGATGCCACATGAACCTGCAACGGTTCCCTGCTCCAGGCAAAAGAGGCGGCTGCACCGGCGGGAACGGGCTGCTTGCCCAGCATTGCGCTGGTGAAGACGATGCGCAAGGCACTCTGGTCGAAGGTGTCGGCGGGGTGCAGCAGGTGGGAGAGTCCGTTCGACGTGCCGATCCAGATCGTTCCGTCGGTGTCGTCGAGGAATGCGCCCTCATTGCAGTCGTTCCAGGCCAGCCCGTCTTTTTCGGTGAAGTGCCTCCAGCGGGTCCCGTTGAAGACGAAGACGCCGAAGCCGCTGCCGGTCCACAGCCAGCCGCGCCGGTCGAAGCGCAGGAACATGACCTCGACGGAATCCAATTCTGAAGGCGGCTGGGGTTCGGCGGCTGTGGCCACGTCGCCCTGCACGCGCAGGTGCGTGACGCCGGTGGAAGCGCCACCCAGCCAGAGTGTTCCGTCCGCCGCGCAGGCCACGGTCGCAAAACCGTCGGAGGTATCTTTTCCCAAGACCTTGATCTTGCTCCACCGCCCACCGGAGAAGTGCACGAGTCCGCCATGGGAGGCGAACCAGAGTCCGTGACTGGAATCCTCGCAAACGTCGTAATATACCGAATCCGGAACCGCGGGATTGCTCACTTTGACGATCCCCGGCCTAGCCTGGTTGAAAGCGTAGAGTCCGCTGTTTGCCAGGCTCCATACTCGTTTCGAAGAGTCCTGCCAAACAGCTCGCGTGCCGGACGGCATCCTCCAGTGCTGCATCTTGCCGGTATTGGGAGCGTAATGGAGTATCTGTCCGGACAGAGAGGAAAACCACAGGCCGTGGTCCGGAGCCTCCTGCACTGAGATGACCTGCCCGCGCGGCACGCTGGCATCGGGATGCCACGGGACCAAACGCCCTCCCGCCCGGTCGAGCGTCACGATACCGTGCTCGGTCGCCGCCCACATGGTTCCCCAATGGTCGCGGCGCATCATCCACACCATATTGCCCGCGAGTCCCTGTTCAGGGCCCCAGGTTTCCCAATTGCCGTTGCCCAGCCAGCGCTCGACGCCTCTGCCATACGTGCCTAGCCAGAGAATGCCGTCGCGGTCGGTCATCAAGGCCAGGATGCCGGGACCGCTCAGGCCGTTTCCCGCGCCCAGCGTCTGCCAGAGGCCTTGGTTCCAGATGGCCAGTCCCCGGTCGGTGCGGGTCACAATCCGGTGGTGGGCGTCCTCGACGATGGGCAGAAGAGGGCTGTTGAAGGTGACCGGTGCGGGCGAAATATCCTCATTGGCAAATCGCGCGCTGTGCGGGCTGAGTTGCAGGATGTGCCGGTATCCGCGCGCCCATAGCCTTCCCGCAGAGTCCTCGAGAAACCAGGACCAGGTATCTGCGGTGACGCCGTCCTTGGCGTCCCACACGCGGATGTTCTTCCCCGCCATCTGGCAGATGGCGCTGCCGCAGCCCATCCATACCGATCCATCGCGGCCGGTGTAGACACTGTTGATCGTATTGAGCTGCGGATGGGCCTCCAGCGCCGTTTGGGAAAAGAAGGGTTCCACGCTCCAGCTTCCGCCGAGCTTTGCGCGTGCTGCCTCGAAGAGCCGATGCTGGCTCACCGCCAGTACGCGTCCCGCCGCCGTCGCATCCAATTGCTGGCCTGCGCTCATGGGCAGATCCCCGGAGGGCGCCGCAAGCGCGGTAAAATGCTTCTCGTTGCCGTGATAAAGGCGGTTGACCGTTCCCACCCACAGTTCGCCACTCGGATCTTCTTGAATCGACAGGATGTAGCTATCGATAAGACCTTGCTCCGCGCCTTTCCGAATATACCTGGAGCCGTCGAACTCGTAGAGGCCGTTCTCCGTGCAGACCCACACGACTCCTGTATGGTCCTGGAGCAGGCAGTTGATAGTCAGGCTGTTCAGCCCTTTGTTCTGGCCATCCTCCTGAAAGGCATACTGCTGTGCGCCCGCGCGCGGGGCCATAAGCTGGCTCAACACCAGCACTGCGCCAAATAGCCTGGAGGGGAGCATGTCTCTATGCTATCGGCATCGTAGGGTGCCGTTACAGAAACTTTTGTTGCAGAAACAGGCAGTCCGGCCACCCGATTGCCGGAAAACTGCGGGTGTCCTTGTGGCGGGGCGCGGCGGGAGCCGCGCCCAATCGGGAAGGCCGCCGCTAGGGGTAGATGCGGTGCAGTGTGCGGGCGAAGGGGATGGTTTCCCTTACGTGATCGAGTCCGCAGATCCAGGCGACGGCGCGCTCGATGCCCATGCCGAATCCGCTATGCGGCACACTGCCGTAGCGGCGCAGGTCCAGGTACCACTGGAAGGCCTCTTTGGGCAGGTTGTGCTGCTCGATGCGGGCGTTCAGAAGCTCGTAGCTGGAGACGCGCTGGGAGCCGCCGATGATTTCGCCGTAGCCTTCGGGGGCCAGCACATCGACGCACAGCGCGTAGCGGGCGTCGGCCGGGTCGGGTTCCATGTAAAAGGCCTTCACGTCGGCTGGATAGCGATGGACCATCACCGGCCGGTCGAACTGCGAGCTGAGCCAGGTCTCATCGGGTGAGCCGAAGTCGTTGCCGTATTCGAAGGGCTGTTCCAGCTCGCCTTTCTTGTGGGCCTCGTTGAGCATCTCGGCGGCTACGTCGTAACGGAGACGTGGGAACGGAGGACAGATCGCTTCGAGCTTGGCGGGGTCGCGGCCGATCACCGCCAACTCAGCGGCCCGGTTCTTCAGTACGCTCTGCACGATGTGGGAGAGGAAGTTTTCCGCCAGTTCCAGCAGGCCGTCGAGGTCGCAGTAGGCCACTTCCGGCTCAATCATCCAGAACTCGGTCAGGTGACGGCGGGTTTTGGATTTTTCCGCGCGGAAGGTGGGTCCGAAGCTGTAAACCTTGCCCAGTGCCAGCGCGGTGGACTCGATGTAAAGCTGGCCGGACTGGGTGAGGAAGGCGGGATCGCCGAAATAATCCACCGGGAAGAGCGTCGAGGTGCCTTCGCAGGCCGCTGGGGTCAGAATCGGCGGATCGGTGCGAATGAAACCGTTGCTATCGAAATACTCCGCCGCCGCGCGCATGATCTCGGCGCGGATGCGGAGTATGGCCGACTGGCGCGGGGAGCGGACCCAGAGATGGCGGTGCTCCATGAGAAAGTCGACGCCGTGCTCTTTGAGGGTGATGGGGTAAGGGTCGGACTCGGGAACGCGCTGGACCATCTGAAGATCTTCGACATCCAGCTCAAAGCCGCCGGGAGCGCGCTTGTCGGCGCGCACCTTGCCAGTGACGATGACTGAGGACTCCTGAGTGAGCCCTTTGAGCGCCTCGAAGACGGTGGGAGGAACGCTCTTCACATGCGCTACACCCTGGATGGTGCCGGTGCCGTCGCGAAAGATGGGAAAAAGCAGCTTGCCACTCTCGCGCAGGTTGTAGAGCCATCCGCGCAGAGTGACGGACTGGCCCTCGTGCTGGCCGAGCGTGGCGATGGTGGCTACCGGAGCGGGTGTGACGGGGGCGGTTTCAGGAACTGGGGCGGTGAGATCTTCAGACATAGGTTTCCTTCGCGGCTGGTGCGGCCGGACTCTCTAGGATAACGCCGGAGCCAGGGCCTATTGCCGCGGTGCCAGGGCTTCGGCGAGGGCTGCGTCCACAATGGGGTGGGCGAACCCGAAGCCGGCGGTGGTCAGCTTGGAGGGGAAAGCGCGGGCGCTCGCAAGCAGGGCCTCATCGGCCATTTCGCCCAGCGCCAGGCGAAGAGCGAAGGCGGGGACGGGAAAGACGGCTGGGCGATGGAGACGGCGCGCGAGGGCGCGGGTGAATGCAGCGTTGGAGACGGGGTCGGGAGCGGTAAGGTTGACGGGTCCGGCGAGCGACGGTGTGTCGAGAACAAAAAGGATGGCCGCCGCGGCGTCGGCCAGCGAGATCCAGCTCATCCATTGCTGGCCCGAGCCGAGCCGGCCGCCTAAGCCAAGGCGGAATACGGGGGCCATGCGGGCCAGAACGCCGGGACCGGAACCGAGGACCACGCCGAAGCGGAGATGGGCCACGCGGATGCCGGCGTCGGCGGCGGGCTGTGCGGCGGCTTCCCATTGTTGGCAAAGCTCGGCCAGAAAGCCGGAGCCGGGCGCTGAAGTTTCATCCAGCAGCTCGTCGCCGCGGTCGCCGTAGATGCCCACGGCGGAGGCAACGAGAAGCGCTAAGGGCGGCCGGCGCAGATGGGCCAGGGTCGTGGCCAGCGCGTGTGTGGACTCGACCCGGCTCAAAGTCATTTCGCGTTTATAGGCGGAGCTCCAGCGACGGGCGGCGACGCTGGCGCCGGAGAGATGGATCGCCGCGGTGAGGTTCTCCAGCGGCTCGGGATTCGGAATGGGGCTGACAGCCGCCGGGTTCCATTGGAGCTGGCTGGCGGAGGCTGGGGCGCGGCGAACCAGTTGCAGCACGGAGAGATTGCGGATGGCCAGGGCACGCTGGAGAGCCATGCCGAGCATTCCGGATGCGCCGGACAATGAATATTGCGGATTTCCGGCCGGTAGAAAGCTCATGTGGGTAGGACGGACATTTCTTTCCCTGAGACGAACATGATTTACTCTGCTGGGTCATGTCGATTTAATAGGGCGGCAATAAATTTTGATCTGGACAATAATTTGCCCCTGGGCGCATCCTATCTACGTGCGCCCAGGAGAACTGGATGAGCGAATTGGCTTTGGTTCAGAACGAAGAGTTGCAAAAGACCCAGATCGATCCCGAAACCGCCGAACGGTTTATCGCGGAAAAGCGCATCGGCGAGCGGATCAAGCGGCTACGGCTCAAGAAATCGATGGGCTTGGTGGAGCTGGGCAAGCACACGGGGCTCTCGGCCAGCTTTCTCTCCCAGCTTGAGACGGGCCGCGTGGTTCCCACCCTGCGCAATCTAGCGCGGATCGCGATGGTCTTCTCCAAGGACCTCTCGTATTTCTTCGAGACCGAACCGCGCGCTCTCTTCCGGATTCACCGCCGCAAGGAGCGGGTCAGGCTGCCGCAGACCGGGGTCGAGGTTCCCGCCTACTTTTTTGAGAGCCTCGGTTACATGGTGCCGGACCGGCACATGGACCCCTACTTTGCCGAGTTCGTCCCGTTGGCCAAGGGCCAGGAGCCGAAGGCGCACATGCATCCGGGCTTCGAGTTTCTCTATGTGCTCGAGGGGGATTTGGGTCTGCGCCACGGCGACCAGGAGTGCGTTCTGGAGGCCGGCGATGCTGCGTACTTCGACGGCAGTGTTCCCCACTCCTACCAGTGCGGGGGCAAAAAGCCGGCCGGTGCCATCATCGTCACCATGCACCAGCCGCCGTCGGCGCAGCCGATTCCTCTGCGCGCAGCGAGCGCACCGGTTACGGCGAAGCCAGCGGACGGAAGAAGGGACGAAGGGCGCATCTAGTCTCTTGCCTTAGGAATGGCGCACACATAGAGCCGACATGGTGGAGGCGTCGCGTGGGTAGGGGACTTGCACCCCAAGGAGGAAGCTGAACATCAACGCCTTCCCAGGATCGTTTCCAGCCGTGCTGCTCCAGATCATTGCCTGTCCGCTAAGTTGAATTCCGCCCTTGATGTGGTAATTGCCATCCGCGACCTTTGTCTCGACGTAGATCGCGGCCAACTCGTCAATGGTGGCTAACCGCCAGTGCGAAAGTCCGGCAAGGTCAAGATTGGCGCAGTAGCCGCTTGCCTGATTCCAGCTTACGCCCGCCCCGCTATCCTGCACGTGGTCCTGCAGCGCCCACATTAGCCCCGTCGCGGGGTCGGTCCAGGATTCCTGCGCCCTTGCCTGCATGCTAATCGTCCCGATCAGGGCCAGAATCACCACAAGTCCAAACAAATTCCGTTTGCGCATCGTCGCTCTCATTTTTCGCCGCCTCTGCGACGCTCGGCCGAATGCGACCGTTCCGTTGCGATTCAAACCGCACCGGGACGCTTCCGGTCGCCGTCATCCTTCTCAAGGACGGCACACGCACAAAGAGCCAGCCTGGTCGCCATTCTCGATTCTCCGAGAGTTTCGCATCCCAAGACTGAGCGAATGTGACCAGCCCCTTCCGAGGCATTTACAAGCGAACCGTCCCACACCAGTCCCCTTATATAAACAAAGAAAAATTTGGCCCTTGATGTGCAATATATTCACTATCTTCTCGAACCTTGCGAGGCGTAAACCAAAGTGCATTGGCTTTTAAGCAGTGCCGTAGAACGATAGAAAACGAGGCCAGAAACAGAGAATCCTCCATCCCGGCGGCGGGGAGACCGCCAAGATGAAGGAGGGATTGCCGGCAAATGCGGTAGTAGATTGCAATTCGCCTTGGTGCTGCTCTAGCGTTTGACCACGACGTTCAAGGTCATGTCCGTCGGAATGGGCTTCTTGTCGAGCATTGCGGGACGGAAACGGAACTGGCTTACCGCTTCCAGAACGCGGGCATCCAGAAACTTGTCGGCCGACCTGACAATCTGGATATTCTGCGGGGTGCCTTTCTCGTCCACATTCATCGTCAGCACGACCTCGGTGTCGTTCGGAATCGTTTCGGAGAATGTGTCGGAGGGGAATTCGATGTTGGTGGTGTGAACGATCTTGGCCGGCTTGACCCCGGTGCTGATCGGGAGAAGCTGGGTTGAGGCAGAGGCGTCGTCCATGGCCGGGCTTGCAAATGCCGCTGCGGTGAAGAGCATGGGGGAGAGCAGTAGGCTTGCTACGAGTATACGTCGCATGAAGTACCTCCAGTGGGTTAATAGTAACCATCACGATCTTATCCCGGATCGAATACGATTGTCAAATCATTTGTTGCAGTCCTTCTCTTTCAACAACTTGCGCACAGTCGTCGTATCCGAATTGAAATCATGTTGCGAGAGTAGGACTTCTTCTTCCGAGAAAAGAGCGCGGGAAGGACGCTGCCTAATTCATCGTGCTGATTTGGGCCCATTGGGTTACGACGAAGTATCGCAAAGGTGGCCGCAGGTCCACTTTGGCTGCGCTCAGTGAAGCCTCTCGACTTCGCTGAGCTCTGCCACCATGCCGATTCTGTTGGAACCAATCGGCAATCTGGCGCACTACTAGGCCAATCCGCGGACGAGAATGCCGAGGCCCGCTCCGCCGAGAATGAGCCAGGTGGCATTTACCCGGTAGCGCACGAGCAGCGCCCCGCTCGCCGCGCCTACGGCCCAGGCAAAGCCGTCCACCAGCGCCCCGCGTCCCAGTGCGAGGGCAACGGAGGCCATCAGCGCCACGGAGGCGGCGTTCACGCCGTCCAGGAAAGCGGCGGCCGGTTTCGATTTGCGGATGTGCCCGGCCAGCGCTCCCACTAGGCCCGCCATCGCGAACGAGGGCAGAAAGATGGCCGCGGTGGCCATGGCAGCACCGGCCCAGCCGCGCAGCAAGTAGCCGAGAAAAGTAGCTGTTGCGAAAACCGGTCCGGGCGTCACCTGGCCGGCGGTGATTGCGTCCAGCAATTGCGGCTCCGTGATCCAGTGCAGCCGGTCCACCAGGTCGGCTTTGAGAAAGGCCAGCAGCACGTAGCCTGAGCCGAAGACCACTACGCCCAGCTTCAGAAAGACGAGGAAGAGCGAAGTCAGTCCGGCGGCGCCGGCCGTTACTCCGCCCAGCCCTAGAGGCACCCACGTAAGGCTGGCAACCGTCTGCGAACGCGAGCGCAGGCCGGCCGCCAGCAGCGCCAGGCCGCCCGAGGCCAGCAGAACAGCAAGCGGCGGCGTGCCAGCCAGGGCTGCGGCAAAGCACGCCAGTCCGGTCAGGGCCAGAGCCCAACTGCGAAAGGCCGTTCGGCCCAGCTTCAAAATCGCCTGGACGATGACTGCGACCATGACCGGTTTGGCGCCGTAGAGCAGTCCCTGGGCCTGGGGCAGGTTGCTATAGCGCACATAGGCCCAGGCCAGGGCGAGCGTGGCCAGCGAGGCGGGCAGGATGAAGCACACGCCGGCGGTGACCAGCCCCATCCAGCCTGCGCGGCCGTAGCCCAGCGCCATGGCCACCTGGGTCGAGCCGGGACCCGGCAGCAGGTTGCAGGCGCCTACCAGGTCGAGAAAGCGCTCGCGGCTCAGCCATCCGCGCCGCTCCACGGTCTCGCTCTCCATCAGCCCAAGGTGCGCCGCCGGGCCGCCGAAGGCCGTGAAGCCCAGGCGCAGGAACAGGCGGACAATTTCGCCCATCTCACCCGGCGCAGATTTGCCGGAGAGTACGCCCATCGTCTAGAGCTCCTTGGATTGGTACCAGCGCCTCTTGCGCCCCACGCGCAGGCCGGAGTCGATGAGAATGGCCAGTGAGCCGAAGATCATGCTCAGATCGATGCGCGCCTCGTGGAGAAAACTCAACCAGCCGTAGTGGGCCAGCTTGGTCAGCGCAAACGGACCGAGGGGCCGGCCGAACAGAATGGGCAGCTTGGTGGTCATCAACGCCGTCAGGATGACGGCCAGCAGCAACAGCGCGGCGTCGCCGGCATAAAGGTTGAGCAGAATCGCCGCGCCGCCAAGGATCTCCATGCCACCCACCAGCGGAGCCAGCAAATGAGGGAATGGCAGGCCGATCAGAGCAAACCGTCCGGCGCCCAGTTCATTGGGGAGCACAAATTTGAGTATGCCCTCGGTCAGGAACACCACTCCCACGATCACCCGGATCAGGATCATGGGAAGATTTTGGCGCATCGCTGTCTCCCGGCATTTGGCTTTTCTTGAAACGCCGGTCTGCTTTGCGGGGCAGGCTGGCATTCGAGCACGATATGGAAAAGCATACCGCAGAGAGATACGGTACGCGGACAAAGGCGCGGAATGCGGGGAATTTTCCGAAACCCAGCCTTTTCAGCAGCCTGTGAACAGGCCAAAGTCTCTACGAATGATCGAGCAGCGCTTCAATCGCGATGGCCATGGCTTCAGGCCTGGTTCTGGGAGCGTAGCGGCCGGCAACTTTCCCCGTCCGGTCGATCAGAAACTTGGTGAAATTCCATTTGATGCTTTCGGTGCCGAAGATTCCGGGCTTTTGCCGTTTGAGGAAACGGTAGAGGGGATGGGCCTCTGGGCCATTGACGTCTATTTTTCCGAAGACGGGAAAACTCACGCCAAAATTCCTTTCGCAGAATGCGCCAATCTTCTCTGCCGAGCCCGGCTCCTGGGCGCCAAACTGGTTGCAGGGGAAGGCCAGCACCGTGAAACCGCGCTCCTTTGAGGCGCGATAGAGCGCTTCCAGACCCGCGTATTGCGGGGTGAATCCGCATTTGCTGGCGGTGTTCACGATCAGCAGGACCCGGCCGCGGAACTCGGCCAAGCTCATCGCGCGCCCGTCCAACAGCGGAGCCGAAAATTCATAAACCGACCCCTGCGAGTCATCAATCATCGGGAAACCTTCGTCAGCAGAGGATGCCATGTGCGCCTTGCCTGCGTCTAAGAGGGATGCTGCGAGGCGGGTGTACGATGCAAAGCCGGGATCCCCAGCGACGAGTCTTCGTCGCCAGGGTGGCTAAGAACGTCCCAACCCATCTGCTTCCGGTAGACTGTGGGTTGGGTCCCAAATAGCCGGGGTAGTTGAACCGGGGTCCCCAGCGACGGCTTTTTGTCCTTGGGGTGGCAACAGGGGCCTGCCCGCGTCCGCAGGGGCCAAGCGCGGCAGGGAAACACTGGGAAAGACACGATTTCCGAGCCGAAAAGCAGTCCGCCGGTTTGGGCGGGGTGACCACGGTCCAATATAATCAGTCTTTCTTCAAGGCAGAATCAGATTTTCAGCAGTGAGGGTGTGCATATTCTTCCCGTGAAGCCGAACCTTGGACCGCACCAGTACTTTTGCTCGCCGCTTGGCTCCAGCCCGGTGAAGGCAAAGCACACTTGCATCTCCCGCGCCGCGCGGACCGTAATCCGCTTGGCGCGCGTGATGTTGTTGCTGACGCTGGCGCTCACCGCCGGCGCAGCCCTGGCCCAGCAGCCGCAGACCGTCGAACAGATTCGTGTCATCGGCAACCGGCGTATCCCTAAAGAGACCGTGCTGGCGCGGCTCTTTACCCACCCAGGCGACGCCTACGACCCGGTCTCGGTCGAGCGCGACTTCAACTCCCTGTGGAACACCGGGTACTTTGAAGATCTGCGCATCGAGCGCGAGGACTCGGAGAAGGGCATCGTCCTGAACGTATTTGTCCGGGAAAAGCCCACCATCCGCGAGATCAACTACAAGGGCCTCAACTCAGTCTCCGTCTCTGACGTGCTCGACCGCTTCAAGAAGGAGAAGGTTGGCATCTCGGTGGAGAGCCAGTACGACCCCACCAAGATCATGCGCGCCGTGACCGTGCTCAAGGATATTCTCTCCGAGCATGGCCACCAGTTCGCCATCGTCAAGCCCGATATCAAGACCATTCCTCCGGCCTCGGTGCAGGTGAACTTCAACATCAAGGAAGGCCCCACCGTAAAGGTGGGCGAAATCAAGTTCACCGGCAACCAGCACCTGAGCGGGTTGGTGCTGCGCCGCGCGATGAAGAACTTGAAGCCCATCGGCATTCCCTATTCGATCGTCTTCGAGAATCTTTTTGCACAGACCTTCGACGCCTCCAAGCTGGAGGAAGATACGGAACGGGTGCGCGCGGCCTATCGCGACAAAGGCTACTACAACGCCGCGATTGAAGAGCCCAAGACGCAGATCCGCGATCAGGGCGGACTGAACTTGTTAACCTTCCGTCCCAACAAGGGAAAGCGCATCGACATCCTGATGCCCATCGAAGAGGGCGCTCGCTACCGGCTGGGCACCATCACTTTCACCGGCAACAAGGCGGTCACCAACGTCAGGGCTCTGCGCGGCACCTTCGCCGTGAAGGACGGAGAGTGGTTCGATGCCGAGTTGATCGGTAAAGGGCTGGAGAATCTGAAAAAGGCTTACGGTCAGTTGGGCTACATCAACTTCGGCGCCATTCCCAAACCCATCTTCGACGAGCAGAAAAAGACCGTCTCGCTCAGCATCGATATCGACGAAGGCAAGCCCTTTTACGTCTCGCGCATCGAGTTCCAGGGCAACACCATCACCCGCGACCGCGTCATTCGCCGCGAGCTGATGCTGGATGAAGGTTCGGTCTACAACTCCCAGCTTTGGGAGTACAGCCTGCTGCGCCTCAACCAATTGGAATACTTCGAGCCGCTCAAGGTGGATCAGGACTCCGAAGCCCACCAAGACCCCGATGCCGGCACAGTAGACCTGCTCCTCAAGGTGAAGGAGAAGGGCAAAAACTCCATCGGCCTGAACGGCGGCATCAGCGGCCTTTCCGGGGCCTTCCTGGGCGTGAACTACCAGACCAACAACTTCCTGGGTCTGGGCGAAACCCTCAGCCTGCAAGGCAACCTGGGCAACGTGAGCCGGCAGTTCATGTTCGGCTTCTCCCAGCCCTATATCCATAACCGCCCGCTTAACGTGGGCTTCCAGCTCTTCAACACCAAGCAGGACTTCAACGCCGCCAAGAACTACCAGACCACCACGGGCGCGTCGGTGAACCTGAGCGCGGCGCAGAAGTCGCTGACCCAGAACTACAATCAGGCCTCCACGGGTTTGAACTTCTCGGTCAGCTACCCCTTGCGGCGCCACGCCTTCCAGCGCGTGGGTATGACTTATTCGCTGACCAAGTCGTCGATCACCGCGTTCTCCAACGCCTCGCAGACCTTCTTCCAGACCATCAGCTTCCGGTCCGGAATTCAGGGGTCCAATGCACTGGCTGGAATCGTGAACAGCTCGGCTTCGTTCAGCTACGTCTACAACACCATCAACAATCCTCTCCGCCCGCGCAGCGGCAAGGAATACACGGCTGTCTTCCAGGTGGCCGGCATCGGCGGCAACGTGCGCTACATTTCGCCTCTGGTGGCTTACAAAGAATTCAAGCCGATGCACTACCTGATCCCCTCGCCCACCGGACGCAACGTCCTCGGCCTTCGCGCCCAGTTGGGTTATGTGCAGGGATTTGGCGGCGATGTGGCTCCGCCTAACAACCGCTTCTACTCCGGCGGCGAGGGCGAGTTGCGTGGCTTCGACATCCGCGGGGCAACGCCGTACGGTTATGTCCCGAACCGCGTCAATCTCCAGCTGACCAATCCGGACGGCACGTGTGTTCCGCGCGACCCGACCAATCCGGAAGACAATCAGTGCATCCAGGTGCCCCTGCCGGTCTATGGCGTGGCCTCCATTGGCGGCGATACCAACCTGACCACCAATGCCGAGTACCGCATTCCGATTGCCGGCCCCGTCACCTTCTCGTTCTACAACGACTTTGGCATCGACACGGCCCTGAACAAAGGCCAGTTGAAGCAGAGCCCCGAGGGCTTTGCCTCGCTGACTGCGCCGCTCTATGGCTGCCCGGTCTACAACAATGGCTCCTGCCAGGGCGGCATTCCGGGCTCGATGGTCGGATTCCAGCGGAATATCCGGCCCATCTCTGGCACCAATTTCGTTCCCCGCATGTCCACCGGCGCAGAGCTTTCGGTCATCATGCCGGTGGTCAACGCGCCCTTCCGCCTCTACTATGCCTACAACCCGCTGCGCCTGTATGAGAGGCCCTACTGCAACTCGGTTCTGATTGGCGGCAATGTAGGGAGTTGTTCAGCGGAGCTGATTACCCGCGACCTGTTCCCGCCGGGCGGCGCGGGCGACTACACGTATGCGGAATCGCTGCAGGCCTACGGATCGCGCTACCTCTTCCGGGAGCCGCGCAAGACTTTCCGCCTGACCGTTTCCACCACTTTCTAAGCACGGGCACGATCTGGCATTGAATTCCAGACAGCCCTCGCAGAAATTCCGAAGGAGTTTCAAACTCGCATGAAGCGCACGCTTGTACTCGCCGTCACGCTGGCCTCGGGCTTTGCCCTGGGCGCCGCTGCCCAAACACCGTCCGCTCCCGCCCCCGCCAAGATCGCGGTCATCGCCTTCCAGGCTGCGGTGGGACAAACCAACGAATTCCAGCGCAACTTCGCCGACCTGCAAAAGAAATTCGAGCCCAAGGAAGCCCAGCTCAAGGCCGCCAACGAAGATCTCGATAACATGAAAAAGCAGTTGCAGGCGCAGGGCGACAAGCTGACTGAAGCCGAGCGCAAGAGCAAGGCAAGGACCATCGACGAAAAGGGAAAGCAGTTGCAGCGCTCCATCGACGATACGCGCAACGACTTTCAGCAGGAGATGCAGGAGATGTACGCAGGCGTGGCCTCCAAGGTCTATGACGTTCTCTCCGGCTACGCCAAGCAAGAGGGCTACACGCTGGTTCTAGACGCGGCTCAGCAGCAGGGTGCCGTGCTCTGGGCGGTCGACTCCTCCGTCATCACCAAGCAGGTGATCGATGCCTACAACGTGAAGTCGGGCATTCCCGCTCCGCCGGCGCAACCGGCAGCCGCTGCGCCCAAGCCGCCTGTGGCTCACTAGAGCTTTGACCGCTTGTATTTGTACCCATGTTGGGTGCCCGAGATCCCGATTTTTGACCTGGGGAAGCACGGCACTCAATTGCAACGGACATAATCAGCAGTCAGAGACCTGGAGCTTCGAGAATTGAGAGGAAAGGCCCCGCCCGGCGAGGCCTTTCTCTTTGTCTTGCTCACCAGATCGAACACCGCCGCCGCCCATGCCGGAATTTGCGATTTTGCGCGTTTGACGCTCCTACCCGGCCCTCCTATAATCCATCTAGTTCCTGCTGACGTCTCCATCCGTGTCTTTTTCTGCCTCTGCACCAACCGGTGCGAAGCCCCCCAAAAGACCACGAGGTTTCTCAGGAGGCACCGGCTCGTTCTTGCGCTGACACGCGGACGGCCACACAGGAATTCCGAAGGAGTCTTACACTCGTATGAAGCGTTCGCTTGCACTCGCTGTCACGCTGGCCTCGGGCTTAGTCCTGAGCGCCGCCGCCCAAACACCGGCCGCCCCCGCCGCTGCGCCCGCCGGACCCGCCAAGATTGCCGTCATCGCCTTCCAGGTCGCCGTGGCCCAAACCAATGAGGGCCAGCGCAACTTCGCCGACCTGCAAAAGAAGTACGAGCCCAAGGAAGCGCAGCTCAAGGCCCTCAACGACGATATTGAGAATCTGAAGAAGCAGTTGCAGGCTCAGGGCGACAAGCTGAGCGACGCCGAGCGCAACAGCAAGGCCAAGACCATCGACGACAAGGAAAAGCAGTTGCAGCGCTCCGTCGAGGACACCCGCAACGATTTCCAGCAGGAGATGCAGGAGCTGTACAACGGCCTCGCTTCGAAGGTCTATGACGTCCTGGCCAGCTACGCGCAGCAGCAGGGCTACACGCTCGTTCTGGACGTGGCCCAGCAGCAAGGTGCCGTGCTCTATGCCAGCGACTCCACCGTCATAACCAAGCCGGTGATCGACGCCTACAACGCCAAGTCGGGCGTGCCCGCTCCTCCGGCGCAACCGGCGGCTGCGGCGCCCGCGGCCCCCAAGCCCGCGCCCAAGGCTCCCGCAGCGCACTAGCGCCGTGGCGAATGCAGCAATAAGAGGCCCCGTCTGACGGGGCCTCTTGTGCTTGCACCGGAGCTTGTTAAGGAATGAAGAAAAAGGTTGGCCACCTGCAAAGAAAATCCACGGCTTCAGCGCCCACCCTGTGGAAAATATTGTGGAATACTTTTGGCAATTGGCCGCCAGAATTCCAATTTTCCCTCTTGCCAACCTCGGCACAATTCTGATAGAGAAAACAAGTCCTTATTTATCAGATAGAAACCCCATCCGCATCTGGAGCTGCCCGCAGGCAGCCAGAGAGCGCCGAACTGCGCCGGCTTTGGGACTTTCCCACAATCTCCCATGAATGCTTGGTGACTAAAGTATCTATTGTGTTAATGCACGCCTCTTACTTCTGCGCGTCCTCGCCTACCCGCAAGACGGCCAGGAAGGCTTCCTGCGGGATATCGACCTTGCCGATCCGCTTCATGCGCTTCTTGCCTTCCTTCTGCTTTTCCAGCAACTTGCGCTTGCGCGAGATGTCGCCGCCGTAGCACTTGGCCAGCACGTTCTTGCGCAGCGGGCTCACCGTTTCGCGGGCCACAATCTTGGCGCCGATGGCCGCCTGGATGGCCACCTCGAACTGCTGCCGGGGAATCAGTTCGCGCATCTTTGCGACCAGCGCCTTGCCGCGCTCGTAGGCAAAGTCGCGATGCACGATGATGGAAAGCGCATCCACCGGCTCGCCGGAGACCAGGATGTCGAGCTTGACCATCGGCGATTCCCATTCGCCCGCCAGTTGATAGTCCAGAGAGGCATAACCGCGGGAGATGGACTTGAGCCGGTCGTAGAAGTCGAGCACGATCTCGTTCAGCGGCAGCTCGTAGGTGAGCATCACGCGCGTGGGCGTCACATACTCGAAGTTCAACTGCTTGCCACGCTTCTCCTCGACCAGTTTGAAGATGCCGCCGACGTATTCTTCGTTGGTGAGAATCTTGGCCGTGATAACCGGTTCGCGGATGATGTCGATGTTGGTAGGCTCGGGCCAGCGCGAAGGGTTGTCCACTTCCACCACACTGCCGTCGGTCAGCGTGATGTGGTAGCGCACGCCGGGAGCGGTGGTGATCAGATCCAGCTCGTATTCGCGCTCCAGCCGCTCCTGGATAATCTCCATGTGCAGCAGGCCGAGAAAGCCGCAGCGAAAGCCGAAGCCCAGCGCCACGGAACTCTCCGGTTCGAAGAAGAACGACGAGTCGTTCAGGCGGAGCTTCTCCAGCGCGTCGCGCAACAGCGTGTGCTCGTGCGAGTCCACGGTGTAGAGCCCTGAAAAAACCATAGGCTTGATGTCTTCAAAGCCTGGTAACTGCGCCGCCGCGGGCCGCGCTTCGTCGGTAACGGTGTCGCCGATCTTGGTGTCGCTTACGGTTTTGATGGTGGCCGCGAAAAAGCCCACTTCGCCGGCGCGCAGCTCGCCGATCTCCACCGGCTTGGGCATCAGCACGCCCATCGACTCTACCTCGAAGGATTTCCCGTTCGACATCAGGCGGATGCGCTGGCCCTTGCGCAGCGTTCCCTGCATCACGCGCACCAGCACGATGACGCCGCGGTAGGCGTCAAACCAGGAGTCGAAGATGAGCGCCTGCAGCGGCGCATCCGGATCGCCCGTGGGCGGCGGCAGCCGGTGGACGATGGCCTCCAGCACCTCGGCCACGCCCGCACCGGTCTTGGCGCTCACCGGTAGGGCGTCGGTAGCGTCCAATCCCACAGCCTTTTCGATCGCTTCCTGGGTGCGCAGGATGTCGGCCGAGGGCAGATCGATCTTGTTGATAACAGGAATGATTTCTAGGCCGTGGTTGATGGCCAGGTAGGCATTGGCCAGCGTCTGCGCCTCCACGCCCTGGCTGGCGTCAACCACCAGCAGAGCGCCCTCGCAGGAGGCCAACGAGCGCGAAACCTCGTAGCTGAAGTCCACGTGGCCGGGCGTGTCGATCAGGTTGAGCTGGTAGGTGTTGCCGTCGTGGGCCTTGTACATCATGCGCACGGCATGGGCCTTGATGGTGATGCCGCGCTCCCGCTCCAGGTCCATGTCGTCCAGGATCTGGGCCTGCATCTCGCGGCCGGTCACTGAGCCCGTCAGTTCCAGTAGACGGTCGCTCAGCGTCGACTTGCCGTGGTCGATGTGGGCGATAATTGCGAAGTTTCTAAGGAAGCGTGCGTCCATGTGGGGCTTGGCGAAAGAGGGCGTTTGCGCCGTCCTGCGCGCGTTGCCTCCATGGCATAGCTTATCATCGGCATAGCGTCTTTCGCGGCCTGATCCTGGCCGTGGCGGCCCGTCTTCATTATGCACATACGTTTGAATCGGTATCGTCTTCTCGGGTTCGCCCTCCCGGCTCTGTTGCTGGCCGGCTGCAATCCCTCTCAACCGGCGGGCACCTCCGCGGCAGATGAGCCGCAGGCCACCGCGCCGGCTTTGCCGCCGCAAGCTCCCTCAGCCGCTCCAACCGCACCTCCTCCGCCCACGCTCGAGCAGCGGCGCGTCCAGGCGATCATCCAGCAGGTCGAGGACGCATACGCCAGGGGCAACGCCGACTATCGCAAGGGCAAATTGCCCGAGGCCAAGGCCGAGTTCGACCGCGCCGTGGACCTGATGCTGTCGAGCGGTATCGACATCAAGACCAATGCGCAGTTGCAGGACGAGTTCGACCGCATCGTAGACGGAGTGAACGCCCTCGAGATGGAGGCCCTCAAACAAGGCAACGGCTTTGTGCCCAAGGAAGAGCCCGCGCCGGCCGACGTGGCCAGCGACGTGACTTTCGAGGTGGATCCCAAGATCGTAGCCAAGGCCCAGGCCGAACTGGCCACCACCAAATCCGACCTCCCGCTGGTGGTCAACGACTACGTGGCCGCCTACATCAACTTTTTCGCTAACACGCAGCGCGGTCACAACACGCTGCTTCACTCCTTCCAGCGCGGCGGCCGCTACAAGACGATGATCCAGCGGGTGATGGCGGAAGAGGGCGTGCCGCAGGACTTGATCTATCTGGCGGTGGCAGAGTCGGGCTTCAATCCGCGGGCGATGAATCCGCATTCTCATGCCGGCGGCATGTGGCAGTTCATGCCCCAAGGCAACTACGGCCTGGTTCGCAACGCCTACGTGGACGAGCGCTTCGATCCGGAAAAATCCACCCGCGCCTACGCCCGCTACATGAAGTTCATTTACAACCAGTTGGGCGACTGGTATCTCTCGATGGCCGGCTACGACTGGGGCTCGGGCAATGTGCAGCGCGCCGTGCAAAAGACCGGCTACGCTGACTTCTGGGAACTCTACAAGCGCAACAATCTTCCCGCGGAGACCAAGGTCTACGTCCCCGAAATCCTGGCCGCGATCATCATCGCCAATCATCCCACGCAGTACGGCTTCGACGAAGTAACGCTCGATCCGCCCGTGCTTACTGACACGGTGACCATCAACTATTCCGTGGATCTGAGGCTGGTCTCCGACATCGTCGGCGCGCCGATGGATGAGCTGGTGGCGCTGAACCCCAGCCTGCTGCGCATGCTTACGCCGCCCGATGTCTCGTTCGATCTGCATCTGCCCGCCGGCACCGCAACGCTCTTTGCCCAGCGCATTGCTCTCGTTCCCGAGTCGAAGCGCAATGCATGGCGTTTGCACAAGGTCGCTGCGGAAGACACGCTGGCCTCGGTCGCGCATGAGTATCGCGTCTCGGAGACCGACCTTGCCGCGGCCAATCAACTGCGCGAAAGCGACAGCATCCAGGGTGTTGAGGCGCTGGTGGTGCCGGTGGCCCCTGCTGCGGCGCCTTCCGCGCGCGCCACGATGCTCTACACCGCGCGCAAGGGCGATACGCTGGTCACCATCGCGGACCGCTTCGGCGTCTCGCTCACGCAGTTGCGCCGCTGGAACAAGATCGACGGCGTCAAGGTTGCGCCGGGCCGCCGCCTGCATGTGGGCGAGCCCGTGAGTGCGCCGCGCGCTGTTCGCTCTCATCGCCACGGCGCGTCTTCCGCATCGTCTGCCGAGCCGCGCACAGACACGCATGAAACGGCCTCGGCAAAGGGTTCAACGCAAAAGTCCGCGAGACCAGCGCCGGAAAAGAAAAACGGCGCGGCTACGAAAAGGAGCGCCCCCTCCGCATCGAGGAAACAACGCTCGCAGAGCTCCAAGAGCGCGCACAGCGCGGAGAAAAGCGGTGCATCGGGAGCGAAGAGCTCCCATGCACAGAAGCCCGCGGCAAAGCGTAAGTCTTCCACACGCGAAAAAAAATAGGCAGGTAGCTCATTACATACTTGTCTTTTCATAGCGTTTGCGTACATGCTATTGCTACAATGGCTTCCGCAAGCGGAGCACATTTGTCCGTTGCGCGAAGAAGCGAACCGAAACAACGGCAGCGGCGAGCCGCTGGAGGCAATGGGATGGAAGAAGTGTTCAGGATGTACGCGAAGGACGACGGCAATCCCGATGTGGAGCCGAAGGAACTGGACCCCGATCACGACGATGACTTTGAAGACGACGAAGATGAAGAAGTCGAAACCTCCAGCATACTGACCTCTTCGGATGACGATGAGGGAGTGGTTGAGGAGGCTGTGATCGTAGTCGTGGAAGAACCCGTAGCGAAGCCGCCTGTGAAAAAGGCCGCAAAGAAGAAGGCGCCTGCCAAGAAGGCCGCGAAGAAGCAAGGCGTCACCAGCCCCGGCTCCGATCCAGACAGCGGCCAGCAGGGCGGAAAGAGCGGAACCAAAGCGCCTGCCAAAAAGGCCGCCAAGAAGCAGGGCGTCACCAGCTCCGGCGACAGCGGCCAGCAGGGCGGAAAGTCTGGAGCCAAAGCGCCCACCAAGAAGGCCGTCAAGAAGACCGCCAAGAAGCAGGCCGGAAAAGCCGCAGTCAAAAAAGTTCTAAAGAAATCCGCCGTAAAGCAAAAGAGCACTGGCGCAACGGGCGGAAAGACCGCAGTCAAGAAGGCCGCGGCCAGAAAGAGCGCCAGCAAAATCACCAAACGAGGTAAACCGTTGGCAGTTAAGAAAGCAGCAAAGAAGGCGCCCGCCAAGAAGGCAGCAGTGAAGAAGGCTCCTGCCAAGAAGGCCCCGGCGAAGAAGGCAGTTGCCAAGAAGGCCCCTGCGAAGAAGGCAGTTGCCAAGAAGGCTCCTGCCAAGAAGGCGGTAGCCAAGAAGGCTCCTGCCAAGAAGGCAACCAAGTAACACAGGCAACAGGCAACACAAGGCAAGCAAAAGAGCCCGGCTTAGCGCCGGGCTTTTTTGCGTCTGGACTTTAGTGCAACCCCAGCCGTTTTGAAGAGGAGCGGCTCCAGCCGCGCCGCCAATATCGCGGCCGCTTGTTTCTGAACTGTTGACTTTGATGGAATGGGTGCCCCTCGATTTTGGGACATGGGAGAGTGCAAATCCGCACAGCTAGTCCAGCATTGCCTCACCGGCGCAATTCCTGAGTTCTGGCCTACTCCTCATCAATTGTGTTACTTGGATAGCTCAGCGATCTTCAGGTGATAGGGGTCAAGTAGGCTGGCCGTGGCGTGGCTTACGGCGGCCAAGGCCACCTGATAATTGACTTGAGTCTGAAGCAGCGTGAGTTCGGCGGCGGCGAGTTTGGTTTGCGAGTCGAGGACAAAAAAATTGGTTTCGGCGCCCAACTCGTATTTGCGCTGATCGGAAGACAGAGACTTCTGAGCGAGGTCGAAGGAGATGTTGCCGGCTTCAAGTGCCTGCTTTGCCTCTTCCAACTGATGGACAGCATCGCTGACTTCCTGGGCGATCTGCTCCTGAATCTGGCGAGCGCTGTACATGTCGTGGGAGCGTGAAACCAGCGCACTGCCCAGCCGCGCCTGGCCGCCGCGATTACGGATGGGCAGGTTCAGCGTCAGGGTTCCACCATAGCCGGGATAGCCAAAACCAAAGGTCTGGTTCATGGAGGAGCCGAATCCTCCGGGCGCGACCAGTTGGCCGGTAGTCAGGTTGTACTCGTTCCCGCCCAGTCCACTGCTCTGGTAGAAGCCTGTGAGCGAGAGATTGGGCTTGAGCTGGTTGTGGGCCAGGCGGATGCTGGTCCGGTCGTTTTCCAGCGCGTCCTTGACAACTTCAATCTCCGGGCGCTGGCTGAGGGCCAGAGCAAGGGTTGGTTCCAAAGCAATGCTCTGCAAGGAACCCTGGGGCTGAGGCTGCTCGGTGAGGTTAAGTTCGAGGAAGCGAAACTGCGGGTCCTGATTGGCGCCGATGGTCAAACGCAGAGCGTCTTCGGCCTGGGTAAGCGCATAGCCAGCCTGAATCACCTGCACCTTGCGGGCTGCGACTTCGGACTCGGAGCGATAGATGTCGAGCGGCGGCAAGGCGCCCAGTTCGAGGGCGCGTTTGTCGCGTTCGTAGCTGACCTGGGCGAGATTGAGCGATTTCTTCTGCACCTCGAGAGTGCCGCGAGCCTGTACGGCGTACCAATACTGATTGACTGCTTGAAGAATCGCGTCGTTGACTTCAGCTTCGAAGCTGGAGCGGGATTGCGCGAGAGAGCGGCGGGCGATGACCAACTGGGCGGTATTGGCGAAGCGCCCCGCATTTTGCAGCAGCGGCTGGGTGAATTGAAGCAGGAATGTGGAACTGAAATAGGGATTGAAATAATCGTAGGAGCTGTTGGTCGACGACTTGCCGCTGCTGAGGCTGGCCTGCACGTTGGTTCCGGTCGTGAATGTCTGCGAGAGAGCGACCTGGCCGGTTTGACTCAGAGCGTTCACCGCGACGTTGCTGGAGACGCCCACGCCCTGTAACTGGCTGTAGCTGGGGGTGGAATAGCGATTGATGTTGAGCGTGCTTTGCAACTGCGGATCGAAGGGCTGATGGGCGCTGAGCAGATTGAATTTCTGGTACTCGATCTGCGTCTCTTGAAGGGAGATGTTGCTGTTGTTTTCAAGGGCCAGCCGGATGGCGTCGCGCAGACTGAGGGTGAGCTTCCCGTCCTGTACATAGGCTTGCAAATGCGCCGGAGCGGGCGGTTTTTCTGAACGTACGCGCGCGGTCAGCAGACCGCGATAGCTCTCCGGAGACTGGGCCGAGGACGATGCGAAGGGCAGCAAAAGCAAAAGAATTGCGCAGTATATGAGCTTCATTGCAGGACTCCGGAAGTTTGCCGTGAGCTTGGACTGAACCGAAAATTGTGGCGAAGGCGCGGCGGGGTCGAGCGCACTGCTCGGCGGCCTACTCATATCGAATCGCCTCCACGGGATCGAGGCGCGCGGCCTTGGTTGCTGGATAGATGCCGAAGACCAGGCCGACGGAAATCGAGACAAGAAACGCCAGAGCGATCGAACTGAACGTGACAATCGTGGACCACCCGGCCAGCCAGGCTATCACCCGCGAAATGAAGAATCCGAATACCACGCCGATGGTGCCTCCCGCAAAGGAGATCATCGTGGCCTCGACAACGAACTGGCGGATAATGTCGGATTGGCGGGCGCCGACGGCGCGGCGCAAACCGATTTCGCGCGTGCGCTCAAGGATGCTGGCAAGCATGATGTTCATGATGCCGATACCTCCAACAAGAAGAGAGATGGAGGCGATGGCCACCATGACCGTGTTGAACATTTGCTCGGTTCGCTTCTGCTGGGCGAGCAATTCAGCGGGAACAATGACGCTGTAATCGTCTGCGCCGTGATGGGAAGAATCGAGCACGGCGTGAATGACCTGCGCGGCCTCGGAGAGATTGCTCTTGTCGCTCATGGCCAAATAGATTCCATCGATCTCGTCCCTGACATCGCTGTAGCTGTCTTCGAGCCTCAGCATGGAGGACTTGAGCGGAATATAGATATTGTTGTTGACATCGGAAGAGGAAGATGAGGCGGAGGAGTCGCTCTGCGAACTGAGCAAGGGGCCGACCACGCCAATGACGCGCAGCCATTGCTCATTCACTTTGACGTACTGGCCGACGGGGTTTGCGGCTCCGAAGAGGTTCCACTTGGCGGCGGCGCCGAGAACGCAGACCGGCGCACCCTGATCGTCTTCCGATTGGCTGAAGAAGACGCCATTCAGGACGTTGAGTCCTGCGATATGCTGATAAGTGGAATTGACGCCGAAGACAACGGGCATGTCGCGCTGCGATTTGGGCAGCATCTTCTGCGGGGTAAGGCGCTTGCGCGGAGTCGCATCGACGATGCCATCGACATCGTCGCGAATGATGCGGTAATCCTGGAGAGTAAGGCCGGGCGAGATCTTGCGAACCTTCTGATGGGCTTGCCACTCCATGGTTTCCTTGGCTTCGACAATCAGATTGTGCACGCCCATCTGTTCGATCAGGGCCATCACCTTCTGACGCGCGCCTGCGCCGATGGAGAGCATGGCCACGACAGCGGCGACGCCGAAGATCATGCCCAGCATGGTCAACATCGAGCGTAATCCGTGCAACAACAGATTCTGAACGCCGAGTTGCACATCCCGCATCCACTGCTGGTAGGCGATCAGGAAGCGTTCCGGGATCAGCATTTCAATCGCGGTCATTAAGGGGTCCCTTCGATACTGCCGTTTGCGGAATTGCTGGCAGAGGTTTTGCGCGGCGCGGTGGGATCGATGAGGGCGACTATGCTGCCCGCATCGACACCTTCCACAGCCGCTCGGCTCTCGCTCTGACTCTTGATTTTGACCTCGCGCTGATCGTAGCCATTGCCAGACTTGACATAGACGATGCGCTTGCCATCTTTGAGGAAGAGCGCCTGGCGAGGAATGGTCATCACATCGGACAGGCTCCCGCCTTTGAAGAGAATCTGCGCGGTGAAACCGGAACGCAGACGCGGGTCGCTCTCGGTCACCTGAATTGCCACTTCGAAGCCGCCGCTGGAACTGGCCTCGAACATCTGACGCACCGACATTCCGCCCAGGCTCTTGACAACGCCATGAAAGACGCGGCCCGGCAAAGCATCGAAGGTGACCTCGACGGGCTCTCCCTGTCGGATGTTGCCATGGTCCTGCTCGCTGACTTTGGAGGTGAGTTCAAGGCTCATCGGGTCTACCACATTGGCGATAGCGCTGCCGGGATAGACCTGATCTCCGGGACGAAAATCCGGGAGGCTCATTCCGGTGAAATAGATTCCGCCCGCTGCCTGCTGGTTTTTCTGAATCGAAATGAGCCCATCCATGGGCGCGACAACCTTCATCTTTTCCAGATTCTGTTGCGCCTGATCCATGGCCAGTCTGGCCTTGTTGGATCTCTCCTGCGCCAGATAGATTGCGGCCTGGCCGGTGGCCTTGTGCGACTCGGTGTCTTTCTCCAACTCCGTCAGTACGCGCCTGGCCTGATCCAGTGCGAGTAGATTCTTGTCGGCGTCGATCTTGCTTTCAAGTTCGTTTTTCTGCACGTCCAGTTCGGCGCGGCGCACACTGTGGCGAGCCTTGAGCAAGGCCACCTGGTCTTCAGCGGCGAGAACGACGGCATCCGCCCTGGCCTTGGCGATCTCCTGCTCGGCTTGCAACAATTCGGAATGATTCTGCTCCAGCTTGTAGTGCTGCTCGCTGGGATCGAATGCAAGAACGAGGTCGCCCTTCTTGACCATTCCACCTGTGCGCGCAAGTTCGGTGATCTGCAACGAGTCGCCGCCGATGGCTGGAGCTGTGAGCATCATTTCGTGGCTGGCGCGGAGTTCACCTGTGGCATGAACCTCAAGATCGAGCGAGCCGCGCTTAACCACGGCCAGCGGGACTTCGTCTCTCTTCGAGGTCAAATGGGCGCGATTGGCAGCGACCACTGCGCCGACGAGGCTGACGAGGAGCACGGCAACGATGACTGATGTGAAAACCCGATGGCGTCTCATGCTCGCCCTCTTACTCCTTCACCGTTGGATCTTTGAGGGAGACCAGGTCTCCAGCGCGTAGTCCGTTGGCCACCAGAACGCGATCCCGGCTGCGTTTTTCAATCTGAATGGCGCGCTCCTTAAAAGCGGAGCCTGCCCAAACATAGACGACCGTCTGACCGGATTTGACAAAGGAAGCCTGCGCCGGAATGGTGATGGCATCGGCGATGCGATCGACGATGACTGTGACCTGCACCGTCATGCCCGGCTTCAGACGGGGGTCTGCCTGATCGATTGCGATTTCAATGTCGAAGTTGCGCGGAAAGGGCCATCCAGCTGAAAAATCGGAACTCGCAATCGTGCCAATGCTCTCCACCTTGCCTGTGAATTGGCGGTCCGCGATGGCATCGAGTTGCAACGCGACGGGCTGGGCAACAGCCAAACGGCCCCGCTCGGTTTCATCCACGCGCGCGGTTACGCGCAGCGACGATGCGTCGGGCAACTCGGCGATGGCGGTGCCGGGCCAGGCGCGCTCGCCGGCCTTGAAGGGAGTTTCGCTGCCGTTGTGCCAGATTTTGAGCAGGCTGATCGTCCCGCTGGCTGGGGCTTTCAGTGTCATGGCAGCCAGCGATTTGCGCGCCCGCTCGGCGTCATAATTTGCCTTGTTGCTGGCCTGTTTCTTGCTGTCGATTGCGGAGACATCGACGGATTGATCGCTCTTGAGCTGGATCTCTGCCTGTCGCAGGGCCTGCTCGGCATCGGCCACCTTCAGATTTGCTTCCTCTCCCTCGATTTTGGAAACCACTTCGCTCTTGCTGGCGTCGAGCTTGGCCACCGCCAGGTCATAGCGCGCCTTCACCACTGCGGTTGTATCCCGCTCCACGGTCAACCTGCCCTGGGCGCGGACCTGCTCGATCTCGGCCTGCGAAGACTTCAGTGTGGATTGATATTGAGCCAGGCTCTGTTGCGTTTGTGAAGGATCGAATTGGACGACGACATCGCCCTCTTTGACTTGCGTGCCATCGGGGACGAGTTTGAGAATCTGGAGGTCGCCTGCATTGGCGGGGGCAATGATGGTCTGAGACCTCATCGCCTTTAGCTCGCCGCGGAATTGAATGACATCGAGGAACTCGCCGCGCTTGACCTCAAAGGTCGGAAGCACGGGAACTTTCTTGGAGGAATGAGCCAGGACATAGAGCCCCACACTCGCCACGGCCAGAGCGGCAACGGTGGCCAGTGCCTTCCTTCTGCGATCGGCTTTCAGCATCCACTGCATCATTTGGATTGGCTCCCCGCGCTGTTTTCGCCTGCGAGATCGACCGCCGCAGAGAGATCCGGCATCAGCCGTGGATCGCTTCCCTGAATGGAAAAAGTAGCCGAAAACTTGCGCAACTGGGCAGAGAAATCACCCTTCTGTCCGAGGGGATCGATGGAATCCAGATGCCCCTGGAAGGTCAGGTCTGGATAGGCATCGAGGTGAACTGAAACCTGTTGCCCAACCGTAAGGTGGAGCAGATCTTCCTGGTTGACGGGAACATGAACCTCCATGCGGGAAGGGTCGATGACCTGAAGAAAAGGAACACCGGGACGAACCTGATCGCCTTCTTGTACCCCGCCCACGTGGCCCTGCTTCCAGATGGTGTTGAAGACGACCAGACCGGCAATGGGCGCGCGAATTTGCATTAAGGCTGCATTGGCCTGGGCATGGAGCATGGTTTCGCGGGTGCGGTCGCGCTGAATCTCAAGGATGCGGATGGAGGCCTGGGCCGCTTTGCGCTTCAAGTCAAAGGTCGTTTTCAATTGCATGAGCGTGGCCGCGGCCTCATCCAGATCTTCACGGGCCTTTTCGGCATCGATACGTGAGAGTAGCTCAACTTTCTGCATCTCCAACTTGGCTTTGCTCAAGGCACTCTCGGCCTGCTTGATTTCTGTTTCATCCTTGGCCACGGCAGCTTCCTCCTTGGCCTTTTCCTCCAAAACGTTTTCATTCTGGGTGGCACTCTCGGCCTGGCGATCGATGGAGTCGCGCAACTGCGCTTGACGGTCGAACTCGACCAGTAGATCTCCCTTCCGAACGTGGGTTCCGCTCGCAACGAGCTTGGTGATGGTCAAAGTGCTCACTTGCTGACCGGCCAAAAGCGGAGCCTGAATGGCGCGAGATTCGACGGCGCTGGTGGCGCCCTTGAGACGCAGGGTCATGTTGGGAGTTGCGGGGAGGGAGGAAGAATTCAGGGAGAGGCTGGCGGTATTTGCTCGGCAGCCGGTTGCGAAGAGCGAAAGGACGAGGGCGTAGAAAGCCAGCTGAGCTTGCCGGGTCCAAGATGGGAGCGTCTGGCCGCGATCGGCTACGATCACGGGATTCGAGAAGGTCTCTCCATCTCCAGAAGCGGCGACGCTGCTATGCATGGAGGCCAACTTCAACCAAAGGTAAAAACATACAGGCTTGCTCCAGTGTTACTGATTCACTCCACCAAATATACAGAAGAGACCGCGCTGAACCATTACGGCACACACACGCCACGAGCCAGGCCCAAGCCTGGGTGGCCCGAGCCTGACAGCTTGACTTTTGGACGCACGAGGTTCGGTTTTCGCTCACAGATGAATCGGTTTATGGATGATTTGGGACCGAAGCATGGCCGTTGAGCCTCGATCCCGGTCGCCCACTACGATATTAGCCCCAGACCATGTGGGCAAAGATCGCCTTCTGACAGTGCGGTTTTCGGCCCTACGCGGCGAAACACTGCCTGGCAAGAGAGGTTTGCAAACAAGGTATGCATGAAACCGCCGAATCCCATAGCGGCTCGCGCTCACGTTGACGAATGACCGGACGACAGGGCGTTTTCAGAATCGATAGGAATAAGCCGCAGCATGCGAGCGGTAAGATTTGTCGGATGAACAAGTTGAGCTGCTTTTCTCCAGTAATTTTTACCATAGCCCCACTGAACAAAATGCAGCAGACCCCCAAAGTCCGAAAATCCGGGTCAAGGACGCCCGGCACATAGATTTACGTCGGGATAAGAGACAACCGCCCTGCGAATTGTGTCCTCATTTCCATGCCGCAGAGCCCGCGAAAGCGAATATTGACACCCGATTGCGGCGGCGCTATAGTCGATCATCGATATAACGAGGATCGATATTTCCATGCCCAAACGAAAGCTTGACCCACTACCCGCTGCCGCGTTTCAGATCCTGCTTTCTCTCGCCGGGGAAGACCTTCACGGTTATGCCATCATGCGCCAGGTGGAAGAACAAAGCAGCGGCCGCATTCGGCTCGGCCCCGGGACGCTCTACAGTTCTATTCAAGCGCTTCTTGAAGAGGGATTGATTGAAGAAGTCGATCTGAGCGAAAAATCGGAATCGCTCGATGAGCGGCGGCGATATTATCGGCTAACTTCGACCGGACGGAAGTTGGCGCGCGCCGAAGCAGAGAAACTCGCTGACCTGCTGCGTGTGGCTCGTGCAAGGAACATTCTCAGGGGGGAATATGTCTGAGAAAATATTCGCCTGCCTTCTGCGCCTCTATCCTTCGCGATTCCGCGAGAAGTACACGGAAGAAGCCATTCAGCTGTACCGCGATCTCGATCGGCATGAAACCGGATTGTTGCAGAGGACGGGTCTCTGGCTTGGTCTGCTGGCCGATCTTGCGCTTGGCCTTCCACAGGCATATCGGAACACCTACGTTTCCACGGCAGCATCTCCGGTCGCGCAGGTGGTGCAGGGAGTGCCGACTTTCCGTGTCCTTGAACTGGAGCCGATGCGGCCAGGCTTGCTTCTTTTCGGAAGTATTCTTACCCTCGCGTTGCTTGGCGCCTTTTCTGTTGTGCTGAATCATCCCGTGGTCGATCGCGTGTGGGGTGTATCGAGCGTTTCAAGCTCGCCCATCGAGGCCGTTCTCGAAAGACTCAATCGATCCACATCTTCCGGGCAGTCCGGGAACGAATCTCCGCAAACGGACGACTCTGTTCTGGGTAACGGGCGCAATGGGGAAGCTGGGAAAACTGATTCTCTTGCGACCGATCAGGTGGCCGTCGAAACGCAGAAGGCGATTCATCCCGACAAGGGGCGCCAACTCATCGGGCCGGCCGCAGAAACTTCGAACCGACACTACCCGTACCAGCAGCCGCCAACGAAAGCTCAGGAGGCGACGCAGCAGAACGAGAGGCACGGCGCATACATTCTTGCTCCCGAGGGGATTGTTTCAGTCGCGCGCAGGACGCCGGGCCAACAGACTGTGACACGAGATGCTCAAAAGACGATTGCACACAGCGGCGGTCCGATTCCATCTCGGAATGGACCTTCGGCCGTGTCGATCGGCCCGTATCGGGCAACGACGAAGGAGCAAAACTGCAACTTTGGGAAGATCGAAGTGTTGCCGCACAATATCGGGTATTTCAAACTGGATTCGTTCCCCGACCCCGCGATCTGTGGCGCCAGCGCAGATGGAGCCATGATCAAACTGAATGAAACGAGCGCCATGATCTTCGACCTTCGGGAAAGTAGCGGCGGTCATCCCGAAATGGCGGAAGAGATTGCGGCTTGGCTCTTCGAGCGTCCGGCGGCGTGGCACAACCCGGGTGAGCGATCGACTGCGCAGAACAGGACGCACTCACCTGTGCGAAGCAGCCGACTCGGCAACAAACCGGTTTACATACTGACCTCATCGCAAACCGTCGATAGTGCCGAGCAATTTGCTTACAACCTGAAGAGGCTGAGGCGCGCAACTGTGATTGGTGAAAGAACGTGCGGAGAGACGCATTCCAGGCCGTTTTACCGGAACGACGATCCCCGTGGAATCTCAATGAGGCCGTTCAGGAGTCCGTATGGCAACCCGGATTGGGAAGAAACTGGCATCGCTCCCGATATAGAGGTGAAAGCATCCGACGCTCTCCAGATTGCCGAAGCATCCGCGCGCGCCAAAATCGAAAGGAAATAACCGACTTCGCTCGGTGAGAGATGCCCAAGTTGGTGGATCATCGCCACAAAACGCTAATCGAGACGGGGATTTGTGCCAGTAAGTCGGCATGGCGACGCAAATCTCCTGACCACGCCCACTTACGTTGCCAAGAAGATATGCGATGATGGATGCCTGCCTTCAAGGAGATGGTGTGAGCCAGGATGCAAATCGATTGAGAGTGCTTCCCGTTTCGCCCTTCGCCCTGCTTCTGCTGGCGATTGCATGCTTCTCACAGGTTTCGATGTGTGCGGCCCAGACCGGGACGCAGCCCGACGGGTTTCTCGTGCGGACAACCAGCGGCCCACTGCGGGGCGTTGCGCGGCCGGATCGTGGCGCTGAGTTTCTTGGGATTCCCTACGCTCAGCCACCGGTGGGCGATCTGCGCTGGCATGAGCCCTTGCCCGTCAAGCCGTGGACCGAAGTTCGCGCGGCCAACAGCTTCGGCGCTCCCTGCGCGCAGCCGTTGATGGCAGACTGGAACCGGCACGACGCCGAGACAGGCGTGGAAGATTGCCTGTTTCTCAATGTGGTGACTCCGGTTTGGCCGGCCAAGCAGCCCCTTCCGGTCATGTTCTGGCTTCATGGCGGCGGCAATGAGGGAGGCTCG
>Ga0181535_10000507_pt1 | contig 58300 bp, 55 predicted proteins | sample PEATcosm2014_Bin_44_FD_119774 | JGI IMG/M metagenome (GOLD analysis project Ga0181535, IMG submission 119774) | Peatland microbial communities from MTU Mesocosm Facility, Houghton, MI, USA - PEATcosm2014_Bin17_30_metaG | ecosystem: Environmental > Terrestrial > Soil > Wetlands > Peat | place... | reverse complement strand
CCGAAGGTTCCTGGGGTAAATAGCTGATGCCGGAGTTGCGCGCCCGCAAATACATGGGTTCACGTGTGATGTCCACGCCATCCAGTAAGATCCGCCCGCTGTCCGGAGGGGTGAGGCCGACGATCATGTAAAAGCTGGTCGTCTTGCCGGCTCCGTTGGGGCCCAGCAGGCCGACCACTTCCCCTTGATTGACGTGCAGGGAAACGCCGCTTACCACCCGGCGGCCGCGATAGGATTTCGCAATGTCGTCGGTTGCCAGAGTCTGCATTTATTTGGAAGCTCGTGTGTGGGTGACAGCGCGTGAAGCCTCGCTGCCTTCAACCAGAACTCTATCATCGTGATTATAGAAGGTCAACGAATCGCCGGTCACGGTACCGTGTTCGGCATCCCAGACGCTGGGCGGTCCGCCGACCATCACGTATTCATCGATGGCGGCCGTATAGGCCAATCGCTCTCCGGTCGCCCGGCGGTTGGGTTGCTGCAATAGCACATCCTGCTCCGCGATGACTTTGTCGATTTGCCCCCCGCCTCTCTGATTGCCCATGACCGGCGTGAGGTAGGCCGTCATGCGGGAGGAGGTGAGCGTGCCATCGACGCCGCGCGCCACTACGCCTCCTTCAAAGTCCGCCTGACGCTGGAGATCGGAATAAACCAGGTGGGCCGAGGTAATGCGGATGGGGGAGGGGCCGTGTTGCCGGTCCTGCTGAGTCAAAATGGTGACCACCCGGTGGGAAGCGTCGCCCACCGCGACCATGCTGCGTCGATCCCGATCGAAATCAATGACCGGGGCCTCCACCACGTTGGTATTTTGCCAAAGCCGGGCGTCGCCGGTGTAATGTGCGATTCCCGTACTACGCTGCCCGGTCATGGCACGGGCGGTGACATGAACGGGGTCGCCTCCCGCCAATAGCGCTCCGCCGGGCTGCGGTTTCAGGTCGTTGTAGGTGGTTTTCACCTTGCCTTCCGCAAAGGCGTCGCCGGTCTGGCGATTCAAGCGCACAATCTGGGCGGTGGTGGTGGTGCCGCCCTCGATCACCCGAGGCGCTCCCGTCAGAGTCAGTAGTCCGGTGGTGGTGGAATAGACCGCGACTTGGGCCCAGGCTGCCCGTTCGGAGCCATTGGGCAGGCGCTCGTGATACTGGAATTCGTCCCGCTGGGTGACTTGAGAGGCGCCCCCCGCTCCCGCAAAAGCCACCTCAATCAGGCGGCTCGTACTGACCCGATCCGACATTTTGGGCGTGTAAGCCACCACCCGCGCATGGGGAAAGCCGGTAAGCAAATCAAGGCGGTTCTGGTTGAATTTTGCGTAAAACTTGGCCGCGGTAATGACGGTGCGCTCTCCCGATTGCACGGGAGCCGGCGCCGGACCGCCGGGCAAGAGCAAGGGCAAGGTTTGCGGGGTCAGCGTGATCTGAGCATTGGGACTGGTTTCCGCGCGTTGCAGTTGGTTGCCTACACTTAGCCAAAAGTCGACCACGTCGGCGGTGAGTTCGACGGTTTGGGAGTGGGCTCCGGAAGTGGAGCCCGAAGCGCCGGCTGTACCTTCCGCCCCCGCCGGTTGCGCGGCGGCGCCTGGCTTAGGCGGTTGGATCAGTCGCACATTTCCCTGCGCGTGTACCTTGTCGATGGCGCTTTTTGCGCCGAAATCCATGTGGACGCTATCGGCGGAGCCATACATGGCACTGGCGCCCTCGGTGGAGAAGGTGGTTCCTCCGGTAAAGTCGGCCAGGCGAAGTTCGTTGCTCGTGCCCTGCAGATACATCACGGCGCCGGGAGCATGGACGTGAAAGGTCGTGGGTCCGGTGGTGTTGGAATCGATGCCGCCGGAGCTAACCATGTGGTCGATGGAATTGTCCTGGCGCAGGAACAGGACCAACTGCGCGGTGTCGACGACGCTGTCCTCGCGCACGATGTGCGCGTCATAAAGAATGGCGCGGCGCGGCTGCTTGCTCATAAAGCCCCGTTGGGCCGTGATGCTCACCGGTTCTGGTTCGGTGATGTCGATATGAACGTCCTGATCGAGTGCCAGTTGATTCTGCTTGGAGTCGTAGTGCGCGCCGGTGGCCCAGCCGGTCGCCTGTGCAATTCGAAAATCAACTCTCTCTTTGGTGTCGGCGTTGCCGCTTTTTTGATTGAAGGAAAGTTCACTGGTGGTCAAGTGGATAGGATTCTTCAACTCCCGGGGAGGCGCTTGGTCGGCATGCGGCGCTCCCGAGGTGTCGCCTTGCAGATCGATATGCACGATCCCTTTGGCGATCACATCGCCCGAGCGCGGATCGTACAGAAAATCGGAGCCGTAAATTTGATCGAAACGGTTGGCTTCGTGCCCGTACACCACAATCTTGACGTCCTGAAGATCGGATTTCCCGCTTTCCTGATATTGGGTGGTGCGCTCCGCCTTGATCGTGAACAAGGAATGGCCGCCTTCGGATTTCGATAGCGAGAAGCCGTGCGAACGCTGTTGTACGCCGACGGGAATCTTGGCGGGCAGTTCGGTCCCGATGCCCCGGGTCGCCACCCGGGCGTAAAAGTAGAATCCCGCCACCAGGACAATCGTGAAGATTGCCGCTGTGGCAAACCAATAGCGCAGGCGGGATATATTGATCGGCATTCTTATTCCGCCGCTTGTCCGCTGACTACCGCAAAATCACACAAAGATAATTCCAGGCCGCCGAATTCCGGGTGGGTGTTCTCGATGATTTTGAAAGCGGCGTCGAGCATATCGTGATCGGCCGGGGTGTGGCCGGCCATGCGCTCGGCCATCCACCAACCCAAGGCGTCAAAGGTTCTGGGCATGGGTGCATATTTGCGTGAGTGGGGCTCGGTGAGATAAGCCTGCCGGACACGAAGTTTCAAGTGCTTTTCCTTCATGATGCGCGGCGCCCCCACCAGGCGCAATTGGCGGGCAACGAAAACGGGCTCGGGATTTCCCATCCCGAAAGGCGCCATGCGTTGCACCTGTTCGAAGAGTTCGGGCGTGACCTGATCGAGGGCCAGTTCGGAATCGAAACTGAGAGTCGGTTCGAGATCTTCGAGGCAAAGGCGCTCGTGAGCGACGGCGTTTAACGCCTGCCGCAACTCGGGGATACGATCGCAGGGCAGCGCGAAGCCAGCGGCATGGGCGTGTCCGCCAAAACGGGTGAAGAGCGGCGCACAGCTCTCCATCGCACTCAGCATGTGGAAGGCCTGAATGCTGCGGGCCGAGCCTTGCGCGTTCGCTCCGTCGCGGGTGATCACCAGCACCGGGCGGGAGTAGCGCTCCAGCAGGCGGGAAGCGGCAATGCCGATGACTCCCTTATGCCAGCCATCTCCGTCCACGACCATGCACCAATCCTGGCCCAAGGACTCGTCGGCGGCGATACGCTCATCGATCTCGCGCACAATGCGTTGCTCTTCCTGCTGGCGTTCTAAATTGAGTTGATTCAGGCGCTCCGCAATGGCCAAGGCCTCGGCGGGTTCGCGCACGGTGAATAGTTCAATCACGTCGCGGGCTACATCCATGCGGCCGGCGGCATTGAGGCGGGGCGCCACCCGGAAGGCGATTTCTCCGGCGGTCAACGCCCGCCCGTGATTCACCTGGGCAATATCCATGAGCGCTTTCAAGCCGGCATTGACCGGTTGCCGCAAGGCTTCCAATCCCAATTTGGCGAAAACGCGATTTTCGTCGATCAACGGCACGGCATCGGCAATGGTGGCGATGGCTACGATCTTCAGGAACGAGGGCAGCAAGCGGGAAAGGTCGGCCTTTTCCATGAGGGCTTGGGCCAGTTTAAACGCCACGCCGGCGCCGCACAGCGACTTACACGGATAGTCGCAACCGGGTTGATTGGGGTTCAGTACGGCGACCGCATGGGGCAGGCCTTCGGCTTGGGGCAAGTGATGATCGGTGACAATCAGGTCCAAGCCGAGGCGGCGCGCGGTCTCGGCAGCGGCAAAGGCGCGAATCCCGGTGTCCACGCTGATGATCAGACGCACACCCTCGGCGGCGGCCCGCTCGATCACGTCGTCCTTCATGCCGTAGCCTTCGTGCAGGCGGTGGGGCACGTGATACTCGCAAATTCCTCCGCAAAGCTCCAGCACGGTCTTGAGAATGACCACGGCGATGGTGCCGTCCACGTCGTAATCGCCGTAAATAAAGACCTTTTCCTGGCGCTCGACGGCGGCGCGGACGCGCTCGACGGCTACGCTCATCCCCAACATAAGATAGGGCGAGTGGGAATGGGAGAAAGAGGGCTTCAGAAAACGCTCCGCTGCGTCGGCGGTGGAGATGCCGCGTTCCACCAGCAGATGGGCCAGCAGGGGAGAGATCTGCGCCTCGGCGGCGAGACTCTTGATTAGCGCTTCGTCAGGCACGCACCTCGGCTTCCAGCGCATCAGCGCTCGTCGTCCTGGCCGAATTCATCGAACATGATGGCCCCGCATTCCTCCGCAAAATCGCATAAACGCTGATAGCGCTCGTACCATTCGTTCGTCACCTCATATTGGAACAGGATGCCCTGATACGGCCATCCCAGTTGGATAAACCCCATCCGTCCCAGATACGTCTTCAGCGCACGGGCTTCTTCGAGGTCTTCCGGGCCGGTGTACTGGCCGGCGCTCAAACGTTGGATCAAATAGTCGAGTTCCTCCCGGTGCAGGACGAAGTCGTTCATGGTGAGGAAAGCGACTCCGGAAGCCTTGGCCACCTCGACAAAGTCCTTCCAACTTTCCGGGTTCTCCTCCGGGTCCCACATGACGCTGTTGAAGTCCTCGTTCAGTTGGCTGCGGAATCGTTTCATCCCGTGGCCTTCGATGAACGCGATCATGTCATCTTTCAGGCTGCTGAGATCGTCGGGTTGCATGGCATTTTGGTCTGCGGTCATGGCTCGCTCCGAATGTTTCATAATACCGCTGTTCGCGACGAATTCACCGCAAAACCGAAGTCCCTGGGCGCGAGGTGCGTGGCAATTCGCGAGTGGCGAGCAAGCAATCCGGAACAATGGATGGCACGTGTGTTAAAATTTCTTTTCATTTCCGGTTCGCAAAAAATGGTTCTATCAAAAGAATATGTGGGCTATCTGGCCCGCGAGATAACGAAAAAGCTCATATCTGGGGCGACGATCAAGACGCACGACGAAGACGCCGTGCGCGAACGCGTCCATGCCGCCTTGCTCGATGAAATGGGAGTGGAGGACCGCATCAACGATGAAGTCCGCCTCATCCTGGAAACCTATGCCGAAGAAATGCGCCGCAGCGGCGCCAACTATCAGGAAATGTTCAAGAAGGTGAAGAACGAGTTGGCGCGCAAGTATAAGGCGGTGCTATGAGAGTTCCCCGAGAGCAAACCGACGATCGCATTGGCCGGGTCAGCCGCGATAAAGTGAATAAACTGGCGCATAGCGTGGCCGACGCGCTGGCCACCTTGGACAAGGTCGAATTCTGCGTCGAGCGCAATAACGTCCGGCTCGAGGTCAAACGGATTCTGGAGAACCTGCTCAAAATCGAAGCCGACCTGGACCAGAAGGCCCGCCACAAGATCGAAAACCAGAAACGTACGATTCTGGAAGGCACTCCCGAGTGGGACATCCTCTATCGCAAGTACTACCAAGAGGAAGTCAAGAAGCTCGGTATCTAGTGTAGTGCGTCGTAAGTGAAGGACATTCAAAGCTGTCCAACGTTGGGTTAAACATAAATGCCCATCTGCCTGACGCACTTTCCGTGGTTTCCGTGTCTTCCGTGGTTAGTGCCTGCCTTCGGCTTACTGCGCTACTCATTTCCAGTCCCACCCAAGAGAGGGCTCTCCGCGCGATAATGAGATCGTGCCCCCGGTATCTACCCTTTCGGAGTTCGTGAAAGTTGCCGCCCGCGAAGCTGGGTTTGACCTGGCCGGTATCACTCGGCTGTCGGATTTTCCCGAGTTGCAGTATTTTCGCCAATGGGTGGAAGAAGGCCGGGCCGGAGAAATGCGGTATCTGGAAAGCCGCGAGGAGGGCGGGGAACTGAAGCGCCTGGCCGTGCGTCGCGCGTTTCCCTGGGCCCGTTCGGTGGTCGTCTGCGCCCTCAACTACAATGTCCCGCCGAAGGCCGGCCAGGCGCAAGCGGAAAGTGCTTCCGGCTGGATTTCGCGATATGCCTGGTCTCCGCGGGATTATCACGACGCGATTATGGAGAAATTGCGCGTAGTGGAAGGGCGTCTGCGCGCCGCCGCAAGTACGCCGATCGAGACTCGCTGTTATGTCGATACCGGGCTTCTGCTGGAACGCGTCTATGCCGCTTATGCTGGAATCGGGTGGGTGGGCAAGAATACGTGCATCATCAATCAAAAACTGGGTTCCTGGTTGTTCCTGGGCGTGATTTTGACGTCGTGGGAGATTGGCCGACCTGAGCAAGAGGCTGCCGAGTTGCCCGCTGCCGACCGTTGCGGGAGCTGTACGCGTTGCCTCGATGCCTGCCCGACGGGGGCTTTTCTGGGGCCGCGCCGGTTGGATGCCTCCCGCTGTATTTCGTATTTGACCATCGAGAAACGAGGAGAGATTCCCGAGGAATTGCGCGCGGGCATGGGCCGAAATGTGTTTGGCTGCGATATCTGCCAGGATGTTTGTCCGTGGAATCGCAAGTCCCCGGCGACGGAGCTGCCGGAATTTCAGCCCCGGCTCGAGCTGGTGAATCCAGATTTGGCATGGCTGGCCACACTCAGTGAACTGGATTTCCGGCAGAGCTTTCGCGGCTCTCCGGTGAAGCGCGCCAAACGCTCCGGCCTGCGCCGCAATGCGGTAGTGGCCATGGGAAATAGCGGAGAGGCGGACTTCCTTCCCCTGCTGCGGCAATTGGCCCACGACGAGGATGCCGTTGTGGCCGAACACGCGCGCTGGGCGATCAAACAGATTTCAAATTTAAAATTTAAAATTTGAAATTGATCCGTGTACCCCGTCCTCTGGCCGACGACCAACGACCAACGACCGCCCAAAAACAATGCCCTCCCAAGTGAAACCCCGGGAGGGCATGCGGATTTTGGGTATGGCGCTAGTTTAGCCGCGAGTTACGTTGGCCGCCTGCAAGCCTTTGGGGCCCTTCAGTAACTCGAATTCAACGGTTTCACCCTCGTTCAGCGAGCGATATCCGTCCTCCTGGATGGCGGAAAAATGCACGAAAACGTCCTCACCAGTGGAGCGTTGGATGAATCCGTAGCCCTTTGCGCCATTGAACCATTTGACAGTTCCCTTCTCTCTCACAAACTACTCCTTTCACCTCTGCTGCTATATGAAAAGTAAATCTCCCCAGGTGCACCGAATTCCGTGCTTCGCAAGAGCGAACACGGCGTTGGCGCCCCGCGGGAGAGAAGAGGATTGCTGCGTTCTATTACAGTCGGGGGAGGAACCATTCCCGTGCGCGCGTACCGGTGGCTTGCGGTTGCCGGAGCGCATGACCGATCTCGGCCCCGGTGTTCCCGTGCCTGCCGGTACCGGCAGGTTTTCGTGATGGCAATGGAGACGCCCTCGCAAACAAGAAGGGCCCCCGAATTCTGAACCGGCATCGTGTGCTGGTCCAAAACTCCGGAGCCCGGATCTCTCTGCGCAAAGGCAGGACTGCAAATGCGAAAACATCAACCCAAATCCGCTGACCTGATTCGGCCAGAGCCTGCCTTCTTCCCAGCAAGCGTCTGCGCCTATTATTGAGCAACTCTGGATTTTGGCAAGAAAAATTTAATCTTTCGTGTGACTTTTAGGACTGGTCGCGACCACAATTATTTCTTAGTGGAGTATCTTGTTTATTATGTTGCGCTTACGAGAGGATTGGTTTGCTGGCAGGGTTCGGAGGCGGCGCGCCAACCACCGAATATCGCGGCCGGCGAGCAATGGACCGTACGGATTCATGAGGGTGGGCTTGGAGGAAAGCTGTAAACTGTAAGCTGAGAACCCCGAAGTTTACCCAATGGACCTTATAGTCGATCAATCTACGGCTTCCCAGCCGGGACCAGAAATACCCTTGACCTCATCGGAAACGCAGCAGGGAATTGTCGGCAATTCAACGCGGCAGTTGCGGTCGGGCGCCTTATCCACAATCAAGTATCTGACCCAGACGGAAGTTCATACCTACGCTTTTTCCGTGGCGGCGAACGCCATCCTCTCGTTTTTTCCGTTTTTTGTGCTGATGATGACCCTGGCGCATCGGCTGTTTCATTCGCCGCGGATGTACGAGGCGATCAAGCAGCTCTTGCTGGCCTATCTGCCGACCTCGCAGGATTTCATTGTGAGCACGCTGGCGAACCTGGCCCGCGCCCAGCACGGTGTGCAAGTGGTATCCCTGATCATGCTGCTGATTACCTGCACCGGCGTGTTTCTGCCGCTGGAGGTGGCGTTGAACCATGTATGGGGATTCCATAAGAACCGCTCCTATCTGATGAACCAATTGGTGGCGCTAGGTTTGGCCGCGGGATGTGGAGTTCTGGCCTTGGCCTCCAGCGAATTAACAGCCAGCAATTTTGCCTTCCTGCAGCAGCTGTTTTTAGGACACACGCAAAATCTGTTGTTCCGAATTGTGGATCGGGTGTTTACGGAATCGTTAGCCGTGGCGGCCAGCGTCGGTATTTTTTTCCTGATTTACTGGCTACTGCCGAACGGCAAAGTGAGAATCCGCTGGGTTTTGCCGGCGGCCATCGCGGCGGGCGTGCTGCAGGAGATTGCCAAATTCGGCTACATCATTGCTCTGCCCTGGCTGGATTTCAAAGAGGTTTATGGCCCCTTTTATGTCTCCGTGTCGCTGATTTTCTGGGGTTTTTTGTGGGGTTTGTTGTTGTTGGGCGGAGCTCATCTGTCGGCCTTCGGCCGGGCGGAACAGTACCAAGTAATAAGCAATAAGCCGGCAGAGCAGCAATAAGCGGCAAGCAATAAGCAATAAGCCAGACCGGCCGCGCCCGCCTTCGGCGTGGCGGAGAAAGCAACAAGCAATAAGCAATAAGCAATAAGCCAGACCGCTAGCTTTTTCGCTGGGCTAAAGCCCGACGCTTCCACCCTGGCGTTATCTCACCCTGGCGTTATCTCACCCTGGCGTTATCTTCTAGCGTGCAATAAGAATTTTCGTGAATGATCCAGGCTAAACCGCCACGCCGAAGGCGGGCGGGGCAGGTATGGCATATTGCTTATTACTTATTATTTTTCCCGGCGGCGGGTCTGGCTTATTACTTGTGACTTATTACTTATTACTTTCTTCTTCCCTGTAAAATAAAGCCTTGCTGACTTCCCACTCCATTTTCGTCCTTGCGGCCAAGCGCTGTTCGAGGTGTAGCTGATGCGGCAATTGATGCGCCTGCTGCGCTATGTGCGCCCCTATTGGCTGCCGTTTGTCGCTTCTGTGATTTTGATGGCGGTAGTCGGGTTGCTGGAAGCGTTTCGCGTATTGCTGATTGGTCCCATCCTGGACCGTGTACTGCATCCCGATACCGGTTCGGACCACATCGTTCTGCTCCAGCTCTTCCACACCGGCCACGTGATCTATCTTCAGCAATTCGTGCCGCGGCATTTCACCAACGCCTGGACCATGGTTGCTTTCGCCCTGGTGGCCTCCACGGTGGTGAAGGGGATATGCGATTATGCCGGCACGTATCTGGTGAACTACGCCGGTTTCGGCCTGATTACCGATCTGCGCAATGAGCTTTACAAGGCCATTCTGCGGCGTTCCATCGCCTTCTTTCAGCGGGTCACCACCGGTACCCTGCTGTCGACCGCGATCAACGATATCGAACGCGTGCAGAGTGCGCTTTCCACGGTGATGGCGGAGTTTCTCCAGCAGTTCTTCACCCTGGTCTTCCTGGCGCTGATGGTGGTACTGCTGGGCGGAAAATTGTCCTTAGTGCTGCTGGTGTTCATCCCCGTAATCCTGATGTCGGCGCGCAAGATCGGCCTGCGGGTGCGGCACACGACGCGCGGCGGCCAGGATAAGCTGGCCGAAATTCAGAACATTCTGCATGAAACCATTTCCGGAGTACGGATCGTCAAAGCTTTCGGCATGGAGCTATGGGAGATTTTGCGCTTCCGTAGCGCCGCCAGCCGCCTGTTTCGCGCCAACCTGCGCTCCGTACGCGCCGCCTCGGTGTCTTCGCCCCTGATGGATGTGTTCGGCTCGATCGCCGTCGCCCTGCTGCTGCTGCTGGGGCGCGAGCAGATCAAGACCGGAGTGCTGACCACGGGGACCTTCCTGGCCTTTATCTTCGCCGTCTTCCGGTTGTACGATCCGGTCCGCAAATTCGCCCTCTTCAATAACAACTTTCAGCAGGCCCTGGGAGCCTCGGCTTCTATCTTCGATTTGATGGACTCGCAAGACGAAGTGCGGGAAAACCCCCAAGCCGCCATCTTGCCGCCCTTTCACGAAAGCGTTCGTTTCGAGCACGTCGGATTCAGTTACAACACCGAGGGCGATACGAGGGAAGTGCTGCATGATATCGATCTGGATGTGCGGCGGGGAGAAGTGGTGGCGATCGTTGGCTCCAGTGGGGCCGGCAAATCCACCATGGTCCATTTGTTGCCGCGCTTCTTCGATGTAAGCACGGGCCGGTTGCTGATCGACGGTCAGGATGTGCGCGACGTGACCTTGGTGTCCTTGCGCCAGCAAATCGGTATTGTGACCCAGGAAACCATCCTGTTCAATGATACGTTGCGCAATAACATCGCCTACGGTCAACCCGAGGTAATGCAGTCGCAGGTGGAAGCCGCGGCCCGGGCGGCCAATGCGCACGATTTCATCGCCGCCATGCCCGATGGATACGACACCATGATTGGCGAGCGCGGCGTGCGGCTTTCCGGCGGGGAGCGCCAGCGTATAGCCATCGCCCGTGCCCTGTTGAAGAATGCGCCCATTTTGATTCTGGATGAGGCGACTTCCGCCCTCGATAACGAATCGGAAGCGCTGGTACAATCGGCCCTGCAAAATCTGATGGCCGGGCGGACGGTGTTTGTCATCGCCCATCGGCTCTCGACGGTGCGGCACGCGGATCGTATTCTGGTCTTGGAGAACGGAGTCATTGCCGATTCCGGCAGCCACGAGGATCTGATGAACCGCTTGGGCACCTATCGCCGCCTTTACGAGTTGCAGTTTCTGGATATGGATACCGGCAACGGCAAGGCGGGCGGACCGCCCAACGGGGAGAAGGTCGAGGCGATGTGATGGGAAGAGAGGGATGATGTCGATTCGCTCCATGACCGGCTTTGCCCAGGTGAAAGGGCAGGCTGGCGATCAGTTGGGCTTTACGCTGTCCTTGAAATCCGTGAACCATCGCTTTCTCGATCTGCATTTGCGAATGCCGCCCGATAGCGATGCGCTGGAAATGAAGCTGCGCCGCTTGTTGAAGGAGAAGCTATCGCGCGGTCACGTCGATGTGGCGCTTTCGATGGAACGCGCTGGCGGGAAGGGTATCTCGCTCAACCGTCCCCTGGTGCACAGCTATGTGGAAGCCTTTCGGGCCATGGCGCGGGAAACGGGAGTAGCGGCGGAAGTCGACTTGAACGCGATTCTGCGCCTGCCGGGCATGTTGGACGAGGGCGGCGGCGAAGCTCTGGGCGCGGACTTCGACGAGGCGGTCACGGCCAAGCTGGACGAGGCCATCGCCTGCTTGAACGAAATGCGCGCCGAGGAAGGCCGCAGCATTGCCCGCGAATTGCGCGAGCGGCTCGACAATCTGCGGCAGGCCACCGCCGAAGTGGAGAAATTCCGGGACGTGGTGTTGCGCGCCTATCTGGACAAGATCCAAACCCGCATGCAGGAACTGCTTGCCGGCCGCGTCGATTCCGATCGTATCCTGCAGGAAGCCGCGCTACTGGCCGAACGCAGCGATATCCAGGAAGAAATCGTGCGCATGAATACCCATATCCAGCATTTCTTCTCGCTGCTGGATCAGCCGGGAGACGTTGGGAAGAAGCTGGACTTTCTTCTGCAGGAGATGGTGCGGGAAGCCAACACGCTGCTCTCCAAGACCGGTGGAGTGGCGGGCGAAGCGTTGCGTATCACCGAGTTGGGTTTGGCTATGAAGTCGGAGATCGAGAAAATTCGCGAGCAGGTGCAGAACGTCGAATGAATAACGTTTTTATTATCTCGGCGCCATCGGGCTCGGGAAAAAGCACGCTGACCACTGAGCTGCTGAAATCCGTTCCGCGGCTGCAGTTTTCCGTTTCCTATACGACCCGCTTGCCGCGCGGCAGCGAGCAGAACAGCCGCGAGTACCACTTTGTCTCGCGGCAACAGTTTGAAGAGATGATCGCCGCGGGCGAGTTTCTGGAGTACGCCTGTGTTTTTGGCGACTACTACTACGGGACGGCGCGCCGTTACTTGCGGGAAGCCAAAGCCGCCGGCAACGATCTGGTGCTCGACATCGACGTGCAGGGCGCTTCCCAGGTGAAGGAAAAACTGCCGGAAGCCGTCAGCATTTTTATCCTGCCGCCTTCCCGGGATGAATTGGAAAAACGTCTGCGCCGGCGCAGCGAAGGCGAAAAGCAGGTGGAGACGGCGGAGCGGCGCCGCACCGACGAGGAACGCAACAGCATCATTCAGAAGCGCTTATATACCGCCGCAAAAGAGATTGAGAATTACCAGAGTTACAGTTATATACTAGTAAACGATCAGCTCGAACAATCCATCGACCGGCTCAAGGCCATTGTTCTGGCGGAACGGTTGGAACGGTCGGGGAATCAGCTGTCGCTAGCGGAACAGCAGGTCGTAGCTTCGGCTCAGGCTTGTCTGTTACCAAACGTTCGCGATAAGGTACAGCTGATTCTGGATTCGTTCGCGGCTTCGGCTCAGCCCTAAAGCGTCCCCGGGGCGCGTTAGGTCCTCGGTTTCCCCCAGGTAACCCCGGATGTACGAATAGGAGTGGGCGGTTATGAGTTTAGATGAAGAGTTCGATAGCAACTATCGTTATGTCCTAGTAGCGGCGCGGCGTGCACGACAGCTTCTGTCGGGGGCGCGGCCTGCCATCGAGACCGTCACGCGCAAACCGTGCAAGATTGCTCAAGAAGAAATCAAGGCCGGCAAAGTCCATTGGACCAAGACGGAATTGCCGAAATCGCCCCTCCAGGTTGCCAGCGAACTGTTGGATAACACCGTAACGCCGGAGTCCACAGAAGACGAGTAGCCGCAGCAGGCCGTTGGCCTTCGGCTGTCGGTCGTCGGCCAGAACGGCGAAACCATGGCTTGTCCTGCTGGCCGATGGCCAAAAGCCGACAGCCGAAGGCCTCCTATGAAAGTTGCTGTAGGCGTTAGCGGCGGCATTGCGGCTTATAAGGCGGCGGAACTCGTACGCCTGCTTCAGGACCGGGGACTGCGCGTGCAAGTCATCATGACGCGCGCCGCGCAGGAGTTTGTCCGGCCCTTGACCTTTGCCGCGCTCTCCGGCGAAAAAGTGATCACCGACATGTTTGCCCCTCGCGGCAGTGAAGCGAACTTGGACTCCGCCGTGGAGCACATTGCCGTGGCGCAAGCGATCGACTGCCTGGTGGTTGCGCCGGCCACGGCCAACGTTCTGGCCAAGTTTGCCCGTGGCGTGGCTGACGACTTCCTGACCACCCTGTATCTGGCCACCACCGCGCCGGTGGTGCTGGCTCCGGCCATGAATGTCAACATGTGGGAGCACGCGGCGACGCGCGAGAATCTGGAGATTTTGCAGCGGCGGGGCGCGCGAGTGGTGGCGCCGGAGACCGGGTATCTGGCCTGCGGCACCATCGGCGCCGGCCGCCTGGCGCCCAATGAAACCATTCTCGCCACCGTGCTGGAAGCGCTAGGTCCCCAGGATCTGGCCGGAGAAACCATTCTGATTACCGCTGGACCTACCCGGGAACCCATCGATCCGGTGCGCTATCTCAGTAACCGTTCCAGCGGCAAAATGGGATACGCGTTGGCGGAAGCCGCGTTGCGGCGCGGGGCGCGAGTTTTATTGGTGAGCGGCCCGACGGCGTTGCCCGCTCCAGCCGTGACCGAACTGGTTCGGGTGGAGACTGCCGAACAGATGCGCGGCGCCGTGCTGGAACTTCTTCCCCGGGCTACAGTGGTGATCAAGGCGGCGGCGGTTGCCGACTATCATCCGGTTGCCGCGGCCAATCGCAAGATGAAGCGGGAAGGCCAGGGTCCACTGGCTCTGGAATTGACGCCTACCGCCGATATCGTGGCGGAAGTGGCGCAGAAGGCAAGTCCCGAACAAATCATTATCGGCTTTGCCGCCGAGACCAACGATGCGCTGGAGAATGCCCGCCGCAAGTTGGTGAGCAAGTCGCTGGATGCCATTGTCGTCAATGACGTCTCCCGTCCCGGCATCGGCTTTGACTCCGATCGCAATGCGGTCACCATCATCACGCCGGACGACGAGACGGCGGTCGCGGAAGCCTCGAAATTGGAAGTAGCCCACCGCGTTCTCGACGCCGTGCGGAAGTTGCGGGCAAGTCGGAAAGTGTTAACGGAGGAGTCGCGCCGCGGAGCCGGAAAGTCGTGAAATCTCCGGTCAGAAAAGCTCTGGCTGATTCCCATATTGGAGGCTTAGCAACGCGGATGCACCTTGCATTCATTTACCGCCGGAGGGAGAGGAATGTGGGCCACCATGTCCTCGGTCGTATTATCTTGCGACACCACGCTTCTTCGAGGAACGGGCGGGAGAGGACTGAATGAGCACTTCGGCGGAAATGCCAAGCGTGGAATGTATCCGCCGAATCATGCCGATGGAGAGGCCGCGTCTCCGGTTCAGTACTTCAGCGACTCGTGTTCTCGTCCCGATCATGGGTTCCAGTTGCTTCCGAGTCAGCTTCTGTTGACTCATCCGGAACTTGATGGCCTCAATAGGATCGGGCGGGTCCATTGGGTGGTGCACCTGTTCGTAAGCGTCAATCAACGTTGCTAGGACATCCAACCTGTCGCCTCCCGGCGTTCCCAGTTTCGCGCCCCACAAATGCTCAACTTCGGACAGGGCGGCGTCATAATCTTTTTCGGTGCGAATTGGCTTAATGTCGGGCATACTTTACCTTCTTCACGTCAATCTTGTCGTATTCTTTGTGAGTTCCTATCCACTTGATCCAGACGATGCCCTTCTCGAAATCCACTGCCGTTACCAATCGGTACCGATTGGTTAAGATGTCGAAAACCACCCTTTCGGCGGAGAAAACGCTGGCCCATGTGTAGCTCCGCTTAATGTCATCCGAGTTTTTCCACTCCGCCTTCTGAACCTCAGCGAACCACGCGTCCAGGGCATGCTTTAGCGATCTTTGCTCCCGGTGACCAGCCCGGGAATCGATGTACTCTCGCAATGTCCTCCGGGCGATCACTCGCATGTTTGCAAGATATCATGTGCCCATTTTGGGCGCAATGGGGAACGGAAACATCTTGCAAACTTGCCTCTGCTGATTTACGAAATATCTAATGCCTAAAAAGAAGCTGAGCCCCCAAATGCGCGATGCGGCGGCGGCGCGAATCGGCTATTACCGGGAACTCGGTATCCATGATTTTTACCGTCGCGAGGTGCCCGAGGACGGTACGCTGGACGAGGCCCTGACGGCGGTCGAGGAATTGCCGGAAGTAGCGGCGGCGGTCGCAGTTGATACCGCCGACCACGCCGCGGCCTTGCAGGCCATTCGTGACGATCTGGGCGATTGCACCCGCTGCCCGCTGCATACCATGGGACGCAAGCAGATCGTGTTTGGCACGGGCAATCCATATTGCGAACTGATGTTTGTGGGGGAAGCACCGGGGGCGGACGAAGATCAGCAGGGCGAACCCTTTGTGGGCCGCGCCGGACAGTTGTTGAACAACATGATTGTGGCCATGGGGTTGAAGCGGGAAGACGTTTATATTGCCAACGTCATCAAGTGCCGCCCCCCGGGGAATCGCACCCCGCAGCCCGACGAATGCGCCGTATGTTCTCCCTTTTTATGGCGCCAGATTGAGGTGATTCAGCCCAAGGTGCTGGTAGCCCTGGGCGCGGTGGCGGCGCGTACGCTGCTGGGTGTAAATGAATCCATGAGCGCGCTACGCGGCCGCTGGTTTCAGTGCCGCGGGGTCGATTTAGCCGTTACCTACCATCCCGCCTATCTGCTGCGTAATCCACCGGCCAAGAAAGACGCCTGGCAGGATCTGCAAATGGTCATGAAAAAAATGGGCTTGCAAGCTCCAAGAAAATAGACTCATTCACCGCAGAGGACGCAGACAGCGCAGAGGAAACCCAGGAAAAATGAAGAAGCCTTTCGCCGCAGATTAACGCTGATGAACACTGATCAGAAGAGGATTGATTTCCGGATGTTTCGATTCTAATCCGCGTTTATCGGCGTTGATCTGCGGCTGAGGTTTTTCTTCCTTCCTCTGCGTTCTCTGCGTCCTCTGCGGTGAAAACTGTAAACTTAGTCCCATGCCGCAATATTGCGATGTTGCCTTGCCGGTGCCGATGGACACTACGTTCACCTATCGGGTGGATGGCGATGTGCCGGTGGTGGGCGGGCGGGTGCTGGTGCCTTTTCGCGAGAAGCGGTTGCCGGGCGTAGTCGTCGCGTTACACGATAACGCTCCGGCGGCTAAGGCCAAGGTGGTGTTGCGGGTGCTCGACCGGCATCCGGTGGTGGAAGAAGATCTGCTGCGGCTGGCAGCCTGGGTGGCGCAATACTATATTGCTCCCCTGGGCGAGGTGTTGCGCACCATGTTGCCGCTCAGCGCTGAGTGGAAGCGAGTTCGCGGGTATCGGGTCACCGAGACTGGACTAGCGGCCCTGCATTCGGCGGTGAATAAAGTCGCGCTGTTCCGCCTGCAATCCGCGCCGGATGAACAAACCCACGAATTGGAAGTGCTGGATTACCTGGCGCAGCGCGCGGAGGAGGCGGTTCGCGATGCCACGTTGCGTTCGGCCACCGGCGCCAGCCGGGAGTTGTTAACGGCGTTGCTGCGCCGCAAATGCATCGTTCAGGAAGATCTTTCGGAGACGCGGGACGCAACGCGCACGGTAAAAGTTGCGCTGTTGACTTCGATGCTCGGTGCTACCGCCGACGCCGGGGAAGGCGATCCCCCCTCCGCGGCCAAAGCCGCGGCCGATTTGGAAGCCGTTGCGGGGTCAGATGCTCCCTCGGCAGGCAAAACCAGAAAGCTTGCGCTCAATGCCAATCAGCAGATGATTGTGGAGGCTCTGACGGCCTCCGAGGGCCGCATGACCCTCACCCGGCTGCGCGACCTGCCGGCGCCTAGAACCACCCTGCAAACGCTGGTAAGCCGTGGTCTGGTACGGATTGTGGAGGAGCCGGCGGGTTTCAACGTCTCCGCGGCCCGGGTTCGTCCACCTTTGGATTTTGTCTTTACCCCGGCGCAAAAGGTGGCGTTGGATCGGATCAATGCCGCGGCGCAGGCGAAGCAATTCTCGGTTTCGCTGATGCATGGGGTTACCGGTTCGGGAAAGACCGCGGTCTATCTGGCCGCCATGCGCAATGTACTGAACGAAGGCCGAGGCGCCATTATGCTGGTGCCGGAGATCGGGCTGACGCCGGCGGCTGCCGCCCAACTCCATCAAGTCTTTGGCGATGAAGTGGCCATTCTGCATTCCGCCCTCACCGATGACGAGCGCGCGGAGCAATGGCATCGCATCCGGCGCGGGGATGCGCGAATCGTGGTGGGTACCCGCTCCGCGGTGTTCGCGCCCATCCACGATCTCGCCTTGCTGGTGGTCGATGAAGAACACGACCATTCCTATAAGCAGGAAGAAACGCCGCGCTACCATGGCCGGGATGTGGCGATTGTGCGCGCCAAGGTCGCCGGCGCCGCCATTGTGTTGGGGTCGGCTACACCTTCGCTGGAGTCGTATTACAACGCGCAAAAAGGGAAGTACGGGCTGATCGAAATGCTGGATCGGGTGGAGCAGCGCCCGCTGCCGGTCGTCGAGTTGATCGACATGCGCAAGGAATTTCAGGAGGCCGGCCGGCAACAGGTCATCTGCCGCCGTTTGGCCGAAGCAATCGCCTCCCGGCTGGAGCGCAAAGAACAGGTAATGGTCCTGCTGAACCGGCGGGGCTTTTCGGCCTTTGTCCTGTGCCGTGCTTGCGGCGAAACGGTGCAGTGCCGCAACTGTGCCATTGCCATGACCTATCACAAGCAAGGATGCCGGCAGTATCCGGCTTCGGCGGCGGCCGGCGATCTGCCCGGAAAACTGGAATGCCATTACTGCGGCTATGAGCGGCGCGTTCCGCAGGCCTGTCCGAAATGCGGTAGCGACTATGTGCAGTTCCTGGGCACCGGCTCGGAGCAGTTGGAAGAGCTGCTGCATGCGCAGTTTCCGCAAGCGCGCATCGGACGATTGGACCGCGATACGGTGCGCGGCCGTGGCGATATCGAGCGCATGCTGAACGCCATGAACGCCGGGGAAATCGATCTTCTGGTGGGTACGCAGATGATCGCCAAGGGGCATGACTTGCACGGAGTGACGCTGGTGGGCGTGGTAGGCGCCGATGCGGCTCTGGCGTTTCCCGATTTTCGCGCCGCCGAGCGCACTTTTCAATTACTGACGCAAGTGGCGGGCCGCGCCGGCCGTGGCGAGTCCCCTGGACAGGTGATTTTGCAGACCTACTTTTCCGATCACTATGCGGTGCAGTTTGCCTCCCAGCACGACTTTCAGGGTTTCTACGAAAAGGAAATCCGTTACCGGAGTTGGATGCATTATCCGCCCTTCGACGCATTAGCCAATGTGCTGATCCGCAGCGATCGACTGGAGGAAGCGCTCAAATATGCGGGTATTCTGGGGCAATGGTTGCGCGATACCCGGCATGAGGGCATTCGGGTATTAGGTCCGGCGGCCGCGCCGTTGGTGCGCTTGAAGAATGAGTATCGCTATCACCTGATTCTGAAATCCACCAGTCGCGAGAAACTGAATGCCACGTTGCGTGCCATGCTGGCTCATGCCGCCACGCACAAAATCCCCCGCGCCAATCTGGTGGTGGATGTGGATGCGATGTCGTTGCTGTAGAAGAATTCAGAATCTAGGAGTTAGGAGTTAGAATTGGCGGTTCGTCTTCTAACTCCTAACTCCTAGATTCTGAATTCTTCTACCGCGTAAGTATTCCCCGAAGCGTATCGCCCACCCCGCCGCCTTGCAACGGCGCGTACATGAAGGTGAGAAACAGCATCACGACGGCGAGCAGGAAAAACTTCTTCCGGCCGGCGGGCAGCCGGGGCTCCGCGGGGATCTTAGGATGGCGAAATCCGCTCAAGTGCAATAGCAGCGCCCAGGTAAGCCATCCCCACCACCACCAGGAGGCGAGCAGAAGTCCGAATATGGTGAGACGAGAGACCCAGCGGTGACTGCGTGGAAACACGGCGTAGACGATGTGACCGCCGTCGAGTTGTCCGCCGGGCAGCAGGTTCAATGCGGTGGCGAACATGCCCGCCCAGGCGGCGATGGCGGTGGGATGCAGGTACACCTTATCCAGCGGAATGGCGCCGGCCCTGCCCATGCCCAGATGCGCCACTACCCAATGTGCGACATAGAACACGAGAGGATAGCCCAGAGCGTGTCCAAAGACCAGCGAGTTGTCCGCCGCGCTCGGGGTTAAGGGCTTGGACAAGGTGAGCGCCACCAGCAATGTCAGGGTGGCCACCGTAAACCCGGCGATGGGACCGGCAATGCCGATATCGAACAAGGCGGCACGGGAACGAATCGGCGACTTAATGCGAATAAATGCGCCAAACGTGCCGATCAACGTGGGTGCCGGAATGAAATAGGGCAAAGTCGCATCCACCCCGTAATACCGGCAATACAGATAATGCCCCATCTCGTGGGCCAGCAGGATGGTCATCAGAGTGGCGCAAAAGGGAATCCCCAGCAGCAACCGCGAGGGATAGTGAACGACCCAGTACACCGGAAAAAGATCCAGGAGGGTTTCGGGAAATATAGGCAAGTCGTGGAGGAAGCTGTATTGCAGTCGCGCGCCCACCAGCAGGGTGCTGAAAATGGTTGCCGCCAGTAGTAATGCGTTGATCCACAAGTGCCGCCGCGCGGGTTTAACTACATACACCTCGACTGGGGGCATGAGTTCGTAAGTGGACGAGAGGGGCGGCGTTGAATCAGACATCGACTTGGGAATCAATAGCTCGGGTAACCCTAAATGATTTACGGCTCAACCTTGAACTGGCACAACTTCTCGCATCACCATGAATAGATGCGCGCCTGACTTTTAGGCATCAAAAAACCGCCTGGGAGCGCGGGCCAATCCTTAATCGATCGATTGCAGTTCTTTGCCGGGCTTGAAGCGCACGGCTCGGCCGGGAGGAATGTTGACCTCGGCGCCGGTGCGCGGATTGCGTCCAATGCCGGTCTTGCGCGGACGCACGTTGAAGACGCCAAATCCACGGAGTTCAATGCGGTCGCCATGGGACAGCGCCTTTTTCATGGTGTCGAATACCGCTTCGACCGCCACTTCCGCTTTGCTTTTAGTAATGCCGGTCTTATTGACGACTTCGTTAATGATGTCTAGCTTAATCACAAGCAGCTCCGTTGTGTGTTCTAAAGTGTTGATGCTAAAGGGGGGAAGCATGATTGTCAACCGGTGGAACCTGAACCTCCACCACGGAGACACGGAGTCACGGAGGACACGGAGGAAACGAAAGGAAAATGCAAGACCCTTTCGCCGCAGATTAACGCAGATGAACACTGATCAGCACTCATCTATGTCCCAGCGTTTCGGGCGAAACCCGAGCACCTGCCACGGAGACAGGCACTCACGGAGGACACGAAGAACTCGGGAAAAATTCTTCCTTAAGTCTCCGTGTACTCCGTGACTCCGTGTCTCCGTGGTAGGTGTTGTGCCCCTCAGGGTTTCGTGGCTTCGGCCTTGCTTTCCGGCTGTTGCTTGGCCAGCTTTACCTTCGCCGATTCCAGTTTCTTTTGCACTCGCTGTACGTCGGTCTGATCGACTTCCGCGGGAACGCTCCGACTCCACTCTTCAATGGCGCGCTCCCAATGGGCGGCTGCCAATTTCAGCCGTCCCGTCTTGGCGTAAACTTCCGCGATGTGGTCTTGCACCGTAGGATCTTTGCTCATACTTTCCAGGGCATGGCGCAGGTTATCTTCCGCCTGGGCGTAGTCGCCCAGTTTGTAATAGGCCCAGCCCAGGGAATCCAGATAGGCGCCATTCTGCGGTTCCAATTCCACCGCCGTCTTAACGTATCCCAAAGCTTCTTGCAGGCGCACGCCACGATCCGCCAGCATGTAGCCCAGATAATTCAGCACCGGGGCATTGTGCGCATCGTCGGCTAATACTTTCTTGAACATGTCTTCGGCGGCGTCGAACCTCTTCTGCTTCTCGAAAATGGAGCCCCAGACAAAGAAAACCGCCTGCTTCTCTTCGGGATTGGTGGCCAGTTGACCCGCCTTGGCGATGTAGTCCTCGGCTTCCCGGTAGCGCTTCAACCGGGCCTCGATTTGCGCGAGGGAAACGTAAACGTCCCGATCATCGGGGGAATTGTTCAATAGTGCTTTCGCGATTTTGAGCGCCTCATCCGCTTCACCGATGTCCGCCATCTGGGCGGCCAAGGTCAACTTGAGATCGCGGTTGTCGGGCAACTTAGCGACCGCTTCCTTCGCGGTTGCGGTGGCTTCCTGCCACTGGCGGGCATCGCGGTAAGTGTCTACGATTTCCTGATAGCCCCGCCACTGATTTTCTTCGCCCAAATTCAACATCTTGTGGAAGGTTGCGATCGCTTCCGGGTACTTGCCGGTGTCCCGGTAAATGCCACCCAATCGCTCCAGGAAAAGGGCGCGGTTGTTACGATCGCCGCTGCTATATATGCCATCCGCTTTCTCGGTCTTGGTTACCAGATCCTGCAAGATCTGGACGGCTTCATCGACTCGGCCTTGCGCCGCGTAAATGATGGCCATGTTGTAGGGCACTTCCAGAGACTCCTGAACGTAGTTCTGCGCTTTCTTCAGGGACTCCAGGGCCAGATCGAATTTGCCGGTGTGGCGATAAATTTCCGCCATGCGCATGTAGGTTTGCGCGTCTTGCGGGTCAGCCTCCAGAATTATCTTGTACTGTTCCAAAGCGGCGTCGGTTTGACCGTCGGTGGCCAAATTTTGCGCCAAGCCGCGCACCGCGTCCAGGTTGTCCGAATCCAGATCCACTGCCTTCCGGTAGGCATCGATGGCTGGCTTGGTGTCCTTTTGCTGCTCGCAGGTATAGCCCAGAGCGGCGTACAAGCGGCTGGAGCGATCGGTCTCGGGAATGCTGGACAGGATCTTGGCGGCCTCCGCGGTATTGCCTTCCTCGTTGTAGAGGTAGGCCAGCGTGGTCACAGCTTCTTCCGAATAGGGCTGGAGTTTGAGCGCCGATTTGAACTCATCCTCGGCTTTTTGCGACTCGTTATTCAAACGATATAAGCGGCCCAGCAGGAGCCGGTCGTCGACGCTGCCGGGGGCCAGTTTGACGATTTCCTGGTACTGTTCAATGGCCTGCGCCAGAACCTCGGACGATTGTGTGCCGGCCTGCATGTCGCCCAGCGAGCGCAGATAGATCCGTCCCAGCAACCGGCGGGCATCCAAGTTGGAAGGATCGCGGCTGATGATGCCCTGCGCCTCCAATACGGCATCGCGAATCCGGCCGCTCTTGGCATACAGTTCGGCCAATGCGGCCGTCAGGTACCCGGAGGAAGGATCGTTGGCGATGGCCAACTTGTATTCATCGACGGCCCGCGTGAAGTATTCCGAGCGGCCGTAGACCGTCGCCATCTCTTCGTAAATATGGCCTAAGGAAAAGTGATAGTACGCCGATGCCTGATCGGGAGACTTGGGAGCATCGGTTTGTGACGGACCGGGAGTATCCGCCGATTTCGCTATGGCGGGCTGCTCTGGATCTTGAGCGAAAACAGCAACCGCCAACACCAGTGTGAGTAAGAGAGCCAGATGACGCGTCTTCATTCAGGTCCTAACCGGCGGCCTCAGTGCCCCAGAGCGACAATGTCGCCAAGGATTGGATGCCCGAGGATGGCGGCGGGTACTAGATAATTCTAACCCCAGTGAGTTGCGAGTGGCGAGTTGCGAGTTGCGTGGCCTCACAACTCGCCACTCGCAACTGGTTAGTGCCGAAAATGCCTGATCCCAGTAAATACCATAGCTAAACCGAGGCGATTGGCTGTGGCGATTACCTCTTCGTCCCGTACGGAACCGCCGGGTTGAATCACCGCGGTGGCTCCGGCCTTAGCGATCTCTTCGACTCCGTCGGGGAAGGGAAAGAACGCGTCCGAGGCGACTACCGAGCCTTGCAGAGGGAGCACGGCTTTGAGTGCCCCGATCTTAGCCGCATCCACCCGGCTCATCTGGCCGGCGCCAACCCCGATACCCTGGCCATCCTTGGCGAAGAGAATGGCATTCGATTTCACATGTTTACAGACTGTCCAGGCGAACTGCAGGTCGCGCATCTCCCCCGCCTCCGGAGGACGGTGGCTTACCACCTTCAGAGTGCTGGGATCAAGCTTCTGCCGGTCGACGTCTTGGACCAGCAATCCACCGCTGATGGCTTTGATCACGCTTTCCTGCGGAGCCGGGGTGATCTCCAGCAGACGCAAGTCCTTGCGTTTGCCGAAACGCGCGCGCGCAGCGTCGTCAAAAGCGGAGGCCACAATGCATTCAATAAACAGCGCCACGCCGTTGTGCCGTAATCCGGCAATGGCCTCGGCCGTGGCGCCGTCGACCGGCCGATTAAGCGCGATCACTCCGCCGAAGGCGGAAACCGGATCGCAGGCAAATGCCCGCTGAAAGGCCGCGATAGGATCCTGGCCGGTAGCGCTGCCGCAAGGATTGGTGTGCTTGATGATGGCGCAGAAGGGTTCCTCGAAGTCGGCGGCCAGATCCCAAGCCGCCTGCAGGTCCACGATATTGTTATAGGACAGTTCCTTGCCCTGGAGTTGACGGCCATTCGCTATTCCCACTGTCGAGCCGTCGGAGTACATGGCGGCCTGCTGATGGGGATTCTCCCCATAGCGCAGATCCAGCACTTTATGCCCGGTCAGCCGCAGGATTTGGGGAAATCCGCTCGACGGTTGCAGGCTGAAATCGGCTGGGGCCGGCGCGGATAGAGAAACTCGTTCCAGTGTCGTGGCTATGGCGGAGTCGTAGGCGGCGGTGGTGGCAAATGCCCTTTGGGCTAACCGCCATTTGGTGGGCAGAGTCAGTTCCCCTCCGGTGCGTTGCATCTCCTCCGCCAGGCCCGGGTAATCCTCCGGCGAGGTCACGATGGCCACATCCTGGAAGTTCTTGGCCGCCGACCGAATCATGGAAGGCCCGCCAATATCGATGTTTTCGATCAGTTCCTGGAATTCCACTCCCGGCTTGGCGGCCGTCTTTTCGAAGGCGTAGAGATTCACTACGACCATGTCGATGGCCGGAATATGGTGCTCAGCCACCGCCGCCAGATGTTGCGGACTGTCGCGCCGGTGCAGAATGCCGCCATGCACCTTGGGGTGCAGGGTCTTTACCCGTCCATCCAGCATTTCCGGAAATCCCGTTAACTCACTGATTTCCTTGACCACAATTCCGGCTTCCCGCAACTGCTGTGCGGTTCCTCCCGTCGAGACCAGTTCCACACCCATGCCCGCCAACTTGCGGGCAAACTCCACTAACCCGGTCTTGTCGGTAACGCTCAGAATCGCTCGTCGAATCTTACTCATGCCCTTATTACCCCTGAAAAGAATTTCACTGATTGCCGAACTTATGATTCTAGCAGTCGTCGGCCAGACCGGGCAGTCGTCGGCCTTCGGTCGTCGGCCAAACCAGGCAGTCGTCGGCCTCGGCCTTTCGGCCAACCCCGGCGGGGCTCGACGGGCAACGGCGCTGAACGAGAAACGTGGAACGTGGAACCAGAAACGGGGAACGAGGAACGGCCGTCCCTGCTGGCCGACGGCCGAGGGCCGAGGGCCGACGACCGAAGGCGTCCTGTTAGACCTTCGCGCGTGCCGTCAGCCGGACCTTATGGTCGCGCACTTCGACCCGGTACTCGACGCGGTCACAATGGAAATCGTGGCGGATTTGTTCGGTCTTGAACTTGATGAAAGCGACGAAGCCTTCATAACGCCCCTGCGGGGATTCTTCTCCTGCGCGGCGCTTGGCTTGGAGCATGGCATCGAATAACAGTCGCACCCGCTCCGCTTCGGTGGCGGCATCGGCGCAATCCACGACGAAATCCTGTTCGGCATCGGCCGTCAAGCGTTCACCTTGCTTCTTTAAGGCCAGGGCCGCTTCGCGCTCCAGGTCCGTGCGTAAACCTTGAATGGCCAGCAACGCGTCTTCGGGGCGGCGATAGCCCTCTTCCTTGATGCGCACTTTTTGCCGCCAGAGTTCACTGAAAATGGCGTAGCGCTGGGCAATGGAGTTGTACTTGAAGCGCTGGCTGAAGTTCAGCTTCTGGGTGTCCCCATACTTCTTGATCAACCCTTGCACGCGCCAATCCAAGTCGTTCGGCAGTTTCTTCAAACCGCCGCCAAAGTACTTGTCGTACTCGACTTTCAGCCGACGCATGACGTCCTCAAGGACGTTGAGTTCCTCATCGACGGTCAAGGCATACCCCGATGGCGCCCCGGCGTTTGGGGGCGGAATTCTTCCGTACCGCAACGGTACCACGGGTTCTGGCACTTCCGCGCCTCAATGGTTCATGCACCAAGGTCATCGGGGCGTTACCGGCTGCTATGTCGCAGCCATAAGCAATAAGCGGTAAGCAATAAGCCAGGCAGCCAAGCTACCACCGCGACGGGCCGGTTTGGCTTATTGCTTGTTGCTTATGGCTTGTTTTTCCGACGCGACCCACTAGCGGGCGGCGCTGGCGGCCATTTTCTTAATCATGGCTAACACCAGCTTACGATCACTATCGTTCAAATTGGACGAGTAGCGACGAATCTGCGTCAGGAAGCGGACTTCGTCCTCGCTGAGTTGCGGGGCGTGCTTTCCGTCCAGGGAAGAGCCATCGGCAAAGAACTGGGCTAGAGGAACATCCATGGCTCCGGAGATTTTCGCCAGCGTGTCCAGGGAGGGAATGGTATGCCCATTTTCTACGCGCGACAGATAACAACGAAGTAAACCTGTGCGCTTCTCGATGTCGCCTTGCGACATCCCTTTTTGCAACCGTAAACCGCGTATGGTTTCGCCGATATTCATGGAAATGGGGCTACACTCAATCTTCCGGGGGTAGCAGCATAGTAACCAGAGTAGAACCTTCTGGCAAGGAAATTCTTTGAATTCTTTTGCCGTGTTGTAATTTGTTATTAATTAAAGACTCATGGGCGAGAGGCGAGTCGCGAGACACGAGCAGCGAGTCGCGAGTAGCACTCCGTGACTCGTGTCTCGCGACTCGCGAAACTGGGAACTGGTTCAATGTCCGACGATCAACCGATTCTTAACGATTCTGTCAGTGCCCCTTCCGGTTTAGCCAAGTGGCCTCCCGTACCGCTTGCCGCGAGGGCGGGGATCCTGCTGGGGCCCGAGGGATTGCGGGCGGGTTGGCGCCTGCTCGTCTTTGCCGTGCTGCTGGTGGGGGGCCTGTTCGCATCGGGGCCGCTGCTGCGGCTGGCGCATTTTTCTCCGCGATCGTTCCGCGACGATATTGCCTTGTCCTCCGCCATGCTGTTTGGCTCGGCGCTCATCGCCAGCGGGATTATGAGCTGTTTGGAGAAGTATTCGTGGACGGATTACGGGTTGCCGCTCCGCGGACCTTGGTTCGCAAGGTTCTGTGAAGGAATTGTTTGGGGCTTGCTGGCGCTGTCCTTGCTCTTGCTGCTGCTGCGCCTCCACGGCAATTTTGATTATGGGGTGGCGGCGTTTCCCGGTGCGGCCATGATCCGGAACGCGGTGCTTTGGGGCGTTGCCTTCCTGCTGGTTGGGCTGGCCGAGGAGTATACGTTCCGCGGCTACCCGCTCTTCACCCTGACTAGGGGTATGGGATTCTGGCCTGCCGCGGTTGTGCTTTCGGTTCTATTCGGGGCGGCCCATCTCAATAATCCGGGCGAAAGCTGGTTAGGGGCCGTCATGGCGGGCCTGATCGGTTTGTTCTTTTGTCTGACTCTGCGCCGCACGGGTTCCCTCTGGTTCGCGATTGGCGCCCACACGGCGTGGGACTGGGCGGAGACCTTCCTGTATGGGGTGCCCGACAGTGGCCAAGTGGCCCCAGGACATCTGTTTAACCCCAGCTTCCATGGTTCCAGATGGCTCACGGGCGGCTCTGTGGGGCCGGAGGGTAGCCTGCTGGCCCTCGCAGTAGTGGCCCTGTTGTTTGTGGCCTTTCATTTCCGCTTCCGCCCGGGATTTACCACAGAGTTGCCGGCCCGCTCCGGGCAGGTCCATGGTGCGGGAAACTGTAGTGAAAACCACTTCCACCACGGAGGCACGGAGACACGGAGGGACACGGAGTTCAGGTAGATTTAAAACCTGAAATCCTCCGTGTTCTCCGTGCCTCGGTGCCTCCGTGGTGGATTTTCCATTGCAGTTTCTTGAAACCTCCCAACCTCCGAAACCTCATCCCATTAACATTCCGCCATTGACCTTGATGACATTGCCGGTAATGTAATTGGCTTCTTCGGAGGCGAGGAAGCGCACGGCATTGGCGACATCGACGTCGAGTCCAGGGCGGCCCATCGGGATCTGCTTGAACATGGTTTCCCGCAGCTCCGGGGACAAGGCCTGGGTCATGGCGGTCTCAATGAAGCCGGGAGCGATGGCGTTGGCCGTGATATTGCGGGAAGCCACTTCGCGGGCGGTGGACATGGTCAAACCGATGACTCCCGCTTTGGAGGCGGAATAATTGGCCTGTCCGCCCTGGCCCATCTGGCCGAAGATACTGGCGATATTCACAATGCGGCCCCAGCGCTGCTTCAACATGGTGGGCAGCACGGCTTGGGTGCACAAAAAGACGCCGGTCAGGTTGATGCCGATGACCAGGTCCCAATCGGCGCGCTTCATGCGCATCAGCAGCTGATCGCGGGCGACGCCGGCGTTATTGATGAGAATCTCGAGTTTGCCGAGTTTGGCGACTACTTCTTTGACCGCGGTTTTTACGTTGTCTTCGTCGGCGACGTTCATCTTGAAGGCCGCGGCTTTCCCCCCGGCGGCGGTAATCTCGCTCACCACGCCCTCCAGTTTGTCTTCCATGATGTCGACCACGGCCACCGTAGCCCCATTTTGTGCTAGGTTTAGCGCGATCGCGCGTCCAATTCCCTGGGCGGCGCCCGTCACCAATGCGACACGTCCTTCCACTCCTGGCATCCTTATCCTCCTGAACAATTTAGTAGACGAAAGAAAGCCATTATATAATCCTGAATTCCGGCGACAAATGCCGGGGAGGAATGTGTTGTCTCAAGAGCCCGTAAATACCCAGACTGCGACCGCGCCTGTAAAGGCGCAAAAGACTGTGCTTGATATCAATGCCATCCAGGGCATTTTGCCGCATCGTTACCCGTTTTTATTGATTGACCGGGTGGTGGAAATCATTCCCGGCAAGCGCCTGGTCGCGTTGAAGAATGCCACCGTCAACGAACCGTTTTTCCAGGGACACTTTCCCGGTCATCCGATTATGCCGGGGGTGCTGATAGTGGAAGCCATGGCCCAGGCCGGAGGCACCCTGTTGCTCTCCGAAGTCGAAGACCGCGAGAACAAGCTCATGGTGTTCACCGGGGTGGATCGCGCCCGCTTCCGCCGGCCAGTGGTGCCTGGCGACCAACTGCGCATTGAAGTGGAAGTGCTGGCTTGGCGCCACACTGCCGCGCGCATGCAGGGTACGGTTTACGTGGACGGGAAGAAGGTCTGCGAGGCTACCCTGAGTTGCCAGCTGGTCTCCCGTACGCCCGGAGCGCAAGCGAAAGCGGAAGAGTAGATCGCTGGCACCCTTACGGCTGCTGCACGTTTTCCGCTACTTCTTCCAGTATGCCTTCCTCGGCGGCGACGGTCTCTCCTTTGAAGAGCACTCGCAATAACGGAGGCGCCAGGATGGTGGTGATGGCGGTCATCACGATCACGATGGCATAGGCGTTTTGTGAGATCATATTCATCTGTAATCCGATGAGGGCGACGATCAAGGCCACCTCTCCGCGGGGAGTCATGCCAACGCCTACGCGCAATGCCGTACGCAGGCCATCGCGCAGCACGGGAAGTCCGCAGCCAATGATCTTGGAGACGATGGCCAGCAAACTGACGATCATCGCTGTCCACAGCACGCCCCGATTAAACACCTTGAGGTTTAAGCGCGCGCCCATGGTGAAAAAAAAGTATGGAGCCAAAAACTCATTGATGGCGTGCACTCGGGGCTGCAGGTTCCACTCCGGCGAGTAGTCGGCGAAGACCAGGCCGGCGAAGAAGGCGCCAATGATGGCGGCCATGCCGATCTTGGTCGCGGCCACCGACAGTCCCAGGCAGATGGCCAGGGCCAGAATTAAGGGCGCGTCCTGGGTGGACATGCGCTCCAGTCCCGGGCGCATGCGGCGCACCAGGCGGGGAGCATAAAAGATCATGAACAGGGCGAAGCCGATGGCTTCCGCCGCCACCGTTCCCAGATGCCACCACAGTATCCGCCCGCCGGAGGCCAGTCCCGCAACCACGGCCAGCATGATCATTCCCAGAATATCGTCGAACACCGCCGCCCCCAGGATGATCTTGGCGACAGGGGTGGCGAGGACGTGTAAATCCGATAACACCCGGGCGGTGATGCCTACGCTGGTGGCCACCATCGCCGCCGCCACGAACACGGCTTCGTGGGGGGCTTGCCCGCGCCAGTGCAGATAGAGAAAGCCGAGAACGAAGGGCGCTATCATGCCGGCCAGTGCCACCCGCAGGGAGATTCGGCCCACGCGGATCAACTCCTGAGGGCGAGTTTCCAAGCCAATGGTGAATAGCAGGAAGATGGCCCCGATCTCGGCGATGGAAGCCACGGTCGGACTGGGGGAAACCAGATTGGCGGCGTAAGGGCCCATGACTACGCCCGCCAGGATTTCGCCCAGCACCGCGGGCAGAGAGAGCTGTTCGAAAATTTCCGCAAATACTTTGGCGCAGATAAAGATCGCGAAAAGTTCGAGCAACAATGTGTCGGCGCCGGGCATGGCAACTTTCTTGTACCGTAGATAGGTCACCGCTCGCCAGCAAATTCGTAAGCGCCCTCACGAATCGAGCTACTCACGCGTGCTGTGAACCAACAAGCCACCCGCCAACGGCATCCAACCTTCAGCGGTCAGGAGGATTGTACCGATATGGCGAGTGTGGCATTGCCGGAGGGGAATCTGCGCTCGCGTTGGGCGCGGGCTCCTTTTTACTTCAATTCAGCCGCCCATCTCTTGCGGATTCTGCGGCAACAGGCCAGTACCCTCGACGAGTTTCTGGTAGGGTTACAAACCGTTCCGGACGACTCGATCTTTGAGCACACGTTCCAGACTTTGCAGGAGCACCATTTTATTCGCGAAGGGTTCAGTAACGATTTCGCCCACTGGGCCTTTGCGTCGTGTAATGAAATCGAACTGGCGGAGCGCCTGGCGGGGGTGGATGTGCGCGAGTTTACCAGCATTCAGTCCTTACGGGACACGCTGGTGGGGATCGTAGAGGCATACCTGAAGGCGAACCCGCCGGCTCGCGAGCGGCAGGCCCGGGAGAAATTTTATTTCCGCGCCTCCGATACCTTCGTAGTGCCCACTCCGCTCATGGCGCGGAACCTGCCGGAATTTGTCGACGGCCTGCAGAAGGTTTCCATCTACAGCATTCACTACCACTTCATCGATGCCCGCCTGCGTTTGAAGCTGGCGAATAACGATTTTTCGATCTGGCTGGAGGAAGAACTCGATCTGGGCCAACTGGCCGACCGGTTAAACCGTATCGATATTTACACCTCGACCCTGCAAGACGTGCGTTACAGCCTGGTTCACATACTGGAAGCGGCCATGGATCGCCCGCCGCGCAGTCGCACGGCCTGAACCCAACAAACGAGGAGCGAATGAATCAAAAAGATCGTAAGACCACGAGCGTAGCCGACCAAAGCGCGGCGCCTACTGAAGAAATCAGTATGGCTTCTGAGTCCCAGGCCCCCCCGGCGGAGCGCCGGCGAAGGCCGCGTATTTCCACTACGCCTCCGGCCCCCGCTCCGCCTCCGGTGCTCGACGACTACGAACCGGTGATCGGGCGTACGCAGCTCGATGAACTGCGGTATCTGGCCCGCGGGCTGCGAACCAAGACCGTGAAGATGGTGAATTCCACGGCCGTGGGCGGCGGAGTGGCCGAGATCCTCAACCGCCTGGTGCCGCTCATGAATGAGTTGGAAGTGCTTACGAAATGGGAGGTCATTACCGGCGGCAACGATTTCTACGAAGTCACGAAGGGGTTTCACAATGCGCTCCATGGCGCGGAATACCAGCTCAGCAAGGAAGCCCTGGAGATTTTCATGACCTATAACGAGCAGAATCGCCAGCGCATGGAATTTGCGGAAGACCTGTTCGTAATTCACGATCCGCAACCGGCGGGACTGATCGGCTCGCGGGAGCCCAATCGCGGACGTTGGATTTGGCGCTGTCACATCGATTTATCGAATCCTCATCCGGACGTTTGGGGTTTTCTGCGGCCGATGGTGGAGCAGTATGATGCCGCCATATTTTCGTCCCCATCTTTCGCCCGGCAACTGGCCATTCCGCAGTACCTTTTTTATCCCTGTATTGATCCGCTTTCGGAGAAAAATAAAGATCTGGAAGCATCGTATATTCAGAAGGTGTGCGACGATTTCGGAATCGATCGCACGCGGCCCGTTGTGACACAGATTTCGCGCTTCGACCGGTTGAAAGATCCGGTGGGTGTGATCCAGGCCTACAAAATGGCCAAGAAGTATGTGGACTGCCAACTGGTGCTGGCCGGTGGCGGCGCGACCGACGATCCTGAAGGCGCGGTGGTGTTGCAGGAGGTGATGGACGTCGCGGGGGATGATCCGGACGTAATTATCTTGAACTTGCCGCCTTGGTCCGCGTTGGAAATCAATGCGCTGCAAACCGCCTCGGATATCGTGATCCAGAAGTCGATCAAAGAAGGCTTTGGCCTCACGGTGGCGGAAGCCTTATGGAAGGGCAAACCGGTAATCGGTGGCGCCGTGGGGGGGATTCCCAACCAGATCATTCATAAGCTGACGGGGGTACTGGTGCATTCCGTGGAGGGCTGCGCCTATCAGATTCGTTATCTGCTGACCCACCCGAAGTTTGCCGCCGGGCTGGGGCGCAACGGCCGCGAACACGTTAAAGAAAATTTCCTGATTACCACCAACGTGAAGCGCTGGCTGCTGTTGTTCGAGGCTATGTTAGGCATGTCGCGGGCGGCGTAGGCCCGGGAACGCGGGCTGCCAGCCCAACGCCACTTACTTTTGAGGTTTGGGAGCTTTCAAAACCACCAAACCATTGTCATCCGGAACGAAGTGAAGGAGCTGGTGTCTCGTGCACGTGCAAGAAAATCAGGTTCTTCGCGGCGCTTTCCAGAAGCTCTTTTGCAAAGCCTATCGCTTCAATAGGCACGCCATTGAGGGTAGCGCCGTCTCGCCGGCTGTCGGTGCGGCCGTCCCGGCAGTACCAGTCCACGCCAGCAAAACCCTGTGGGCGAGACGCCCACAGGACAGCCGGCGAGACTCCGGCGATACCCGGTTTTACTGTCGCGCAAATCTTCCGGGCTTATCGTAACGATTCGCGGCGAGCGGCGCCGTCCAGGCGTGCGCGTAGGCATCCTGAGAGTTGTGGGAGAAGCTCTGAGACGGGTGCACCCGGTCATCGGATTGCGAGTCGTCCAACTTGAAGTGGCCTACGAGTTGTTGCAAATCCGTGGCCAGGGTGGACAATTCGTGACAGGCTTTGGCCGATTCGTGCGCCCCTGAGGCGGACTCCTGTGTGATCTTCGCGATCTGTTCGATATTGGAGCTGATTTGCTCGGAGGTACTCGTCTGTTCCGTGGCGGCGGTGGCGATTTGTGAGATCATGTCGCCCACCTGTTGCGCGGCCGTGATAATTTCCTCCAACGAAGTCCCGGCTTTCGAGGTCGTCGCCACCCCAGCCTCGACCTGCTGGGTCCCCGCCTGCATCTGCCGGACGGCTTCCCCGGTTTCTTTCTGCACGGTCTCGATCATCCGGGCTATTTCCTTGGTTGCCTTGGTGGTGCGTTCCGCCAATTTACGCACCTCGTCGGCGACCACCGCAAAGCCGCGGCCTTGTTCGCCGGCCCGCGCTGCCTCGATAGCGGCATTGAGGGCGAGCAGATTGGTTTGATCCGCTATCGGCGAGCGTTCGATGTTTCCTTAAGGGTCTAAGAGAAATGTAATCGAGCTTGCGATGTGCTCACCGTGGTCAAGGGGAATTGCGGATATAGCAGGCGCCCGCCCGCCACTCGGTCGAGGGGCAAGCCTTATGAAGTGCGCAGGGCGTGAGTGGGATGGGTTTGTTTGGCTTGCGGAAATTGTCCCTGGGGGCTACTCCGTCTCCCTGACGTGGCGCAAACGTTGTCGCAGTTCCGGTGTCAGCTTTGCTTCCACTTCCGGGGTAATCAGGTTGCAGGCGTCCAGGCTGCGAACATGCACTCGGTCCTTGTCGTGGAAGGAGGTGAGCTTCATTACCACCAGCTCCGCCACCGGAATTACCAGTACCTCATCGCCGTGAATGTGTTTTTTTTCGGGTGCGATCGAAGGAGCTGGCAGGGAATATTCCGGACGGACTTTCTCGTCGCAGAAGATCAAGTGAACCGCATTCTTTGTACTCTCCGCACCGCCATGGATCAGCATATCCACCCCGGCGGCGTGGCGGAAACGGAAGCCGCTATTCGCGGCGGCATCTTTGATGCGATCCAGGTCCGCACGCCGTACCATGAGGTCCACGTCTCGGGTCAGGGTGGCATGTTCGGGATTCGCCTCTTCCACGTGAATCAATACCGCCAATTCGCCAATGAGTTCATGGGGGATCTGTGCGGCGCTTAGTGCGCCGGTGATCCTGTGAAGTATGCCGACGAGTCCGAATAGCCGTTCTTCAAACAAGGTATTGACCAGTTCCCCTTTCCCTGCCGCGTCCGTCAGGAATTGCGTGAAGGTGAGCATAGGCGGAAGTATAACCCCAAACGGCCGTCGGCTCTCGGTCGTCGGCCGTCGGCCAGAAAATCCCAAATCGCAATTGGCGATTGGCTGTTGACGCGGCAGGATACCGCAAAGAGGTTGCAGCTCCCATGTGTTGCCGGCTTAGCCAATTGCCAAGAGCCAATTGCTAATCGCGGGGTTGCTGGCCGACGACCGACGACCGAAGGCCGACGACGCTGTGGGCCATTTGCTAAAATCAGAACTTATCTTACCCGCGAGTCATTCATGAAAAAGCTGAGCGGTTCTGAAATTCGACGCATGTTCCTGGACTACTTTGTCCAACGTGGCCATCGCGAGGTGCATTCCTCCTCGCTGGTGCCCGCTAATGATCCCACGTTGCTGTTTACCAACGCGGGCATGAACCAGTTCAAAGACGTGTTTCTCGGGTTGGAGAAGCGCGAGTACAACCGCGCCACCACGGCGCAGAAGTGCGTGCGTGCCGGCGGGAAGCATAATGATCTGGAAAACGTCGGATTTACCAACCGCCACCACACATTTTTTGAAATGTTGGGAAACTTCTCCTTCGGCGATTACTTCAAGCGGGACGCCATCGCCTTTGCCTGGGAGTTGATCACCTCGCCCGAATGGTACGGCATTCCCAAGGACCGCCTGATCTGCACGATCTTCAAAGGCGACGGCAGCGTGCCGCGCGACCAGGAAGCCTATGACCTTTGGCGCGAACAGGGTGTGGCCGCGGAGCGCATTTTTGAACTGGGACTGAAAGACAATTTCTGGCAGATGGGCGACACCGGTCCTTGCGGTCCGTGCAGTGAAATCCACTACGACATGGGCGTGGAATCCTCGGTGGAAGGCCACCAGGATTGCCAGTTCGGCTGTGAATGCGGCCGCTACGTGGAAATCTGGAACCTGGTATTCATGCAGTTCGACCGGGACGCCGGTGGCACGTTGAATCCGTTGCCCAAGCCCTCCATCGATACCGGCATGGGCTTGGAGCGCGTTGCCGCCGTGCTCCAGGGATGCGTCTCGAACTACGATACCGATTTATTTCAGCCGCTCACCCGGCGTGCCGCGGAGTTGACCGGAGCGTCTCTCGAAACGGAACTCGACAAGGAATCGCGCTCGTGTTCCGCGGCTTCCTTGCGGGTGATTGCCGATCATGCGCGCTCGGCGACTTTTCTCATCAGCGATGGCGTAATGCCTGCCAATGAAGGACGCGGGTATGTGTTGCGCAAAATCATTCGCCGCGGTATCCGTCACGGGCGCCTGTTGGGGCAGAACAAACCCTTCTTGTTTGAAATGGTCTTTGCGGTTCGCGATCAGATGAAGGATGCATATCCCGAACTGGTGGATTCCGCCGAACGCGTGGCCAAGGTGGTGCAAACCGAAGAGACGCGGTTTGCGCATACCTTGGATATTGGGTTGGGCCGATTGGAAGAAGACTTAGCTCCGCTGGCGGTGGCGCGCCGGCAGAACCCGCAGGCTCGCGCCATGTATTCCGGCGAGAAGGCCTTTAAGCTCTACGATACTTTTGGCCTACCGCTGGATTTTATTGTGGATTCGGCCCGCGATCAGGGCATTCAATTCGATCAAGGCGGCTTTGATCGCGCGATGAGCGAGCAGCGCACGCGCGCCCAAGCCAGTTGGAAGGGCGGCGCCAAGCAGACCGCCTCCCCGGCGTATCGCGATTTGCAGCGCACGGAATTTGTCGGCTATCGCGAAACTCAAAGCACGGGCAGCGAAGTTCTCGCCATCATCGATCCCACAACCGGGCAGGGCGTCCAGACTCTGGCGCCGGGGCAGGAAGGCGAAGTCGTGCTCGACCAAACGCCGTTCTACGCCGAATCCGGCGGTCAGGTCGGCGACGTGGGTTTACTTAAGACCAAGGGCGGCAATGCCGTGGTTGCCGAGGTGCGGGGTTGCTTTTCTCCGGTGCAAGGAGTGCGCGCCCATCGGGTTCTGGCGCGCCAACCGTTGACGGTGGGCGATAAGGTGGACGCGGTGGTCGATACCGATACCCGCGAACAGACCATGCGCCATCACACCGGCACCCACTTGCTGCAAGCGGCTTTGCGTAATGTGCTGGGACCGCACGTCAAGCAGGCGGGCTCGATGGTGGGCCCGGGATATCTGCGATTCGATTTTTCGCATTTCGCCGGCGTCGAGGACGAGGAACTTCAGGATGTGGAAGACCTCATCAACCGGGAAGTGCTGCGCGACGACAAAGTGCAAGTCTACGACGACGTGCCGCTGGATACCGCCATCAACGAAATGGGCGCCATGGCGTTGTTTGGCGAGAGGTATGGCGACAAGGTTCGCGTTATCAAGATCGCCGATTTCTCCACCGAACTGTGCGGCGGAACCCATACCGGAGCCACGGGCGAAATTGGATTACTGAAGATTCTCAAAGAAACCAGCGTCTCCAGCGGGGTACGGCGCATTGAGGCGGTGGCAGGCATGCAGTCGCTCAGCCACTTCCGCGCCGACCATGAATTGGAACATGTGGCGCGGACCTTGGTACGGCCCGGAGAAGAGGGTTCCCTGGCTACCGCTCTGCGCCGGGAACTCGGTGAGCGCGATGAGGAACTCAAGCGCTTGCGCAAGGAATTGGAGCAGGCGCGGATGAAATCCGCCGCTGCCGCCACGGCCTCGGTGGAGGATCGGGTTCGCGAAATCAGTGGGGTCAAAGTGTTGGCGCACCGCGCCGACAACTTGGAGCGTCCGCAGTTGCGCACCCTCGCCGATAATCTGCGGAATAAGCTGGGCTCCGGCGTGGTCGTGCTGGGCTCGGTCGCCGATGGCCGGGTATCGCTGATTGTGGGTGTTACCAAGGACCTTGTCGGCCGCGTGCAAGCCGGCAAAGTGATTAAGCCGCTGGCCGAGAAGGTGGGCGGTTCTGGCGGCGGACGCCCCGATCTGGCCGAAGCGGGCGGCAAGAATCCCGAAGCTCTCGATGAAGCTTTGGCGGCAACGTATGCCGTCGTAGAGTCCCTGCTGAAGTAGAATTCCGGTCTTTTCACCGCAGAGGACGCAGAGGACGCCGGAGAAGCAGCCGCAGATTAACGCAGATGAACGCGGATCAGAACAGAAGAACTTATGTTCGGTGGCGTGCTGTCATCAGCGTTTATCTGCGTTGATCCGTGGCCGACAGGTTCGTTTAGTTAGCGATTGGCCAGAGTAGCGATTTTTCCCAATCCCAGCAGGCGCTGGTCGGCGGTCACCAGGGTCAAGCCTAGTATCTGGGCAGTGGCCGCCAGAAAACGATCGGCCGGATCTTGGTGGGGCAGCGGCAATTGTTGCGCGGCCAGCACAATTTCATGCGTTAGCGGAGCTTCCCGAAAGTGTGCGGTGGCTTGTTTCATCCATTCCTCAAGATCGCCATGGAGTCGAATTCTCCCTTTCGAGTTGAGCAGGAGCGCTTCCCAGGTGCTCACGGGAGAAAGCCACAGTTCATTCTCGGGATTCTTCAACTCGCGTTGGATGCCGCGAGATAGGCGGTTTGGGTCACCCAGGCTCCAAAGCCAAATATGAGTGTCCAGCAGCAGTCTCAATCGCCCAGCGCCTCCACATCGCCTATCTCTATGACGGGAGCAATGATGTCGCCCGCAAGGTCCATGCGATCGGCCATCGAACCAAGCCAGTTGGGCGCCGCCTCGCGGGGCGTAGGCGGTACAATCTGGGCCACCGGCTCACCAAACCTCGTGATCTGAATCGGTTGCTTGGTTTTACGTACTTGTTCCAATAGCGCCAAGCACTTTGCTTTGAACTCCGAGATGGCTATTTCCTTCATGCGGAACCTGTCCTGCCGTTTGGACCATTATAACAGACCATGGTCTATTTCTGAGGTCTAATCCATTGGGCTCGACACGAATGCCGTCCTCGTCTTTTAAGACGAGGGTTGGCGTCCCGTTGGGCTTATTACTTATTACTTGCTACTTATTACTACCCGCTGCTGGCGGCAGCGGGTAATACCCATCCTTGGCAAACACCTTGAGGCCGGGGCGATCTATGCGCACCTCGATGCTGCGATAGCCGCTGCCGGGACGAATGATGGTGTTATAGCCGAGGGTGTACTGGTTGCGGGCTTCTTCGGTGACTTGCGCATACGCGTCTTCAATCGACTTCTGAGTGAATTCCGGAAATACCTGGCCGCCGGTGGCGGACGCGTATTTGGGTAAAATATCCCCGTAGCCTTGGCCGGGAATGCGGATTTTTTCCAGTTGGCGATAGACCGGCATTCCGCCGCCGCCCACGCCAATTGCATACACGGAAATTTGACGGGTCAGCAGCACCCGCAGCACGTCGGCGTATTTGTTGGCGCTGCCCAATTCGCGTCCATCACTGATGACAAATAGAAGCTTGCGCCGCGATGGTTCCCGCTTATTCAATTCGTTAGCCGCGGCAAGGATGGCATCGTTCAGGACGGAAGATTCCTTCTCGTAGGTAGCGACTTGGGGCGTGCCCGGAATCACGGGTTGGCCGTTAACGCTGGGACCTCCGCCAAAGGGGCCGCCTACGACGGGGGCTCCCCCCTGCTTTCCCGACTGACTTTTTATGTTGTGCAAGGAGGCGGCCAACTGGTTGGCATTGATGCTGCTGAAGTCCTGGACCTTCTGCACGATATTGCTGTAGGTAAATAACGCGACTTCGTCAAATTGACTGAATGCGCCAACTAACGCCGGCAAAGTATCGCGAACCTTCTTCCAGTCGGTATTGGCCAGGCCGAGATCGAGTACAATCGCCGCCGACAAGGGAAACGGATCACTGGTAAAAAAACTGATTCGCTGTCGCATGCCGTCTTCGTAAACGGAAAAATCTTTGGGAACCAATCCTTCCACCAGGTGTCCATCGCTATTCTTGATGGTCACCGGCAACAGCACGAAATTGACATTTCTGGTCAGGGTATAAAGTTGATCCCGGGCGTTCAGTGGTAGCGATGGCTGGGTCCCGGGTTTGGTTGTGGTAATCGGGTTCGCCGGGGGCGGGCCTGGGGGCGTCCAGTCGGGAGCCGTCGGCGCGGCTGCCGGTTCCGGCGAAGATCCTGGTATGGGGGTTTCCGGGGCTGGTGGGGCAGTGGCGTCGCTTTGCGGTTGCGGGGCATCGGGAAGCTGCGGCTGGGCGGCGGCTTTTCCTGTGCCTGACTGAGGTTGGGTGTTGGACTGCGCCCAGGCGGGAGAGGCACTCGCTAGAGCCAAGAGCAATGCCAGAGAGGCGATTAGCAGCGTGCTTGGATTTCTCATCTTGCGATTCATATGCTTTCTTCTCTCCGGTACTTTCTTCTCTGATTATGGTAAACCAACTACCGCCGAATACTGATCTATAGTAGACAGAGCCACCGGCCTGAATTAAGTAGGGTCGAATTTCCGGCAAGACATGGACGGCATATGCTCTCTCGGTCGAACTTTTCAGCCTCGATGGTGATGTTCCTCCTTTTGCTGCCGGCGAGCGCCGGCGTGGCTCAGTCCCAGACTTCCCCGACGCCCGAGCGGGGGGATTTGCCTACCTTCAAGGCCAATGCGAATGTGGTGAATTTATTCTTTAATGTCAAGGATAAGCATGGCCTGTTGATTCCCCATTTAACCAAAGATGATTTCCAGGTTTTCGAGGATGGCAAACCGCAGACCATCAAGTTTTTTAATACGGAGACCAATCAGCCGCTCACCCTGGGCATTCTGATTGATAGCAGCGCCAGTCAGACGCGCGTGCTGGAAATGGAAAAAGAAGTGGGGGCCGACTTCTTGCGCCAGGTGCTCACCGATAAGGACTTGGCCTTTGTGATCAGCTTTGACGTCAACGTGGATCTGCTGCAGGATTTTACCACCTCGGTCAAGGATCTGAAGGCGGCGTTGGAACGCGCCAAAATCAATTCCGGAGGCACGGGGGGCGGCCCCGCGGGTTTGGGAGGCGGTCCTATCCCCACCTCCAATAACCCGCGCGGAACCTTGCTCTACGATGCCATCTGGCTGAGTTCGCGGGAGAAGCTGGCTACGGAAGTGGGCCGCAAAGCCTTGATTATTCTTACCGACGGCGAGGATCAGGGCAGCCAGGAGACCATCAAGAACGCCGTTGAGTCCGCGCAGAAAGCCGACGCCATGGTCTATGTCATCTTGATTGCCGACCGCGGGTTTTATTTCTCCTCGGGCATGGGCTACGGCGGGGATCGAGCGATGCGGGACTTAGCGCGCGAAACCGGCGCCCGCGCCATCGAAGCCGGCAATAACGAGAAAAAATTGAAGGAAGCTTTCGATCAGATTTCCGCTGAACTTCGCTCGCAGTACAGTATTGGCTACACGTCTACCAATACCAAACTCGATGGCAGCTTCCGCAAGGTCGAAATCAAGCCTAAGCAGAAGGACTACAAGGTTCAAACGCGCTCCGGTTATTACGCGGTAAGCCAGTAGGGGCGGCCGTCGGCTCTCGGGCCTCGGCCATTTTCACGGCGGAGGACGCAATGGACGCGGAAGGCTGCGAAAGAAAACCCACCACGGAAAGGCACGGAGACACCGAGGACACGGAGTTCAGGTATTTGAAGCCTGAAATTCTCAGTGTTCTTCGTGTCTCCGTGCCTCCGTGGTGGAAGTGGTTCGGCCGAGAGCCGACAGCGTCTACTGCAGGTGCAGGCTCCTCAACATTCGCTCGAACGTGGGGCGCAGGCGAGCGAAATCGGGTTCCGGTGAGATAAAGACCAGATACAACAGCCCACCGCTGGATTGCGGCACTGCTACCAGCCAATCGTGTTCCGCTTGCGCTTTGCTGTTTTGTTGTACCGGGGAACCGCCCATCAGATCGACAGAACGGCCGCGCAGCGCGCCCACCGTGATTTCCCGGGGGCTGCCCCCGGTTTGCAGTTCGGGACTTTGTTCCTTGACGGACTGGATGAGATCCGCCATGCCCTGATCCAATGATTCGTTCGCCTTGGGCGGGCTGAACTGGCTGATCACCACGCCGTAAGCGATGGCGCTCTGCGTAAAACCGCCCGCCGGAACAATCGTTGCCGAATTGGATTGGTGTTCTCCGAGGATCTGCCAATTGTCCGGATATGAGATCCGGTACTCCGGCCGTTGTAGTTGAGCGAAAGTGCCGCTTGCCCGCACTCGATGCGGGCTGAGAGCACTGGGCGCCGCTACCGCGCCAGGGGGAGGAGGCACGCTGGCCGGAAGGATGCCCAGTTTATCGTTTTGCCGCGCCCAGATACCCTGTTTGGCGCCTTTGTCGATATCCTGTGCGGTATAAACCCGCAACGTCTTGGCTTGCTCCTGGGCTGCTGCGAATGGTGAGCTGTTCTCCAGCCATGATTTTTTTGGCCATTCCTCGATTGCGTTTTGGATGGCGGCTTCGCGATTCCCCGGATTGGGGTGGTCGCCTAAGAATTGCAAGGGACGATCCTTCTGTTGTTCGAGTTTTAGGAAGAATTCCGCCAGGGCCTGTGGGTTATACCCAGCCTTGTACAGCATTATGGTGGCCACCGTATCGGCTTGAGCCTCGTCGGCGGGCGAGTATGGCATGATCACCGTCCCCGTACCAGTCTGGCTGAGGGCCTGGGTGGCGGCTCCACTCAGGCCGCCGATCATACCGCCGAGCATGGCGCCGGCATCCGCTAGAATCGCGGGCAGAACATCTCTGCGCTGCTGTTTCATGTAATGCTGCATGTACACATGGGCCATCTGGTGAGCCAGTACGCCGGCCAGTTCGGCCTCGTTCCCGGTGGCCAGAATCGTCCCGGTAGTCACGAATATGGGTCCGCCCGGCAAAGCGAAGGCGTTGACCTCCTTCTGGGGAATCACATGGAAACGATAGGGCCAGGAATGCTGGCGGGGGATCCCCGCCTGCAGCTTTCGGCCCAGCTGCTGTACGTACTGCGAGAGGGAACTGGAGTCGGCGAGCACGGGCATTTTCCGGTATACCTCGCCCATGGCCGTTAGTCCGACTTGCTTCTGTTGCTGTTGGGTGACATCGGGGACAATGCCCGGATCGGGCCACACCGGCTCGCCTTTCGCCATAAGCGCTGGCGGCAGCGCCATTAGCCCGGCCAATAGCAGGGCGAGGGTGCGAAGCGCGAAAGTATGGCGGCTCATGTCTGTGAGTATACAAAAGCGGTAGCTAGTGGTTGGTGGCTAGGAGCTAGGGACCCGGGCACTAACTTGGATTATTCATGAAGGATCTTGGCGCGAAGCAGCGGTGGAAGCGCTGGCCTTTAGGCCCGCGAGGCAGGGCTTCTTTCGAGCGGGGCTTCAGCCCCGCTGGGCTTTGAGCCAGGGCTAAAGCCCAAGACAGCGTATCGCTCTAGCCGCCGGCCTAAAGGCCGGCTCTTCCACCCTCACCACGCGACACGCTCGCGGTGTCCGAAAGAATATGATGAATAATCCGGCACAAACTACCAGCTACCAACTACTAGCTACCGCACATGTTATTTGTGATCCAGCAACTGACCGGCGCCGAGATCGCGGCGGCCGGCGGCGGTACGAGCGCGGGCCGGATGCGCTTGTGTTCCCAGATCGTTGCCAAATTTTTCCAGCAACACCGGCACTAATGCCCCTTCCGCTTCTTTTACGAACACCAAGTGGCCATCGCTCATGTCGATGCGCACAAAGTCGCCCAGTTTGACCTGGCCGGTGGCGACCAAATTAGCCAAAGGAAAAACCACATTCCGCTCGATGGACCGCTTCAGGTGGCGGGCGCCATATTTCGGATCCGTGCCCTCGACCAGTAAAAACTTCTTTACCGGCGGAGTGCACGAAAAGACGAACTGATTATTTCCCGTGGCCTGCAGAATGCGCTGCTGTACCATGCCGAGTTCGATTTCCAGGATCTGCTCCAAGTGGTCGGGCCGCAGAGTCTTGAAGACGACCACTTTATCGATGCGATTCATGAACTCGGGCGAAAACTTGCGCCGCGCCGCGTCCTGCGCCGTGCGCGTGATCTTATCGTCGAAGGTCTGATCGATCTCCTGCGGTTTGCGTGCGAAGCCCATTCCCCCGCTCATCAGCCCTTCCATCTCGCCCGCACCCAAGTTGGAGGTCATGACAATTATGCAACTGGAAAGATCCACCCGCCGGTTGTCTCCCAGGGTAAGCGTGGCCTTGTCGAGAATGCCCAGCAGCAGCTGCCACAGGGCGTCGGAGGCCTTTTCGATTTCGTCGAACAGCAGCAGGGAAAGCTTTAGCTTGTCCGTATGCCACTGATTGAGTGCTTCCTGGGTGAGCAGCGGATGAGTCTCGCGGTGCCCGAGATACCCGGGCGGGGACCCGATCAACTTGGCGATTTCGTGCGAATGCTGAAACTCGGCACAATCAATTTTGATCATGGCTCGTGAATCGCCAAACATGGTTTCGGCGCACGCCTCCACCACCCGCGTCTTGCCAGACCCGGTGGGGCCGAGAAACAGCAGATTGCCCACCGGCCGGTTGGGCGCATTCAAGCTGGCCAGAAACATCTGGTAGATTTCAGCCATCTTTTCGATGGCCTGCTCCTGCCCAACAATTCGACGATGCAACGAGGATTCAAATTCCTGAGCGTCGTTGCTGCGACGAGTAGGATCGAGTGCGGTATTGAGGCCAGTCTTCATGAATTTGGACACCGTCTTCTTGGGGCCCGCTCCGAGTTGCTGGACACTGCTCGACTCAGATGAAGAAAGCAATACCAGCCGTTGCAATTCAGCATCAACGATCGTTCCCGAATCGAGCCGCATCCCGGCAATCCAATTGGTTCACCGGCTAATTCGATTGCCCCATATCCTTAGATGCAGCTTAGGGAAAAACTATTCAATCGGTTTGATCTTCCCCGGAGATTGACGCCGAAGGTACAGCGACCTCAAGTTACCAGCGCTCGCCGTAAGCTCATGCTACTATCCAGCTACAGACCTCCCCCAGAGATCGATTAACGCCCAGTTTGACCGCTGGGGCGTGAAGGGGCGGGTGTATTCGCGGAATGAAACTAACCGTGTATAGAAAACATTGGGCTTTGGCGGCCATCGTGGGTCTGCTGATTTGTGGATTCGCAATTTTATCAACGCCGAGAGCTTCGCTCAGCTTGTCTGCCAAGCGGCAACTGTTAGCTCCCGCGCTCGTGGCTGCGACACTGGAACCGAGGCCGCAATCTCCCGCGTCAAGCTCTCCCACGCTGGTGCCGGTTTCCGCGGGCACGATCCCCGTAATCTCTCCGTTGGCTCCCGCCAACTCTCCCGCTGTGGCGGCCGGGACGACGCTCCATATTGCTCAACGCGGTCAAGGTCTGTCCAGTTTGGTGCATATTTACTTGCCCCAGACACAGTTTATGACCGGCTCGGAGCTGGAGCAGGCGATTCGACAGGCCAATAACGGACTGAAAGGCAACAACTTGAAGCCCGGTCAGACCGTACTCATCCCGGGATACAAGCAAGACTGGCACGAGGCGCCGGTCCCGGTGGCCAAGGATTTCGAGGTTCGGGCCATCTACCTTACGGGAACCATGGCCGGCAGCGCGCGCGGTTTGGAACTGGTGCGGCAATGGCAAAAGCTGGGCGGCAATGCCGTAGTTTTCGATATCAAAGACAGCGATGGCCTGGTCAACGTGCCGTTCCCCAGTCCTTTGCTGCAAGGACCGGCTCTCTACAAGGCGGACAGTCCCATGGCCGGACGCGTTTCGCCGCCCATTCGCAATCTGCCGAAATACGTGCGCTGGTTGCATTCCCAAAATATGCATGTCATCGGGCGCATTGCCATCTTCCGGGACGAGTTTCTGGTGACCCATCATCCGGAACTGGCCGTGCACTCGCGCAAAAGCGGCCAGCCTTGGCGCGAAAACGGAAAACTGGTCTGGGTCGATCCTTCCAACCACGAGGCGCAGGAATATAACATCGCCATGGCCCGCTATGCCGCCGATTCCGGCGTGGATGAAGTGCAATTCGACTATGTGCGCTTTCCCGCCGAGGGCGATCAGAAAGATGCGCTTTTTGACTACGAAAAAGCCCATCCCCAATGGCAGCGTACGGATGCAATCGACGATTTTCTGGCCCGCGCTCAGGCCCGTTTACACGGTACCGGCGCTCTGTTTTCCCTGGACGTATTTGGCGTGATGGCATGGCAGCGCTCCGTGGATTTGGCTCATACCGGGCAGGAGATCACCCGCATGGCCCGCCACTGTGACGTGCTCTCTCCCATGATCTATCCCTCGCATTTCTTCGGCATGGATGGCTATCAGGACCCGGGAGACGCTCCCGAGCATTTCATCGGGGAATCGATGGAGAGATTTAAGAAGATTACCGCCGATTCCGGAGTCGTTTTGCGGCCCTGGTTGCAGGCTTTCGCTTGGCGGACCAAAACCTATTCTCCCGAGTACATTCTTAAGCAAGTCACCGCTGCCAAGGACAAGGGGGGCGTCGGTTTCCTCTTCTGGAATGCGCGCAACGATTATGCCAAACCGTTTGCGGCTATGCCGGAGATGCGAGCCAAACCCGGGCAATACTTCCGGGGTGACGAACTCCCCGCCCGCAACGTAGCCAGCGCGCATTTGTAGCAAGAGCAACAAGCAACAAGCCATAAGCGATAAGCCAGACAAGCCCGGCGATAACCTGGCTCGGTCTGGCTTATTGCTTATTGCTTGTCGCTTATTGCTTCCCTCCGTCAGATATAATGATTTGGATTCCACGTCATGCGGAGAACTTGGGTTGCGGCGGAAGATCCGCTGGCATGGCGGTCGGCCGAGGGCACAGCATAAGGAGCAGTGATGATACCGAAGACAGAGAAGATATGGCACAACGGGAAGTTCGTCGCCTGGGATGAGGCTCAGATTCACGTGTTGTCGCACGTGGTGCACTATGGCAGCTCGGTATTTGAAGGAATTCGCTGCTATGCGCTTCCCAAGGGTCCGGCTATTTTCCGCGCGCAAGAGCATATGCAGCGACTGCTGGATTCCGCCAAGGTCTACCGCATGGAGCTGCCCTACAGTTGCGAAGAACTTGTGCATGCCATGTCGGAACTGGTAGCTGTCAACGGCGTCTGGCCCTGTTATATCCGTCCGATTGCGCTGCGCGGTTATGGTGAATTGGGCGTCAATCCGGCCAAGTGTCCGGTCGACATCTATATGGCGAACTTTTCCTGGGGGAAGTACCTGTCGGAAGGTGGAGAGGGAGTCGACGTCTGCGTTTCCTCCTGGAACCGTTTGGCCCCCAACACGCTGCCGACGATGGCCAAGGCGGGCGCCAACTACATGAATTCTCAGCTGATCAAGATGGAAGCCCTGATGAACGGATATGCCGAGGGCATCGCGCTGGATACTCAGGGATTCGTCTGCGAAGGCTCGGGGGAGAACCTGTTTGCCGTCCGCAACGGAAATCTGTATACCGCGCCCATGGGAAATTCGGTGCTGCCCGGCATTACTCGCGATTCCGTGATTCGCCTGGCCAAGGACCATTGCATTCCGGTGATCGAGCAGGTGATTCCGCGTGAGATGTTATATATCGCGGACGAGTTGTTCTTCACCGGGACGGCGGCGGAAATCTCGCCCATCCGTTCGGTCGACAAAATCACCGTCGCCAAAGGCGCGGTGGGCCCGATTACCAAGATCTTACAGAAGAGCTTCTTCGATATCCTCGAGGGTCAGGCCGAGGATAAGTATCATTGGCTCATGCCGGTTCCGGTAGGCAAGGAACATCCCGTCGAAGTGTAGTTGCGAGTTGGGACAGTTGCGAGTTTGGTGCGCGCGCTCCCCATTCCGCTAGGGGCGCCTGAAGCTAGCCCATTTAGGCGAGGGCGCCCCAAAGTTATAGCGTCGCGGAGTGGGTTTGCACGCAACTCGCAACTCCGGAAGTGTAGAATCCTTTCGTCCGTGAAAGGAGTTGCCATGAAAACTGCTGTGGAACTTTCCAACACTCCTGAATTTGCCGTCGCCTTTACCACTTTCATGCTGGATAGCATGGAACGAGAGATGGAGGTTACTCACAAAGTGCTTGCGGCCGTGCCGGAAGCGCAGCGTGAGTTCCGCCCGGATCCCAAGTCCCGTACCGCCTTCGAACTTGCCTGGCATCTGGCCGAAGGAGACGTCGATTTTCTGGAGAGCATCGCCAATCGCAGATTCTCGCTCGATGCTCCCCGCCCAGGGGCGCCCAAGCCGATGGGCGAATTACTGGCTTGGTATGACGTCCATTTTCAGGCCGCCCTCAAGCGCGTCAGGACCATGACCGCGGAAGAACTCATGACTCCAGTGGACTTCTACGGAGTAATGACCGCACCGGTTTTTCGCTTCCTGTTGTTTGCCAACAACCACTCGATCCATCATCGCGCGCAATTGGCTACCTACCTGCGTCCCATGGGTTCCAAGGTGCCCAGTATTTATGGCGGCAGCGCCGATGAGCCCTGGAAAGGGTGAGCGAGTTGCGAGTTGTTAGTTGCGAGTTGTTAGTTGCGAGTTGCGAGCAAGCAAGGCCGAGTCGCGAGTTGCGAGTTTGGTGTGCGTGCTCCCCATTCCGCCCCCATGAAGCCAAAACAGTTAGGCGAGGGCACCCCAAAGTTCTAGCGTCGCGGAGTGCGCTTACTCGCAACTGGCAACTCGCAACCCTGGGGCGCCCGCACCGGCCTCTCGCCACTCGCAACTAGCAACTCGCCAGTCGCTCGTAACTGGAAACTTAGGTCGCTAACGTGCTAACTTCAGGCTTCAGAGAGATTTGGCCACATGCAGATTGATGATTTATTGCGTATCGCCGTGGAGCGTAAAGCGAGCGATCTACACCTGAAGGTTGGCAACTATCCCTGCCTGCGGGTCGATGGGGACTTGGTCCCGCTGACGGATCAGCCGCGAATTTCCGCCGAGGAAATGCTGAACATGGCGTTTGGCATGATGTCCAACCGGCAGAAGCAGAAGTTTAAGGAAAACGCCGAGTTCGATTTGGCTTATGGGGTGGCCGGACTGGGCCGCTTCCGCGTGAACGTATTTCAGCAGCGCGGGAATGTCGGGGTAGTCTTGCGCGTGATTCCCACCAAGGTGCGCGGGCTGGAAGAACTGTATCTGCCCCGGATTGTGGAGAAGATCTGCGACGAGCCGCGCGGTTTGGTGCTGGTGACCGGGGTGACCGGCTCGGGAAAATCGACGACGCTGGCCGCCATCGTGGATCGCATCAATTCCACGCGCGCCGAGCACATTATCACCATCGAGGATCCCATCGAATTCCTGCACCGGGATAAAAAGGGCTTTGTGAACCAGCGGGAGGTGGAGGTGGATACGCCTTCCTTCGCCTCCGCGTTACGCGCCAGCTTGCGTCAGGATCCGGATGTGATTCTGGTGGGCGAAATGCGCGACCTGGAGACCATCGGAACCGCCTTGCACGCTGCCGAAACCGGCCACCTGGTATTTTCCACCTTGCATACCTTGGACGCGGTGGAAACCATCAACCGTATCATTTCCGTTTTCCCGCCGCCGGAACAGAAACAGATTCGCCTGCAACTGGCGGCGACGCTGCGGGCCGTCATCAGCCAGCGTCTGGTGCGCCGCGCCGACGCCGAAGGCCGTGTGCCCGCGGTCGAAGTCATGGTCACCACCGCCTACATCCGCGAGTGTCTGATGACTCCGGAAAAGACCCGTTCCATTCGGGAAGCGATCAGCGCCGGCACTTCCCAATATGGCATGCAGACCTTCGATCAATCGCTGTACGATCTTTATCAGCAGGGACTGATCGCATATGAGACGGCGCTGGAAAACGCCTCCAACCCCGACGATTTCAAATTGCGGGTTCAGGGAATTTCGTCTACCGGCGATGCGGCTCGCGAGGAAATGCACTCCACCGGCTACACGTCCGATTTCGGGAGATAGGCCATGGCGTTTGCCCGGCGCAAAACTCCCTACGATGAAGCTGCGCTGTACGACTATGCGGTGGGCGCCTTGGCGCGCCAGATGCGTAGCGTGGCCGAATTGAAGCGCCTGCTTCGCCGCCGGGTCGCCGGCCAGGACCATGCCGATATCCTGGTGGAACTTGTGGTTCTGCGGTTGAAGGACCAGCGTTATCTCAATGACACTCAATATGCCACCGCCTACTCGGGGTATCGCCGGGAGAATGAGAAATTTGGCCGGCTGCGGGTGATCAGCGATCTCAAAAATAAAGGGGTGCATAGCGACGTCATCGAGAAGACGGTGAGCGAAGCGTATGCGGGCGTCAGCGAGGAGAAACTCGCTCGCCAGTTTCTGGCGCGCAAACGGGTCCGCAAGCCCGAGGATCGCCGGCAGGCGGCAAAGATTTTCCGTGCGCTGGCCCGCGCTGGTTTCACTACCGGAGTCATCGTTTCCATCCTGAAAAAATGGCACGTGGACGAGGAATTCCTCACTGCGTTGGAAACGGAATAGAAACACGTTCCCCGTCCCCCGTCCCCCGTTTTCCGTTTCACGTTTCTCGTGGCCACATTTTCGTTGGAAACCTGCGAAACTCTGAAACCTCCGAAACCTTGAAACCTTTGAAACCTTGCCTTTTGAAACCTCCGAAACCTCCGAAACTTCCGAAACCTTGCCTCTGATTACGAAAGTGCATGTTCCACAGGTTACGTTAGGTTCCCTGGAACTCCCGGGTTCCGTTCGTGAGGGGGAACACTGTGGTATAAAACCAGCAGCACCTTCCCAGCGGTGTCATCGGCAGGGGTGACGGAGCCAGCGTCGCGGGAGACCGTGGAGCGGGACCGTAACCTCGATTGGGGATGGTGTCGGTGAGGTTAACTCGCGCCATCCGCCACATTTGATTGCGGTTGTGCGCTGCACTCCGAGGCGAGCATTGAGCTTTATCAATTTCGCGGCTCGCGAGATTAATTGCAAGGTTGTCTATTATGGCCCCGGGTTAGGGGGCAAGACGACCAATTTGCAATATGTCTACGAGAACACCGGCGAGGGACAAAAGGGCAAGATGATCTCGCTGGCCACGGAGACGGATCGTACCTTGTTTTTTGATTTTCTGCCTTTGGATTTGGGGACGGTTCGTGGTTTTCGCACTCGTTTTCACTTGTATACGGTTCCCGGCCAGGTCTTTTACGACGCCAGTCGGAAATTGATCCTGCGGGGAGTGGATGGAGTGGTATTCGTCGCCGATTCCCAGGTGGAACGGATGGACGCCAATTATGAGGCCCTCGACAACCTGCAGCAGAACCTGCAAGACCACGGCTACGATTTCCAGAAGATCCCTTACGTGCTGCAGTTGAACAAGCGCGATCTGCCCAATGTGCTGGCGGTCGATGTCATGAAGCAAGAACTGGTGCGCAAAGGCGAACCGGTATTTGAAGCCATTGCCTGCCAGGGGAATGGTGTTTTCGAAACCCTCAAGGAATGTGCCCGCCAGGTGTTTATTGAACTCAAACGCGGCTAGAAGACAGTAGTTAGTAGCTAGTAGTTAGCAGTTAGGGGCCGCTCCCGGGGATCGCGTCTTTGCCGGGGCTAAAGCCTACGGCCTTTTGCGCTTGAATTTACCGGACTTAAAGCCCGGTGCTTCCACAGGTGGGAGCAAACAACAATGCAAGCTTCGTGAATAATCCAAGCTGGTTGTTGGAGGGGCCGGCTCCTAACTACTAAAGACTAGCTACTAACTACTGCTCACGGTTTGGGTGCGAAATATCCTTGCCGGGCGCGGGCGGTCAGATTCTTACGGTTCGCGACGGAGATATCGATGGAGTGATAGCTCCCGTCGGGCACGAACTTAGGCGGTTTGTAGGCGATCACGTATTGGCTGCGTAACTCATCCTGGATCTCCGAAAAAGCGTTGGCGACGTCTTCCGCCTTAAAGGGAAAGAAGGCGCGGCCTCCGGTGGCTTCGGACATGCGCTCCAATACTCTGTCTCCCTTTTCTTTGTACCCGGTGGAATTGGTGCTGATGGTGTAAATAATCACTTCGGCGCGTTGTGCCATGGCAATAGCCTCTTCGCGCGTGACCCGGCTCTGATTGTCGTCGCCATCGCTGAGCAAGACGATGGCTTTACGCACCGGTCCCGACGGGGTCCCGGACTTCATCAATTTGTCGCGGCAGGCGTAGTAGACGGCATCGTACAGAGCCGTGCCGCCCCCCGGTCGCAACATGCGCACGCCGTGCGACAGTTGCTCGGCATCGTCGGTGAAATCGGCGGTTACTTCGGGCGTGGTATCGAAGCCAATGACAAAGGCGCGGTCGAATTTGGGCCGCACAATCTGGTTCAAAAACTCAATGGCGGAATCCTGCTCGAATTTGAAGCGGTCCCGAATGGAGCTGCTGGCATCCACTAACAGGCCCACGCGCAACGGAAGATTGGTTTCGCGCAAAAAGGAAATGATTTGCCGGGGTGGCTGCTTATCGTCCAGCACGCGAAAATCCGCTTGCGTAAGATCCTTTATGAAGTTTCCGTGTTTATCGGTCACCGTAAAAATGACGTTAACCTCGTCCACATAACTGCGGATGGTGGTCAGCGGTGTGTCGGTCGGTGCTGGGGCATCGGCGGCCGGCGGTTCGGGCTGGGCCGCGGCCGACGGCGTTTTCGGAGTCGTGGTAGCTGGCGGTTGACTCGCCGGGGTCGGCTGGACCGCGGATGGAGCCGGCTGGACCGGTGTCGGAGCCGGGGATGTTTTGGCCTGGTTTTCCGCTTCTCGTACGGCGGACGGCGCCGAAGGTAGCTGCGCATTCGCAACGGAAACAGTGGCCAACCCAGCGGCTAAGACAGTTACGGCGAGAAGGGAAGATACTCTCATAAGCCTTTCCATTATAAGCAGAACACAGAATTCAGGAGTTAGGAGTTAGAATTTTGGCTGCAAACTCTAACTTCTGACTCCAGCGTTCTGTGTTCTTCCTGAAAAGCAGGACACGGAAGTCGGGAGGTAGGAGTTGGAATTTTGTCTCCAAATTCTAACTCCTAACTCCTAAATTCTGGATTCTGAGCTTAGCCATGAACTCTTCCAAGGACGGCGGCAAGGGCGCCGCGAGCTGTAAGGTCTTACCGGTTCGCGGATGGGAAAACTCCAGGTGGGCGGAATGCAGGAAGTTCCTCGCCAAGGCCAGAGGATCATGGCCTAGGCTGCCCTTGATATCGCGGGCGGCTCCATAGAGCGTGTCGCCCACCACCGGGTGACCGGCGGAGGCCAGATGCACACGAATCTGATGGGTGCGGCCGGTCTCAATCGTGACGTCGAGCAAAGTGAATCGGCCATAGGCTCCCGCTATGCGCTCGCGTACTCGCCAGTGGCTGACGGCGATACGGCCAGTGCCGCGGCGCGTCGTCATGCGCGTGCGCCTTATCGCATCCCGGCTGATGGCGCTGTTGATGGTGCCTTTGTCCTCGGTCATCCAACCCTGGACCAGCGCGGTGTAGGTCTTGTGGACTTTGCGGGCGGCGAATTGCTCCGCCAATTGCCGATGAGCCTGGTCGTTCTTGGCCACCACGATCAGTCCACTGGTGTTGCGGTCGAGGCGATGGACGATTCCCGGACGTAGTTCGCCGCCCACCTCGGACAAGGTCCCAAAACGATGGAGCAGTGCATTGACCAGCGTGCCCCGGTTGCGCACGTCGTCGGTGGCGCCGGCGCCGGCGTGGACCATCATGCCGGCCGGCTTATTCACGACGGCGACGTCGTCGTCCTCGTAAACCACATCCAGTGGAATTTCCTCGGCCATGGCGCGCAGGGGCGGTCGCTCGGCCGCGCCGGTGATGACCACGCATTCTCCGCCACGCAGCTTCAGGGAGGACTTGGCCACCGCTCCGTTGACCAGCACTTTGCCTTGCGAAATGAGCTCTTGCACCCGTACCCGGCTCAATTCGGGCAGTTGCGCGACCAGGAAATGATCAAGCCGCCCGGCAGCGGAGGGGGGGATGTCAAATTGGCAACTGGTAGTTTGTGATTTGTGATTTTCCGCCAATGCTTTCAGTACCGCCTGGTTAGTAGCTAGTGTAGTGCGTTGAAAATCAGAGCCATTCAGGCCGGCCTGTTTGAAAGGGAGGCGCCGAACCGATTGTTCGGGAAGGCCGCTTTAGCGGCTGAGGGTCGATCTCCCTCAGCGGCCAAAGCCGCTCGTAAGCCCGTTTCTCGCGGCGCGGCTAAAGCCGCGCCCTTTCAAATCGAGCCAACGTCCAATTACCAAATTACTCAATTACCAATCCGCGGCTTCTAGCGAACACTGGCGACGGCGGGCGACTTCTCCGCTACCGCCTTGGGCCGACGCATCCACAATAGGCCGCCGGCGATCACCATGAAGATCGAAATCAGTTGCGTGCCGCTCATGGCCCCGTGGAACACGGAACCGCGTTCCGGATCGTCGCGCACGAATTCCAGGAAAAAGCGGGCGACACCGTACAGAAACAAGTAAGCGCCAATTACTTGCCCATCGGCCTTCTTGCGTTTGAAGAGCCAAGTAAGAATTAAGAAATTGACGAACTCGACAAGCGACTCGTAGAGCTGGGTCGGATGCAGCTTTTGTCCCAGGGGCGTTCCGGAAATATAGGCCGCCATCGGATTGGTAAAGGTGACGCCCCAGGGAAGATGAGTGGGCTTGCCGTAGCAACAACCGGCGGAGAAACAACCAAGGCGTCCGATCGCATGGCCTAAGGCGAGGCCCGGGGCGAAAGCGTCACAGGTGCGTAATACCGGCATCCGGTTCTTGCGGATATACCAAACCGATACGCCCAAGGCGGCGATCAGTCCGCCGTAAAAGACCCCGCCGGCCCGAAGCGTCTCCAAGCTGAAAACTTCCCCGAAATTGCCCGAATATCGACTCCAGCTGTTGATCACCAGAAGCACTTTCGCGCCAACAATGGCAAATAAAACGGCCAGAATGCCCAGATTCCAGGCTTTTTCCGGGTCGATGCCTTCTCGTTGCGCAAAACGCCCCGCAAGGGTCAGGCCCGCCAGCACGCCAGTGGCAACCAGCACGCCGTAAGTCCCAACCCAGAACGAACCGATATGAAAAAGCTGTGGAAACACAAGATTAGTTTAACAGGGGAGAGAGGCAACTGGAGGATTGAGTAATCGGGTAATTGACCCATGTTTGCGGGCGCCGGTCTGGCTTGTAGCTTGTAGCTTGTGGCTTGGAGCTTGTAGCTATGAAAAAGCCGACCCGCGGGGCCGTGTGGCAAGGCGTTTTATGAGCCCGCTTATCACGGTGGGAGCCCCCCGCGACCCCTTAGGGATTTCCGCATGACGGAATTCACACACAGGATCTTCGAATCTTAACGAGTAGGGCCCCCTGCTCATCATCATTGGCTCAAAAAAACGACCCTCGCCAACACCAACTTAGCAGGCCGGCTTCACGTCAGATGCTAGAGAAAACCAGAAAGGCTGGCAAGAGCAAGCCCATAGAAAGTTGGCATCCGGCGTGCCTAAGGTAACTGAGTTGCGAGTTGTTAGTTGCGAGTTGCGAGGTGCGGAATGACGAGGTGCGAGTGGCAGGCGCGGACTTGTGGGGTGCGGAATGGCCGCGGCGGAATGGCGGGTGGCGAGTTGTTCTGCGCGAACCCGGAAAGGGCCACTCGCAACTAACAACTCGCAACTCGCAACTGGTTCTCGCTATCCCGCTTTTTTTTCTTGCAGAACTTCGTCCAGGATCTCGTCCAGGGCGAGGTGCGAGTGGCAGGCGCGGACTTGTGGGGTGCGGAATGGCCGCGGCGGAATGGCGGGTGGCGAGTTGTTCTTCGCGAACCCGGAAAGGGCCACTCGCAACTAACAACTCGCAACTCGCAACTGGTTCTCGCTATCCGGCTTTTTTTTCTTGCAGAACTTCGTCCAGGATCTCGTCCAGGGCGCCGGCGAGATTCCGCGTTCGTTGGGTGAGTTCATTGGCAATCGCGTCGTACTTGCGTTTGAGAATGTGATACTCGTCGGCGATGTTCAAGGCTGCCAGAACGGCCAAACGGAGAGAGTCGATGGTCGCGGTCTGTCCGGCGACAGCCCGCATTTTGCTGTCGACGAATTCCGCGAGTTTGAAAATGTACTCCTCGTCGGAGCCTCGCAAATGGTAGGTCTGGTCGTAAATTTCTACCCGCACGCTGTCATTGGGTTGAGTCACCGCAATCTCCTGATGGTAGTTTCACAGCCAGTCCCCAGCGGGCGCCCCTGCCCCCGCTCCGCCGACCGGATCTTAGTGCTGGTAATACTCTTCGTTCTTCGTGGTTCTTCGTCGTTATTCGTCTTCGAGGGACTCAATCTGTCCCAATAATTTTTCGACGCGTTCGCGCACTTCTTCGCGCTCGCGGCGCAATCCGACGTTCTCGCCGCGCAGGGTTTCCAGTTCCGCCGCGCGGGTTTCCAGTTGCTCGCGAACGCGGGCCAAATCCCGTTCGGCCGCCGTTTTGGCTTCCCGGGCTTCCTTGAGCAGTTCGATGGTGCGATAAATCTTCCGTTCCAGTGACTGGAGGTTGTCCGATGAAGCTTCAGCGATTTCGCGGACTGCGTTTGCCGACATGAATCCAGGGTCCCTCGTTAAATCAGAATAGATGCGAGCGCAGTATAACTCAGAATTCGTCGGCTGCCACTCGTTTTCCGTCGAACTCTAGCCGGGTCAGCGAGATACCTCGTGCTATAATTTTTATCTGTCTAGCACAGGGAGGATCGTATCGACAAAAGGTTTATTCGCACGAACGACCGGATCAGGGTACGTGAGGTGCGCGTGATCGATGACGAGGGTACGCAACTCGGGATCATGACCCCTTATGATGCGCTGAAGATTGCTCGCGAAAAGAATTGTGACTTGGTGGAAGTATCGCCCACCGCGCAGCCGCCAGTTTGCCGAATTATGGATTTCGGCAAATATCTTTACGAACAGGAAAAGAAAGAGCGGGCGGCCAAGAAACATCAGCACGTGATTACGGTTAAGGAAGTCAAGTTCCGCATCAATGTGGACGAACATGACTACGAGACCAAAAAGAGGCATGTGCTGCGGTTTCTCAGTGAGGGCGACAAAGTCAAAGCGACGATCTTTTTCCGCGGGCGCGAAATGACGCGCCAGAGCCTCGGGCGCAATATCCTGGAACGCCTGATTAAAGAGCTGGGCGACAAGGCGGTGGTCGAATTTCGGCCCCGGCAGGAAGGCAACACGATGCATGTAATCTTGGCGCCTCCGAAAGTCCAGCCGCAACAGAAGCCGCAACAGAAGAAGGAAAAGCCGGCGTCGCCTCCGGGCGAAGCGCCAGCCCCGAGTACGGTTCCTACCCCGGGTGCGGCCCAGGGTGGCCCACCGGTGTCCTAAGAGCTCGCAGTTTACAGTCAGCGGTTCGCAGCCAAACCAACAATTTGGTTTTGTCTGCCAACGGCTCACTGTAAACTGAGATCAGTTTCAAAAATGCAGGCACGGTTCAAGTTGCAACCAGTCGCGTACGGCCCTGTTTCGGCTGACAACTGTAAACTGCAAACTGTAGACTGTGAAAAGAGGAGTTATGCCGAAACTAAAAACTCACAGCGGCGCCGCCAAGCGGTTCAAAAAGACGGCGTCCGGTAAGGTCAAGCGTGGCCATTCTCATTTGCGCCACATCCTGACCTCCAAGACCACCAAGCGTAAGCGGGGACTGCGTGGCATGCACTTGTTGAGTGACGCCGACACCCCCAAAATCAAACGGATGATTCCCTACTAGGGTCATCCCTCATGCGAGACGCCGGCGAACGGCGTCTCTCGAAGGCGTGTGAAGAGGCCGGATTCCTTGATGAATCTCCTTGCCTCCAGCCGCTAATCGGTCCTGTTAAGCGGGACCCCTTCAAAAAGGAGAAATGCTATGCCTCGCGTAAAACGGGGAACTAAACGCCGCGCCAAGCGCAAAAAAATATTAGAGCGCGCATCCGGTTATTTTTTAACTAAATCAAAACTCTACCGCCAAGCCAAAGAGTCGGTGGAGCGCGGACTGAAGTTCGCCTTTGCCGGCCGGCGCCAGAAAAAGCGTCAATACCGCTCGTTATGGATCGTGCGTATCGCCGCGGCCGCCAAGATTAACGGCATCAGCTATAGCCGTTTCATCAGCGGACTGAAAAATGCCGGCGTGGAACTCGACCGGAAAGTGCTGGCCGACATTGCCGTCAATGATGCGCCCGCCTTCGCGAACTTGTGCGAACAGGCCAAGGCCGCGCCTAAGCCGGTGCCTGTCACGGCGTAAGCCTGAGATGTAGCGCCGGCGTCCCGCCGGCTGTCGTGCGGGCGTCTCGCCCGCACGTAGCGGTCTGAACCGCGGGCGTGGACGCCCCCGGGACAGCCGGCGGGACGCCGGCGCTACGTCGCCACGTCCCGCGGAACCGTCTGACTTCTCTATGTACACCGTTGCCAAACTCGCGGACCACTCCCAAGACGCGGTGGATAAAGCCGTCGCCGAACTACTCAGCGTTCTGAAATCGGAATCGGCCGCCGTGTCCAGCGAGGCCGAATACAAGGCGTTTCATGACCGTTGGTTGGCGCGGGCGAATGGACTTGTAACGCAAGTAAACGAGTTGTGGCTCAAGGCCGCTCCTCCGGCTGCAAAGCGAGTTGCCGGCCAAGCGGTGAATTTAATCAAGCACAACGTCACTCGTGAAATTACCATCGAGTGTCGTGTTCGCCTTGACTTGCGCGAGGCTGGTGCCGGTCGAAACGTCTTGGAAGCTGCACGCGTTGATGTGACCCTGCCCGGAATCCGTCGTCCCATGGGTGTCGAACACCTGGTCATCCGGACGATGAACGATATCGTCTCGGTATTTCGCGACATGGGGTATTCGGTCGGCGAAGGACCGGAGGTCGAGGCCGACTACTACAACTTCGAGGCGCTGAATTTTCCGCACGACCACCCGGCGCGCGATACGCAAGACACGATTTTTATCGCCGGCCAGCAGGCGCGACCGCAGCGGGATCGCTTATTGCTGCGTACCCATACTTCGCCCGTCCAGATTCGCACCATGGAGAAGCAGGCGCCGCCCGTACGCATTGTGATTCCCGGCAAGGTGCATCGTCACGATACCCCCGACGCCACTCATTCCCCGGTGTTTCACCAGGTCGAAGGTCTGGCGGTGGACGAAGGCATCACCTTCTGCGATCTGAAAGGTACGCTCGATCACGCCATGAAGGCGTTTTTCGGGCCCAACGTGCGCACCAAGTTTCAGCCCTCATTTTTTCCCTTCACCGAGCCCAGCGCCGAGGTTTACGTCAGCTGCATTTTCTGCGGCGGCAAGGGCTGCCGCATCTGCAAACAGAGCGGCTGGATCGAGTTGTTGGGGTCGGGCATGGTCGATCCGGCGTTATACGGGTTTGTCGGATATGATCCGGAAAAAGTCAGCGGTTTTGCCTTCGGCATGGGCGTCGAGCGTTTTGCCATGCTGATGTACGGACTGGACGATATCCAGCAGTTCTATCTGGGGGATGTGCGTTTTCT
>Ga0181535_10000506_pt1 | contig 58579 bp, 55 predicted proteins | sample PEATcosm2014_Bin_44_FD_119774 | JGI IMG/M metagenome (GOLD analysis project Ga0181535, IMG submission 119774) | Peatland microbial communities from MTU Mesocosm Facility, Houghton, MI, USA - PEATcosm2014_Bin17_30_metaG | ecosystem: Environmental > Terrestrial > Soil > Wetlands > Peat | place... | reverse complement strand
TGAGAGATCGCTTGGATCTATTATCCCGGACTGGATGATCTTATACTGGTTGAGTCCGGTGTTATAGATGACAACCTGGAGGTTGACATCGTCTCCCGGGGAAAACTCGTTGGTCCCCGCGATGGACGCGCTCAGGTCGGGACTGCCGGTCATGAATTTTGTGCCGGCCAGCACCGGCGAGACGGCGAGCAGCGCAAGCAGGACAGATGCGATGCACAGAAACCGCAGTGCGCTGATGCGGCGTTCTGAAGAATGGTTGTAAGTCCCGTCAGAATGCCTGTTGACAGGTAATATCTTTCCACGTATTTCGCTCATGCAGATCCTCGAAACGGTTATACAAATCTTAGTCCATTTTGCAATTCTTACCATATATACTCCGATCCTGAATTCCACTTCGGCCTCAAAACATCCTCATTAAACTCCGATTTCACCATACTTTTGCCGTACCTTTGCGAGATACCCGACATGATTTTAGCGTCCGGTTGTCAGGGGACATTTTTTCCAGTAACCCGATATGACCTGTCATGGATAAATCTCCTGTTTTTTTTAGAAATTACTCCAGTGTACGTCTGAAGGTGACGATGCCAAGGACGATCATTGCCGTCGAGAAAACCAAAAGGGCAATGAGGTCTATCCCGATCACGTTAAGCCCCTGGTTCCTGAGGATAATGCTCCGCAGGGCATGGATCCCGTAATATTCGGGATTGATGACGGTGATCCAGCGCAGCCAGCCTGGCATCCCGATGACCGGATAAAAAGCGCCCGAGGTCATGAACAGGATGAGGTTGAGGAATGCGATGACGGATGAGTACTCCTGCTGGGACGCGAACCGGGATGCAAAGGAGACCACGAGGCTCGTCACCCCTACACAGGCAATAAGGATCACCAGCAGGACCAACAAAAAGTCCTGGAAACTCTGGAGGATGATACCGGTGACCAGCAGATCGATCCAGAAAATGGTAAATCCGGCGATAAATGCTCTCACGGTACCACTCGAGATGATCCCCATAATGATACTGGAGCGTTTGATCGGCGTGACCAGGTACCCTTCGTGGATACCGTTCTCACGGTCCTTAATGAGTGCAATACCTCCACCAAACATGGTGGCGGTAAAGATAGCCATCATGATCACGCCCACACCAAAGAACTGGAGGTACTTGATGTCCCCATAGATCTTGTCGACCGTGACCGGGTTGTGCGCCCCGATCCCCAGTAGGACCTGGTTTACCGCCGCTTCAACAAGCGGGGGTGTTATGGAATCGGAACTATCTACATAAAGTCTCACAGCGTTGTCGTTTGAAACCGATGAAGGAAAGACGATCACGGCCGATAGTTTCCCATTAGCTAGGTCCTGTTTGGCTGCCGCTTCATCGGAATAAACGGTAACATCCAGCAGTTTGTCTGCATCGGTTTGGCTGATATGATTGAGCTGGTATACGGCGTCTGTAAAGAGCGGTGTATCATTGTAGGGAGGTACTTCCTGGACGACGCCGACCGGAATGTGGCTGAGGGTTCCCCCAAACGCATTCCCGAAGATCACCAGGTACATGATGGGCATAAAAAGTGTCATCATGATGATGAACGGGTTGCTCAGGAACTTCTTGAAATCCCGTTTGAAGATGGCGATGGCGCTTCGCATCATAATGGCCGCCTCCCTCCTTTACCTGGTGTTTCCTGCTCGTCGCCATTGTTGAGCCCCTTCCCGGTCAGGTAGATGAAGATGTCCTCAAGCGAGGGAGAGCGGATCGAGATAGAGATGATGGGTATGGCGTACTGCTCGAATACAGCAAGGATGGCGGGGATCACCCGGCTGCCATTTGTCGCTGATATGGTAACGGTGTGCTCGACGACCGAGACTGCGTTGACCAAGGTGACATTCCGGATCGCCTCTTCGGCATGAGGGTCCATATGGTCCACGCCGATCTCGATAAGGTCCCCGGCCGGGATCAGTTTCCTGAGGTTTTCCATGGTGTCAAGAGCGATCAGCTTTCCGCGTTCAACAAAAGCGATCCGGCCGCAGAGTTTTTCCGCCTCATCCATGTAGTGTGTCGTGAGAATGATCGTCGTGTGCTCTGCGTTCAGCATCATGATCTGCTGCCAGACCTCCCTTCTTGCTTCGGGATCAAGGCCTATCGTAGGTTCGTCCAGGAAAAGGATGAGCGGCCGGTGAATGAATGCCCGGACGATCTCAAGCTTGCGCTTCATTCCCCCTGAAAACGTGCCAACCGGCATATATGCCCTATCGGCAAGGCCGGCCATTTTTAAGAGTTCCCAGATCCGGTCCGGGAGGATGTTATCCGGGACATTTTCGAGTTTCCCGTAGAATTCGAGATTATCGTATGCGGTCAGCTCGGAATCGCTGGTGTAGTTCTGTGCGCATACTCCGATAATCTCCCGAATCTTTTCCGGGTCTTTGGTGATATCGTAATTATCGACAAATGCCTGCCCCGATGTCGGGGAAAGAAGGGTCGTGAGGATCCGTATGAGGGTGCTCTTTCCTGCACCGTTTGCCCCGAGAAGCCCGAAGATCTCCCCGCGATTTACGTCAAACGAGACGTCATTTACTGCAGTTACGGTCTTAGTCTTACCGGCAAAGACCTTGGAGAGGTGGTTGATGCGGATGATGGCAGTTCCGTCAGGAGCGCTTCCGTCCCTGGAAAATGGGGGTATACTGCTGTCCGGGATGTAGTCTGATCTGTACGTGCTGGTCTCGTTTTTTTCATCATCGGTTGCGGGTAATTTTTCGTGACTGAAAAGATGCACGTTTATCTCTCCTGCTGGAGTTTTGCGAGGATCTGGTTTGCTTCTTCAACCGCGGCACACAATTTTCGGACATCGTGGTCATCAAGACTGGTGAAGTTCTCTTTGAGATCCTTTTTGTACCAGGAAATCGATTCTTTGAGGTATTTTTTACCTTTCTCTGTTATTGTGAGATTGATTACCCGGCGATCCTGGGAATCAGGCTGGCGCTCCACCAAGCCATCCGCGATCATCAGGTCAGCGAGCCGGGTCATATATGGCCGGGAGATATAAAGCCGGCTTCCGATCTCCGACATCGGTACCGATCTGTATTTCATGAGCACCCCGAGCGTGTGGATCTGAGCCAGCTGTACCCCGTTGATCGTATGCCTGTTGCGTATCACGTTCTTGTAGTAGAGGGGTATAAGGGCAAGCAGTGCATCCGCAGCCCGATCCCTGATATCTTCAGCCATGCGTTCTCAAATCCTGAAAATAGTTTTGCCTCTTAATAGTTTAATAAGTGAACTATTTCTCCAGTGAACTATCTGTGAAATCTGCCTATCGTGAATGTCGTCTGTATGATCCATCAGGATACTTCAGAACCCGGAAGACTGATGTGTCCGGGAAGTGACGGAGGATCGGATAAACGTGGCGCTCGTTTCAGATGATGGGGTGCATCATGATCAGCTCGGCGATCAGCACAACTCCGAATAGGGTTATCACGAGACCGGCAATCCGGTTGATCAGGTACAGGCGCTCCCTTGTGAGGTAGCTTCGCATGGAATCCAGTGTCCCACAGAGAAGAATCCACCAGCCTATCTCTCCGAGTAATACACCGGTAACAAATATGGTGGGTGTAATCCAGGTACTTCCGCTGCTCACAACCCAGATACCCGGGATGACTATAGTAAAGAAGAGGATGGTAAGCGGGTTTGCAAGCGTTATGGCCAGCATCGTGGTAAAGTCAGCGATGTAGGACTCATTCTCGGGCGGTGTGGACACCGTTGGAGGTGTGGCCAACGTGATACGGAGACCCACTGCAATGAGGGCAAGTCCTGCGAACAACCGGAAGAACCACTGGTTCGCCAGCAAAAAGTCGGATATGAGCGCAAAGCCAAACGCAGTCACCGCTGCATAGAAGGTATCGGCAGTGGCAATGCCGAGACCCGACGTGATGCCGTGCAGGCGTCCATGGGCGAGCGTGCGCTGGATACATACAAACGCGATCGGGCCGACCGGCGCAGCAAGCAGAATTCCGATGATGATGCCATGGATGAACAGTCCGGTCTCCACTTACCTTCACCTTGCGCATTGCCTGTTGCCGGATGTGTCGTCAGATATGGGTCGGCACACAGGACGTCCCTGAGAAATGGACACATCCAGACTCCGGATTTTTTATCCCTGCACGGATCTGTGTACCGTTACTTGTTGCATGTCCCGCATCATCAATATGCCACTTGGGGTGCTGTTTTAACGTATCCGTTTAACTCTGATGCAGCCAGGCAAACTGGCTGCGGGACATAGTGACTTGACGTTAATTCAGGAGAAAGCGCCATGCAAGAGCGGCTATGCAGATCACTGAACAGATAACGACGAGTGCGATATTGATCGCTTTTTCGCGCCCGGTCATGTCAGCCCAACGGGATCGCTGCATCTTTGCAAGGTACCCGATAAAAAGGCCGATTGCAGTGCCTGCCATGAGCCCGATTATGGTAACCATGGCAAGGGACAGGAAATCAGTACTCATGGAATATATCAATCGTAGATTTGTGCTGCAGGGATATAAAGCACAGCGGGGGTGTTCATGTCGTTCCTGTCGCGGGCATTCATCCGTATTGGGGGGGGGGACAACGGTGGATCCAAAAAAAGGTGGACTGAGGGTATTCGCGCGGGAGGTGTGAGGGTTTATGGTGATTTAAGGTGAAATAATATAAGCATACGATCCCGGGTTTTCCCGGGACAAGGAGAAAATATTATGATCTCACTGCGGTTTTACCGCATCTATGATATCGGCCGGGAGATCGATATCGACTGGCTTGAAAAGTCACTTGCCAGGAATTATTTTACTGCACGTACGAGCTTTGTCCGGGTCAAACCCAAGTCCATCATGCTCGAGTCGTCACCGCTTCTCATACGGATGCTGCCGGTCACGGTGGAACGGGATGGGCGCTCGTACGAGTTTTCCGCGGTCGCCCGTGTCTACGATATCGGTGTCATCAGCCTCTGTTTCATCTACGATGACGAGCAGGCAGACCACCGGGAACTTGAGGAGATCGCGTTCCGGTTTGCCGGCCAGGAGGGGCTTTCGGATTTCTTCCTCCAATACCTCAATACTCTCGGGGAGATCATCAAGCCGCACATCAAAAATTTTGCGTTCGATCCGGATTTTTACGAGGATTACACGATCTACGTGACCGACAGGCGGGATGACTCGATCGACCCGGTGCCGCTGCTCCTTGGGGACCGGACCTGTGTCTCACCCCAGATCCGCGAGGACATCCTGAAAAATTCCCTCAGTTACTCAAACGAGGAACTTGCGGTCATTTCCTGGGACTCGGCCCTGCTCTGCGGCCCCGAGAGCCCGACCGATCTCATCGATCTTATCGAGTTTGCAAACGTGCAGGTGCTTGAGCTCCGGTACTATGACCGGGAGCTGACCCGTGAGATGGCGCGGATGTACGATGATATCGAGCATGCGGACCGCCTGTCCCTGTTCAGCCGGAACCGTCAGTACCATGCGATCATGAAACACCAGATGAAGACGTCTGCGGAGATATCAGAGACGATCGAGAAGGTCGATAACCTGATCAAGGTGACTGAGGATATTTACTATGCCCGTGTCTATGCGACGGCACTGAAGATCTTAAGGAGCAGCCAGTGGAGCGAGAGCGTGAGCCGGAAGATCGCGGTGATCCGGGAGAATTACTCGATGCTGTCCGATGAAGTCAGGATCCAGCACTCGAACTTCCTCGAATGGGTTGTGATCATTCTCATCGCGTTCGAGATTGCCGTGATGCTCTTGGAGAGGGTGTGGTAAGCGGTTGAAAATGCCCACCCGTACTCTTTTTTTCGATGCAGAACGCGGTGACTACCTCTTCTGATCTCCTGTTTCTGGGCCCTGTAAAATTTATTTCCTTAAAAATAGCTGATCTCTGCCCCGACCATACATTTTATATTTCCTGGAATCTCCGAAAACCTTATGGCCCACAGTACCTTGCGCACCTGGCTTCTGCCTTTGTTCTGCCTCGCCATTCCCCTGAGTGTGGGGATAGTCGGTTCGTTTTTTACCGTGGGGAGCATCCCGGGCTGGTATGCCGGGCTCAACAAACCCGCAATCAATCCGCCAGCGTGGGTCTTTGGTCCGGTCTGGACCGTGCTCTACATTCTGATGGGGATCTCACTCTACCTTATCCACCACTATGGTACTGAACGCGCCCTGATCCAGCGGAGCGTTCTTTTCTTTGCAGCCCAACTGGCACTCAATCTCCTCTGGTCTTCTTTGAAGAACACGCTATAGCGGCAGCTCTCGTGGTGCTCCTTTTACTTATTGTCCTGATTGCAGCCACGGTGATCTCGTTCAGGCGCATTTCACTGCCAGCTGCATGGCTGCTCGTCCCGTACCTCGCATGGTGCTGTTTTGCTGCGGTTCTCAACATGTAGATCTGGATACTCAGCGGTGTGAATGCATAACTTTCAGGGACAATACTCTGGTACTGGCAGCCCTGCCATCCTTAAAACCGGGGACCCGATCCTGAGGAACGCAGTGGATGCTCAATGACAGCATCGGACTACACATAATCCGAGAGAGAATTGCTCTAAAAAAGAGGAAAATTATAGGGTTATGTAATTAGAACCGGGGCTTGCGGTGTTTTGGCAGGCATTCCTGGCAATACACTGGGCGACCTTCGGTTGGCTTAAACGGTACTTCGCACTCTTTTCCACAATCGGAACAGGTGACCTTTGTCATTTCACGTGGGCCGGAGTCTCTGGGACCGCGACCGCCAAAATTGGATGATCCATACATAGCTTTCACATACAGTCAAAAAACTGTGATAGTAAACATGATGTCCCTGCTTAAGTACTTCTGTATGGTCGCACGGGAAAACTGGCAAATTTGAGTGCAGGAAATGCACAGGGATATTCCCAAAATGGAATTTTTTGGATAAAACCGGCATGGCGTTCAGGTATGGGGCTGTCGGGGCTTCTGGACACTGCAGAGCTGGCCAATGTTATTGATACTGTATGATGCGAGAATCATCTCGTCGCTCATGCTCCGCTCCCCGATTCCGATGCGGGTCAACCGGTCGCGGATCAGCCGGATCTTCTTCTCGTTTGTCAGCATAGATGAGAATATACTCTGCCGTACGAGACGATGAAGCAATGGTTTGCAGGCACTCTTTTGCCAGCGAATACAAAAAATCCTAAAAAAGCGGCAGGTCAGAGATACCGGTTCTTCCGCAGCCAGTCTACCTGGGGTGGCAGGTACCGGTAGATGATATCGCACTTATCATCCTGAAAACTCCACGGGACAATAATCAGGGTATCCCCTTCCCGGATCCAGACGCGCTTTTTTATCTTTCCCTTGATCCTCCCCATACGGGTGACCCCGTCGAAACAGCGCACACGGATATGGTTTGCCCCCATCATCAGGTCGGCGGAACCAAACATCTCGTTATTCCATTTCTTGGGCAGCCTGACCCGGACAAGTGGCGTCCCGTCAGGATTTACCGCATTGGGATCGAACTCGTTGTTCCCTTTTCTCTGGTTATTATCGGTTATACCAACAACTCCTCATATATTAACGGCGTTGGGAATCATTAACATATCCATCAGGAACCCATGTCCCGGTCTTGTGTCCATTTCCCTCAGGCCGGATACCCGATGCAGGTTCACCTGCTGAAAGTCCCGTATATTTTTCCCGTTGCAAACCCTATAAAAAAGTATGTCCGCACAAGCTACGCCCACTTCTGCCTCTCATGACACTATACTATCCGTCATTTCCGGGCTTTTCGGGGGATTCATCGGGATGGCTGCCGCCCTTGCTATCGCCCTCCTCATTATCCCCTCAAAACAGTATGTCTCGTTAAGCAATTATCTCCAGATCCTCGCGGCGTTCTCCGGGGCCGCCGTATTCTGCTATTACTACCTGCGGCACGAAGGCGGGCCGGGCCTGCTCTGGGCGGCCGGGGCGTATGCCCTCTGGGGTATTGTGAACGTTGCCTGGTATGCCGTGGTCTTGTTCGGGGCCGGTACCTTCACCTTCCCGAGCCTGATCGACATGGGTTTTGTCGCTGCGATCCTGCTCCTTTCATCGGCATATAACCGGCTCTACCCGAGAAAACCGGTGAGGGGGCAGTTCCTCCTTGCGCTCCTGTTCCTGATGCTTGTCGTGCCGCTTGCCATCCTTGCCACGGGAGGAATCACCGACCCAGCCCTGATGATCCTGCTCTATTTTTTTGTCTGCGGGTCGCTCATCATAACAGCGCTGAACCATTCGTTTTCCGAGCACCCGGCAGCTCTTGCCGGGACGATCCTCTTTGCCATCGCGTTCATGGTCTATCCGATACGGGAGACCTTCTTTGCCGGGAACACCGTGCTTACCGTCCTCGGCCCGTGTGTCGCCGCCGGGTTCTCGCTCATTGTTCTCGGGCTCATTCCGAAGGGTGAAGGAGCGCATCAGGCTGCCCCGGAGCAACCGGCAGAAACACCCCGGGAGCCTTAAACCCCTATATCCCCCCAAAAACAGCACACTTTTTTTGGCCTTGGGATACCCGGGCCGCAATCCCGTTAAAACAGGGTCTGCTGCCCGGCGTCCTGCTTCCAGAGCCCCGAGACCCGAAGGCCGAGCCGCCGGATCTTCTGCCCTTCACACAGGCTGCGGAGCAGTTCCCCGGCAGAGGACCGGAGCGTGGCCTCGTCGTTGTGGTGGTGGAGCAGGGACTTTGCCTTGGTTTTTGAGACGAACCCTTCGTACCTGACCATGACCGTGACGGTCTTAAAATGCAGGCCTTCGTCAGCAAGCGACTGCGCCACTTCGCGGACGAGCGATTCCATGGTGGCGGCAATCTCGTCGGGGTCATCCGTGTCCCGGGTAAAGGTCGTCTCTTTCGAGATGGACTTTACCCCGTCGCGCTCCACGACTTCGCTCTCGTCGTGCCCGAGCGCCGCTTCGTGCAGCAGGGCCGCAGAACGCCCGAATGCCCCGATGAGACGCTGGATATCGCAGGCGGCAAGGTCGCCTATGGTTTTTATTCCGAGGGATTCGAGATGGGCCCCTGTTTTCCCCCCGATCCCCGGGATCTTCCGGACCGGGAGCGGGGCAAGGAATGCCGGGACCTCCCCGGGCTCCACGACCGTCAGGCCGTCGGGCTTGTGGAAATCCGAAGCGATCTTTGCGACGATCTTTGCCGGGGCAACGCCAAGCGAGCAGGTGATCCCGACCCGGTCCCGGATCTCCTGCTTCAACCGTACTGCAAGGTCATGTGCCGCAGCAAAACTCCCGACCGGGCTGATATCAAGAAATGCCTCGTCGATGCTGACCTGCTGGACCCGGTAGCCGGTCACCCGGAAAATATCCATGATCTGTCCGGATACCTCGGAGTACCGGTTCATATCGGGCCGGAGGTAGACTGCATCCGGGCAGAGCCGGTACGCCTGCGAGATCGGCATCGCGGACCGGACACCAAACGCCCGGGCCTCGTACGAGCAGGTGGAGACCACGCCTCTCCCCGCTCCTCCCTGCGGGTCAGCGCCGACAACGACAGGCTTCACGGCTATCTCGGGATGGTCGTGCATCTCGACTGCCGCATAGAAGCAGTCCATATCGGCATGCAGGATGATCCGCGGACTTACGGCTCCTGGGTTTTCGCTCACCGTCTCCTCCCAATCGCGGTTGTAACCATTGCCCAGCACAGCCCCGGGGTTAGGCAGTCCCCGCAACACCATCCGCTCTCTCCTGCGGAGGGCGGGGCATGGTAAAGTCGCTCAAGGTGCACTGGCGCTGGCGGAGGCTCTCCTTTAGGAGCGTGGTCTCGGTGATGAACCGCCGCATGGGCAGGGTGAAGCGTTCCGACAAGTGGTTCAGCACTGATTTGAGATCCTCAAACTCGGCGGGCTGCTCCCGCATCGCGCTCCTGACGTTCTCCCGTACGTTAAAGACCCCCATGGGCACATACCCGGGCAGCGCCTCCCGAAGGATGATAGCGCCTGCCTGCCGCTGCTCCTGCGCGAGCGCTTCGAGCACCGCCATCTTGCAGGAGTAATAACAGCCGCCGAGCGGCGAGTAGCCGGTCTTCCGTTTGAACCCCTCGTGATCGGAGAAGACATACTCCTCGTTCCCGAGCACGTGGAGGAATGCCTCGGTCCACTCGTACTGCCACGCGGTTGGCAGCTGGATCACAGCATACCGGTTGTGCAGGCTTGCATACTCGTACAGGCGCACGGTATCGATCACCGGGCAGGTCTTTACCCGGGAGAGCAGGTGGTCACCGATTATCGTGTCGCAGGCAGTAATAGACCACCGGGTGGGAACGAGGTGACGATTCCCGTCCCTCCCCATCGTCCCGGCAGAAAACGCCTTCTGGATCGTAGAGAACGGCATTCCTGTCCGGTGGAGGCCAAGGACTGCCTCCCGGGACAGGAGGTCGGTATCGTAGTACACATTCTCCAGTGAGCGATCCCAGCGCTGTGCCGTAATATCGAAGCGTTCGAGCGGGGCGCTCGGCCCAAAAGGTGTGTGCTCCTCGGAGAATGAGAGGCCAGCGGGCGCGGTCTCAAACGCGGCCTCGCTTTCGATGGAACTCTCGGAAAGGACAATCTCCTGCAGTTTGTCGACAAAACGGTTATCGAGATCGTAAGCGTTGGTCAGCAGTTTCCCCCGCACGAGGTTCATCCGGTACCCGATGATCTCCTCCTGCGAGCGATGGCCGGATATCCAGTCCTCCGGTCGGTCCATGATCCCGGTATCACCGTGGACGGGCGCGATCATCGGCCCGGCGTAGATGTCCGGGTAATTCCAACTGCCGATAAAAACTGAAGGCGGGGAGCTCCCGGTCATCTCTTTTCCCACGTCCACCGATTTCATCTGCGACGTTGCCGCGGTCAGTTGCTTAAGATACGCCCCTTTGCCAAGGATCATAGTTCATGGACAGTTCCTCCCGGAGATATTAAAGAGGTTTGGGGTGCAGTGGGAAAGTGACCGGCTTTTCCCCACAGGGGCTATAGTGGGAAAATGATTCATACCCCATGAGCGCCAGACAGATCCATTGTCATGGTATTTTGGGACAGGAAATCCGGCAGGGAACATGCCTTTAAAGCAGGAGTCTTTTGTCATGCTTGACATCCTTGCACAGCAAACGTGGTCGCCGTACGCGGCCGGCGCCGGTATTGGCATTCTGGTTTGCATCTCATTTTTGCTCTCCGATCGCCCCCTTGGGATATCCACGGCATATGCAAAGGTGAGCGGACTTCTGGAAAAAGCAATAACTCCGAAAAGGGCAGAAAATGAGTTCTACCGGGAGACTGTGCCCCGCGTGGACTGGATCCTGATGATCCTGCCCGGTGTAATCATCGGGGCATTCCTCTCTGCGACTCTGTCAGGGCAGTTCCATCTCGTCTGGGTACCTGGTCTGTGGGATACAGCATTTGGTACAAATGCAGTGCTCAGTTTCCTTACTGCGCTTATCGGGGGGATCATCCTTGCCTTCGGTGCACGGTGGGCAAATGGCTGTACGACCGGCCACGGTATCAGCGGCACCAGCCAGCTTTCGCTCTCGGGCATCCTGTTTACTGCCTGTTTTTTTCTTTCGGGAATCGCAACGACGTTTGTGCTCTCCCGTTTTATCGGGGTGTAAGTAACCCATGACCCTGCTGACACGTCTTCACACGAATGCCCGGCTCCAGCTCGTCATGGGCCTTTTTATCGGAATTGCTTTTGGTTTCCTGCTCCAGAAGAGCGGGGTCACCGATTACAACGTGATGCTCGGTCAGTTGCTGCTTCAGGACATGACCTTTTCAGAACTTATGGTTTCCGCGATCATTGTTGCGATGCCCGGTGTTTACCTTCTGGTGCACTTTGGCTGTGCACAGATGCACGTCAAACCCGGAACACTCGGGTCGGTTGTGGTTGGTGGGCTCATCTTCGGTACCGGCTTTGCCCTTCTCGGGTACGGCCCGGAGACCGTGGCAGGGGCGGCCGGAGCCGGGGCGCTTGATGCCCTCTGCGGAGGGATAATCGGGATGATTCTTGGCTCCGGGCTTTTTGCAGCGTTCTACCCCAAAATAAAGACCCGGTTCCTGAACCGTGGCCCGTTTCCTGCACAGACGCTGCCCGAACTTCTGAACCTGAACCCCTGGGTGGTGATCGGTATCGCGGAAGTCGTGTTGATCGGAATCCTTTTCCTGCTGTGAGTAGTTTCTGATGACATAACCCAGGTTCAGGGTTGGTTTCAGCCACATAGTCCATTATTCGTATACTACCGCTTTTTTAATGGAGGATTTCTGGTAATTCCCATAATAGGTGATAGTGTCCGCTGCCGTCCAGTTGATGGTGCAGGCATCAGTCCTATCTGTGCCGGTCGTGATATCCGTCCACTGTTTTCCTGATTCAAGGGCAATAGTCTGGTTACGGTACGTAATATACAACGTACCTTCAGAGGTAAACCCGTTGACCGTCATATTTCCTGAAGTATATGGAAGGGAATACCCGCCCGAGATCATTCCCGAACTGCTGTTGCCGTAGTCTCCCGACAGGCTTGTGCTTTCCCCGTAAATGAGAGTGAGGGAGTCGTTTATCTCAAAAGGTACTATTCCCTCAAGAGTCCCGGTATCTGTGTTGAGGTGGTAGGTGGAAAAGTTGATCGCCGCCATGGGGCATTTCCCCTCCACCAGCGTGCCGCTATAGTACGTATGGTGGTCGAGAAATGCGTACTGGTCTCCCTGCGGCATCCCCGGGAGTCGTGGCTGGGACAGGATGCAGCCGGAAACCCCGACAAAAGCCAGTGCAAGTAACAGTGCACAGAGACTCACTTGGAAACACGGTCGGCTGCTCATATCCATATATTATACTGTTGGCCACATCTCACTTTTGTACTGGCAAGCTCTTTTCTTGTATTAAAACCCTAAATCCAGACAAAGCAAACAAGATACCGGAATGATCCCGATTTCCGACGGTCTGGTTGTCTTTGCCCTCTACATCCTCGCGAATATCGCCGTGTTCTGCCTGTACGCGTACGATAAACACATGGCCCGCAACGATGGGTGGCGGATTCCCGAACGTATTCTTCTTGTGGCGGCACTGATCGGGCCGTTTGGCGCATTCGGGGCAATGCGCATATTCCGGCACAAGACAAAAAAAATAAAATTCTACCTGGTACCGGTTTTTATGATCCTTCACATCGCCGGAATGCTATATGTGGCAGTTCTCCTCCTTCATATCTCCCAGTGAATGTCCCGGCATACCAGAACCTTGCTCCTTTAATACCGGGATTTGCTATACTCCTTTGATGCGGACCAACAGGCACCAGTACTTCCTTGACCTTGCACAGCGGTGCGCCAACCAGGGCACCTGCCTTCGGCGCAACTTCGGTGCGATCATTGTGGATGAATACAATACTATCGTCTCGACCGGCTACACCGGTGCCCCACGCAAGCAGATGGACTGCACGGAACTCAACCGGTGCTGGAGAAAAGAGCACAATATCCCCTCGGGCTCGAACTACGAGCGGTGCCGGAGTGTGCATGCTGAGATGAACGCGATGCTCCAGGCAGGAAAACTTGCCCGGGGCTGCACGCTCTACCTTGCGGGGTTCGATGTTGCCACCGGGGAACTCACGCAGATCTGGCCGTGCTTCCTGTGCTCGAAGATGATAGTGAACAGCGGGATCACCAATGTCATTATGCGGACGACTCCGGACGAGTACAAGGAGATGGACCCGATGGTGCTCTACCAGATGCGAAGCCGGGAATCGCTCGGAGAAGATTCCCTGTTATAATCCCTTCTGCAGCTTTGCGGCGCCGGTCCGGTATCTGTTCCCAGATGGCACTCACCCAGGTTTATGCTGACAGGTTGGTGAGATCGATGTTCCACGTTGCCTCGTAGGGAACCGGGGATGTTCCCTGGAACCTGTATTTGAGGGTCGATCCTTGGCTGAGCTGGTTAAGGACACCTTCGGGAAGGGAGATCGTTCCTTTCTGCGTGACTGTGTGACCCGGTGCGATCTGGCTGAAAAAGACCGTCTGCCCGATATATGACTGGCCGATGGGGTCATCGAGTGAGGACATGGCGGAGAGGGTCATCGCCTGCTGCCCGGTATTGTCTATGGTAAGCGTCACGGTTATTGTCTGGTTGTCCTTTATTTCGATGTGATTGACGGATGCCGCAAATGCATATCCGTTACTCTCAAAATTCGCCTGCTGGTTGAGGTTCAGGTTTTGTTGTGCACCGGGGAGGGACGGGACCGATGAGGTGCAGCCTGCCACGATGATGAAGGCAATGATGGCCGGCAGGAGAAAAAGAGTTCTCATAGTGAACACTGTTACATTGTATCATATAAATCTATAGAGGTGGCAGCGAGTGGCGGTGTCCTTCATGGGTCTCCTGGTCACGCCCGCACTTTTGCCCTGATCCGGTAGGATCTGCCAGAGATCCGGATACTATCCGGGACCGGGATACCCGTTTCCTCCAGGTGCCTGAGGAGGGGGACTCAAAACCCACAAAAAATATGTCCCCCCGCATCCCATGTTTTCCTGACAATGCTCTCTCAATCAATCCCTGTTGTCCTCGTTCATGGCTGGAAGAGTCATCCCGGCATCTGGAACCGGCTCACCCCGCAGCTGAACGAGGCGGGTATCCCCTTCTGGATCTTCGATTACACATCCTTGAACGGTGCATCCATGGAAGAGATTGCGCGAGCCCTTCGGGACTACATCGCTACGCAGCGGGAGAAACAGGAATATATCGGCAGCGTCGATGTGGTGTGCCATTCCATCGGCTCCTGCATCACCCGCTACCTGCTTGAGGTAATGGATGGCAGCGCCCGGCACGAGCAGGTGCGCCAGCTCATCGCTATTGGCCCGCCCAACAATGGGTCTTCCCTTGCCGAACTCTTCTGTGACCCGGTAATTGGGCCGGAGATCACCAAAAGACTTGTCGGCACCTTCGTTCCTGAACATTTTGATCCGACCGCTGATATTATCGTCCAAGCCTGCCGGCCGGGGAGCACGACAATGTCTGCTCTGCGCGAGGCCGGCATCCGCCCCGATATCACGTACCGGCTTCTCTGCGCAGAAAATACTACTTGTAGTCCCACATTCTTTTCCTGTTTTGAAGGAAAGACCTGTGAATTGCAGCCTGACGGGAACTGGCACATGACGTATGCCGGTGACGGCATCGTGCCGCATTCAGATTCGGTTCTTCTTGGTGCGGCCATTGAGATCCTGCCTGCCGATCCCGCAGCTCTTGACGGCGATGCAGCCCAGTACTGCCATATCAGGCTCCCCAGGGCCCCCGAGGTTGTGGAACGGGTTCTGGGTTACCTTCGCCAGGGTCTCACCACTCCCGGATAACGGGCCGGTCTCATACAGGGTTATTGATCACCTGCAGGTATTTTCGGGATCCGATGTTCAGGCAGCTCTCTTTGCCTCGTTGTAGAGCGATACGAACGAGATGCTGATCAGGTTGAGCGTGGTTGCCGTGTACCAGAGGTACGCTTCCGGTTGCGTCAGCTGCATGATCCATCCTGACCAGAGCATGAGACAGATGGTCGAAAAGGAGATCAGTGTATCCACTGCAAGAAAGATCATCGGGCGGTGTACGAGCCGTCCGAGCTCGGCAAGCGTGCAGTATTCCAACTGGGTAGGGATATGCAGGAGGTCGCATGCGGCACGCATGGCGTTCATGGCAAAATCGGTGGCTGCCCATGCAACCACGAGCCACCCAAAATCTGCAAGGATGGGATTTGACGGAGTTCCGGCCTGGATGGCGGCCAGACCAAAGAGCCCCTTGAAGATGCAGAACGGGAGGCCCATCGTCAGCGTGAGAAAGAACGGCCGTATGAATAATTTCTGGATGCGGTCAGCTGGACGTACGCCGGGGCTGGATTCCCCGTGATTTTGTTCCGGGTTCTGTTCTAATGGCATGCGTGCGGGACAATGGAATTAGCGGTATCTGTTTTATTGAGGGTTCCGTGGCCGGTCTGGTTTCCGTTTTGGAGCCGGGCGGTAACCCTGAGACAATCCGGTGAGCATTAGGACGGGGAAGAATAAGAAGGATTTTGGTTACGGGGGATAGGGAACTGGTTACGCATGGCCATCCCGGTTCAATGGCTACGGCCGGTTACGGGCATGGTTTTATTATTCCGCAGCGATGAACGCTTGCCTATGTCACCAAGACGCGAACCGGTACCCACTCCCCACGACCACCAGATGCATGATCACGACGCCCATGAAAATGTGCCTGGAAGCCCGGATAAGACCCGTCATGCCGAGCTCCACGATCACCACCCCGAATCTGGTCCTGCTGTACACCCTCCTCACCACCCGCAGAAAAAGGCCGCGCTCCCGCCCCGGCACAATCCTCACGCCGGGCCGGAGAACAAGGCCCTGAATCAGGATCACGGAACGCATGAGGATCGGCCACGGCCCGGGAAGATTGCAAAGAAGGGTGACCCTGACCGATCCAAAAAAATAAACCGGTAATTGCATGCCATTGTGATTACTCCTGTCGGGTTTCTTTTCGACAATAAGGAATGCTTGCGAACCGAGTACTCAGTCTGCCTGTTACCATATACGGCAGAGTGCCGGAAATAGTCCTGCCCGGTTAAAGTGTGTCGAAAAGAGGAAACTTACCGGAACCGTACTGCATAGAGTGCAGTCCCGACTGCGATTATGGTAAGGAGTGGGCCCAACGGTGCGGTGGGGGTCGTGGCAGGTGCGGTGACCGGCATGGTGCCTGCGGTCGTTTCTGGCAGGGATGGAACCGGACTCTGTTCCAGCGTCGCGATGGTTGTGGTTGTCAGGATCGGTTTTGTCGGTCGGGCTGCCACGCCCTCGATCGACACCGAACCTCCGGTCACGGTCGTATCCCCGCGCTTTACGAGGAGGGTCTCGTTGTTTACCGATGTGGGGTTCTCGACCCGGACAGAATATGAAATCATGGCGGTATTCATGGAAGTCCCGAATGCCACGACCGCCTGTCCTGACTCATCGGTCGTGACCAGCGCGTAATAACTGGTATTAGGCATGAGTGACGAGGAAGGCGCTACATCATCAAGGATCGTACGTCCACCCCCGTTGTAATACCGGTAGGAGCCGATCGTGTAGGGCCCGTTCTCCGGATCCTGCTCCACATTCTCCTGGTTTGGGACAACTATCGGTGGCTGGTCTCCAGCCCCTCCCGACAGCGACCATGTGCCTGGCAGCCAGACGTAATATGCCGTATTTGGATTTCCTGTGATATCGATGGTGAACTGGTGGCCCCTTACCAGCGTGCCCCCGATGCCAGAAGTAGTAGAGATCGCAAGTGCGGGCGCCGCAAGGAGGCAGATACAGCCGGCAGACAGGATAAGGATAACAACAGCAGATTTGACCGACATACTATTACCCCGGGGTGGATTTTTTCCAGTGAGATGACAGTCTACCCCGTGTGGGATAAACATATACGTTTTGATTTTTTTTAAAAGGGCTTGTTCCCCCAGATAATTGATCACAGGTTTTTCCTGCCGTACCAATATGATGAGCTTTAAACGTCCCCCCCTCCTATCCGGGATCATATGCACGCAATAGAGGTTTCACATCTGACCAAGAAATTCGGCGCCCTGATCGCGTTAAACGATGTGAACTTCTCGGTAGATGTGGGAGAAACGTTTGGTTTTCTGGGCCCCAACGGTGCGGGGAAGACCACCACGATCAGGATCCTCACTGGTATTTCTTATCCTACCTCAGGGACAGCGACTATCTTCGGTCACGATATCGGGCGCGACACGATTGCGGCACGGCTGTCCATGGGGATTGTTTCTGAGACCTCAAATGTCTACGACGACCTGACCGCGTGGCAGAACATGATCTTTTCAGCAGAGCTTTATCATGTGGGCCGGGTCGAGCGGGAGAAAAAAGCGGCCGAATTGCTTACCACTTTTGACCTGTACGAGCGGCGCAACGACAAGGTGCATGGTTTTTCCAAAGGTATGAAACGGCGGCTGACGATAGCCATGGGGCTTGTCAACAGCCCACGCCTGCTTTTCCTTGACGAACCGACATCAGGTCTCGACGTCCAGAGCAATCTCATTATCCGCAACGTGATCACGGGTCTTATCCATGAGGGGGTAACCGTATTTTTAACAACCCATAATATTGAGGAGGCAAACCTGATGTGCGACCGGGTGGCAATCGTGAACAGGGGAAATGTCGCCGCCATCGATGCCCCGGAACGGCTCAAGAAGACGATCCAGAGTGCGCAGTCAATTGTGGTCTCCTTTGACCATGGGTCTGTCGGCCAACTCGAAGAGGTTCGCAGCCTTCCGATGGTCAATGATGCCATAAAGGAAGGAGACAAGTTCCGGCTCTATACAGAAGATCCTGCAACGGTCATTGAATCTGTGATGGAGTATGCCCACAAAAAAAATCTTCGGGTAATCAGCATCTCCACCCTGGGACCAAGCCTTGAGGATGTTTTCATAAAGTTGACCGGCCTGCAGAGAACAGGGGGGGCGATCCATGCCATCGACTGATGAAGGGAAAGCTGGCGTATGGTTTGCGCGGTTCAGTCACGAGATCTCCGCAGCATGGGCGATCTCGCGCAAGGACATGATCACCTACTACTTCAAACCCAACATAATCATGATGGGGATTCTCTTCCCGTTTTTTATGTTTCTCGCATTTGCTATCGGGAAGAACGCCCCGCCGGGTACCCTGATCCCGGGTCTCATTGCGATCACGCTGCTCTTCTCGGCTTCCTCAATCGAGCCGGTCTCGATCCCCATCGAGCGGCGGGTAAAAACATTCGACCGGCTGCTCTCGGCACCAATTTCGCTTCATTCACTGGTTTTCGGTGAGAGTCTCAGCGGTTTTCTCTATAGTCTCGGTATTGCATGTTTCCCGCTCATAGCTGGGATCATATTGTTTGGCACACCGATTGAACATGCACCGGTTCTCGTGATTGCCATGGCGCTGACCGCGTTCTGCTTTGCGACACTTGGAACCCTGTTTGCCGCGTACCCTACCGAGAACGTCGGGGAAGTGATGTCGATGCTCAACACGGTCCGGCTGCCGCTTATCTTTATTTCCGGTGTCTTTATCCCATTATCGGCCATGCCGCAGATCGGACAGGATATCGCACTTTTTTCCCCGCTCACCTATGGAAACGATATGATTGCGTACGCGTATACCGGCACGTCGCTTTATTCGCCGCTGTGGGATATTCTGGCGCTGCTGATCTTCATTTTAATCTTCCAGTTCGCGGCAAACAGTCTCTATAAGAAGTTCAATGAATAGTCAGGACATCTGCAGACATACAGAGAATCCGGGTCAATTACACCCCGAACTTTTTTTTATCGTTTTTCCGGGACCGCAGGCCTGATAGACAAAAATGGGTAATTTCAGAGCGGTGGAAGATCCTGCTGTATATGCATGCGACTGGTCAAAAATCTCCCCTGAAAATGGCAATTAACCGGTATAGTCAGACTTGGATGGGGAAGCACGAGAACCTTGAAGGCTTCCCTATCAGGTATATGTCGGGATTGTAAAGCGTAAAAAAGACAGGGGATTCCATTACATCTTTGACTGGTCAAAGGTAATGTTTGCCCCGGCAGGGACATTCCGTTTCCGTCCCTTGGCGTCCGGGAAGAACACCTTGGACTTTTCCTTGTGGGATTTCCGGTCGGGATCATCCCGTTTTGCGGCATCTTCTTCTGCATGGATGCCAAGGAAACAGTCCACCGGGTTTTTCCCGCCCTGACAGAGATTGTTCTTTTTATCCTCACATTCGTCGCATCCGGGGACATGAGACGGGAGAAGATGGGGGAAGTGGATTTGCCAGAGGTTGGGGTCGATCTTCCCCTCTTCGAGGAATTTTTTTATGTGCCGTGGCGTATACTTCATGGTTCGTACTTATTGTCGCAAGGGTATTTTATCAGTATCTCAAAAGCCGGATGGTGGAATCCGGGTTTGCCGGGTATTATGGTCCTGTCTGCGAGAAAGATCCGATAATGAGGAAATAGCCCGGCTTTTTTTGGTTTTTACCGGTTCCCGGTGCAGAAATTCAGAATATTTTTCCGGTCAGCCTGAAGACCGAGAGATCTGCATGGGTCTGGGCAAGATCCCGTGCACTCTTCTCAATGACAGGCTGGTACTTGGTACGGTTCTTGAAGATCTTCTGCTGGATGGCGTGCAGTTTTTCGATACCGATCAACAGCTCGCGCTCCACGGGCCGGATCTTTGGCTGGAACGTATGGATCAGACCCTGGACATCGGATGCGGAGACGCCTTTTTTCTCGTCAAAGACAAACCGGCTCTCCTGCTGCTTTCGCCAGTTCATCAGCTCAGTGGCGAGGGCGGTATCAAAGCCCGGGATGCTCATGATCTTGTACGGGGCGATGTCTGCGGCGGTCTCGATACCAAATGACCGGAGCGCGGCCTTCCGGTTCTCCCCGAGCCTGGGGGAGGTGCAGGTGTCGATAAAACAGTTCTCCAGGAATTTCTTTTCCTGGCGCTCCCGTGACGTGTGCTGGAGGGTAACAAGTGCGTTCTTATATTCCCGCTCGATCGCCTCGTATCTGCCTTTGAGGACCGTAAGTGCCCCAAGCTGGGCGGTAAATTCCGCGTCGCCGGCCTCGGCTTTCCATTTCTTTTCCCAGAGCTGCCAGCTGTACCGGGCGTCTTCAAACTCTTTTTTCCGGCGTTTTCTCTCTGCCGTGTCCCGTCCCGGGTACATCAGGAGAAGACCGGCAACAGCTGCCGGGACAAGGCCTGCAAGGTCTTTGGTACTATACGTTCCGGACCATACGGGCCATAACAGGAGACCGGCACTTATAACCAGAAGCGGTGCCGCAACAGCCTGTCGTACCTTCCTGAACCTGAGCGCCCGTGCTGTATCCGGGGAAAGCGTCGCCGGTAGGCACCGGTACTTCCGCGGGTCGATCACGGGGATGGGCCCCGGTGGCTTAATCACAAGGACTTTCTGCCATTCTGCGGCAACATCGATCCTCGTGATAGTATCTGAACTCAGAAAGAGCAGGATGCCGGAACTGTTTTCGAGCGTGCACCACGGACAGGTAGCAAGGCCGGTGTAATAGGTATGCATGGATTCCGTGGGGCATTTTTTGAGCCGTTTTTCCAGTGCATCGAGTACATTCCACCAGTCATTTGCGCTCGGGCGCCCCCATGACTGGAGTCCTGATTCGGTAAATGCCTGCTCAAAGAGGCTGGCGACCTCACTTGGTACAATGGGAAGTCCGACAGAGTTTGGCGGCGGAGACATCGCCTTGAGGGCTGCACTCCTTCCAAACGCGAACCGGTGCTCGGCGATCGCTCGTTCGATAGGCATATCATCGGGTCCCTTGTAGACCCCCGAGAACGGGTGCCTCCCCATAAAGAGCAGCAGAAAAATCAGGATCGCAAGCCCGAAGTTGTCATGATTCTGCGTACGCAGCATCTTAAAGTCCTTTGACTTCTGGAGCTCGGGCGGCGTGAACTGGGCGACTCCCACTTCACAGTGGTAGATCTTGTCACGGGTCTGCACCTGGAACGAATCGCAGTCGATCAGTCGGACACATGCCTTTTTCGTGACAAGAATATTTCCCTCGTTGACGTCTCCGACCACGTACCCGTACTTGTGAATTATGTAAAACGCAGCGGCGAGGTTTTTGGCGGTTCGTACAAGAAATTTCCAGTCTGCGTTCGGAAAAGACTCTTTCCGGTGCGACGGGCCGTACACCTTGTGGATCGGTTCGCACTCGGTAATCCTCGGCATGACAAACCCGCAGACCGGGCCGTTTTTTCCGGCATGGAGCAGATCGAGCGGCCATGCAGCAAATTCCTTTAAGTCATCGTTACAGCCGCTTACCATCAACCGGAGTTTTTCCTGTCGCTCACCGGTGAGAGATTTATGGTAGATCTTGGCAAGCACATCCATGCGGTGGGGTGCAATCTCGTAGACGTCCCCTTCGCCGCCGCTTCCCACCTTTTTCCCGAGATTAACGTGGCTGCCCCGGCTGTCAAAGAGATTAAAGTGCGGCGACTGGCTCATGGTTTTTCAGCTCACTGGAATATTTACGGCGAGAACCAGGGTCTTGTCGTCATCGCTTCGCGCATTCACGTCGTCCCGGGAGAGCAGCGCGATCAGGTGCGTGGTGAGATCCGCAAAACCGCTGTCTGGTTTTTTCCTGAGTGCGGCAAACAGGGGCCGGAAGAATCCCTCGTGCACGGTCCGCGTGGAAAACGAGAGTACCAGGTTCTGGAGTCCATCGGTGAAGAGTGCGATTTCGTCCGGTGCGGTGCACTGGCGTTCGATCTTTATATGATCCAGGAACGTGTCATCGGAAATGAAATACGTCGTGTTCGCGTATTCGCCCTGCTCCGGCCAGAAGATGGTGCGGTACCCGGTACCGTCACTGGTCACGATGCAGCCATCCCCGATCTGAAAATAGAGTGCGTGATCGTTTGTGGCAACAACGCCGATCAGGGTGCAGGCGTAATCTTTTATCTGCTGGCCGTTGCCCACTGCCCGTGCGGCAATTGCCTCCCGGGAAGCGGAGACCCATGTCCTGATGTTGTCATCTGTGATGGATGAAATAGCCTCTCCTTCGCGGATCACGGAAAGGATCCGGAGGTACAGCGTTTCACAGGCAATCTCTGCACCGACACCCCCATGGGTCGTGCTCCCCGCCCCGTCGGAGGCAAGACCGACAAAAAAATCACGGTCTGAGAACCTGAGGGCACCGGTGCGGCAATAATCCTGACCCGGCTCATTCCTGTCGCTGTGTGATTTTCCCGTGACCGACAAAGAGAGGTGTTTCCAGGTCATATCTCGCTCCACCCTGACGGTGGAGTAAGCAGGATCCTGTCCCCCGGGTTGCTGCGGGAGGCGGATTTCATGGAATTGGAGAGCCACTGGAAGAACTCGCGGAACCTGAGACCCTGGAGCTTGAGTGGCTGCCGGACTGTGATCTGCCGGAGGACTGACATGTCTGCATTCTGGACACCGACAGCAAAGAAAGCAAAGGATTTCGAACTCTCTCCTTCACGGACTGCTGCGGCTGCACGCTGCCACTCATCTGTGGGTGAACCGTCGGTAATTAAAAAGATCCAAGGCCGGTAAAAGGAGATCCCGTTTGCCCGGTACTCTTCTTTGCGCTTCCTCACCAGATCAATACCCTGAAGAATGGCATCGCCAAGGGGTGTGTCACCTTCGGCCTCAAGCGTTGGGTCGAGGAAGAAATCTGCGGTGTTGAACTCAGAAATGACCCTGACCGGGCCAAAGGAGACCAGCGCCACCTCGACTCGTTTTACCGCAAGTGAATCTCCCTGCAGTTCCTCGTAAAATGATCGCAGGCCGGCATTGAGTTCTGCGATTGGCTTTCCCGCCATGGAACCGGAAGTATCCAGCAGCAGGAGGCAGGGGCACCGGGGTTCGGGATTTTCTGCGAAGGTAACGGGCCCCAGCGGTTGCTGGTCAAACAGGGTGTCGTCGCTCATCTGGTGTCTCCAGTTTGTGTAATGATCATATCAACGATTAACTGTATATCTTTGTTGAGGCATTTTTGTATCTTGGAACGCAGTACTTCACTAATTTCATTTTGGATCAACAACTCCCGAAAATCGGTATTAGTCTTGTAAACACCGAAACACCCACCATTTTCCATCATTTTCCTGTATCCTCCAATCCGGATTCGGGCCCATAGTGGCATCCCGGGGCCCGATCGAGTGCCAGATCATTATCAGGTCGACTAAAAAAATATCCTCTCCGGAACACCGCTAAAGAGAAAATATAACTCCTCGCGATTTGCCCGGTTTATGATTTTCGCCGCAAACCGTGGGGATAATTCCCGTGGTGGACAAAATAGTTCCATTTTTGTGTTCACCACCCGACTCTGATCAGAAAAAAAGCCCGTTTCGGCCCCGGATTGAGGGGGAGAGACTGTATGTCTGAGGGAAGGGTGGTTTTACTCCCATTGAGGGATGATCATTCACTGTTCATGGAGGATTCTTTAGTTAATTACTGGGACGGTTTGTATGAGCGTGAGTTGCCCTGCCTTATACTGCTGGATACGTTAAGGATCACTTCTTTACGGTGACCCGGGGAAATTTTCTCTTTTCATCTTGAACCAAAGTTCACGATGACTACGGGAATTTTTGCAGTCAAATAAATCCATAAATAATTACGGGTCGCACCATGAACCAGAGAATTGTCTGGAGTGAACAAGTATGAATTTCCCGCTTACGTTTATGGGCCTGGGCGTCCTCTGCCTCGCCGTACTGGTTGTTGCCGGCTGTCTTGGCACCGGCCCGCAGCCCCCATCAGGACTGACAAATGAACCTCAGGAAACTCCCGTTGTTGGGGAGCACGTTACTATCGGTGAGAGCCAGAACGGGACGACGGTGTCTGTAAACCGGGCCGCAGATATCACGCTCAGACTTAACGAGAACCCGACCACAGGCTACCAGTGGAACCTGACGACAACCCCCGGCCTTGTGATCGTCAATGATACTTTCATTCCTTCGAACACGACCGGCAAACTGGTGGGATCGGGTGGCACCCGTATCTGGGACATAAACGCAGCAGGTACCGGTACGCAGACAATCAACGCGGTGTACATGCGATCATGGGAACCGGTCACCGGGAATGAAACCACATTTGCGATAACGGTGATCGTGCAGTAAGCATGGCTTTTGGCACCTGATATTTTATTACCGGATTATCCCCTCCCTTTTTCTATAGGTGTCATGGATATTCTCTCCCGTCTTTGTGTCATCCCCCGTGATACTCTTCTGTATATCAGCGATCGTCATAGGGAAAAACACGGTCGTTAAGCGGGAGCATCTGAACCAATTTTTCTGGAATAAAAAAAAGAATTACCGGTATTTTCAAATGCACGTCCCGGGGATATTCACTGATATGACAGCCCAAAGAAAGGGAACGGTCAACGTTTTCTGTACACGGCAATACCGGCGATAACTCCGCAGCCGATGAGTGCAGAGAACATGTCATAACCCGGTGACTTTTTTGTTGTGGTGGCTACCACAGCGTTTTGCTTGGCAAGCCAATCCGCTGTGGAAGAATCAGTTGTTTCGGCAGCCGTGATCGCGAAGGTGGGTGCCAATGGTGTCGGAATCGGTGTTGCTTGTGTCACGGTCTGTGCCTGTGCGCCAGTCACCGTTATAAAATTGGTCTCTGTAGCGACATTACTGCCTTCTGCATTTGCTGCCTTCAGGGTAACGGTGTACGTCCCGGTAGTTGTATACGTGTGAACTGGATCCTGAATCGAACTTGAACCGCCATCACCGAAATCCCAAGCCCACGATGTCGGGGTATTGGTCGATGAATCAGTGAACTGGACCATCAGCGGGGCTGTTCCATCAAGAGGATCCGCGGTAAAACCCACTACCGGTGCCGCAGCTCCGACTACGATATACCCGGTCATAGTTGTAACGTTGGTTCCAATCGAGTTTGTTTCTGTCAGGGTCACCGAGTATGTTCCGTTATTCACATAGGTATTCGTGGGATTTTCAAGAGTGCTGGTATTGCCATCCCCAAAGCTCCAACTCCATGACGCCGGGGATCCGGTTGATGCATCTGTAAACGTTACCGAAAGGGGTGCAGATCCTGATGTCGGCGAGGCAGAAAATATCGGTAATGGAATGGTCGTTGCTGTCGCTGCAAAGGTGTATTTGTCACCGGCTACTGAGGTGGATGTGCCGCTGGGTGTCGTAACAAGGACGTCAACCTGACCAACGGTTGAACTGGCCGGGGTGGTTGCGGTGATTTCTGTGGCGCTGACAACTACGAGATTGGTAACTGCTGTGCCGCCAACAGTTACCGCAGTCGCTCCGGTAAAGCCCGTCCCGGTGATGGTTATTGCGGTACTGGTGGAAACCGGGCCATATGCTGGTGAGACCGCTGTCACGACGGGAACTGAAGTGGTTGCTGCCGCATTCACCGTTATTGTCTGGGTGTAAGCAGAGCTGCTTCCCGCCGCATTTGTTGCTATGAGAGATGCTGTATAGGTTCCTGCAGTCGTGTACGTGTACGATGGGTCCTGGAGAGGGCTGGTGCCGCCGTCTCCGAACGTCCAGTTCCATGATGTAGGAGAGTTAGTGGATCCATCCGTAAACTGAACGGCGAGTGGTGCAGTATTTTCTGCGGCAGCCCACGTAACGGTGAATGAAGCAACTGGTGGTAATGATGTTGTTACCGATGTTGTTGCCGCGCTCACCGTTATTGTCTGGGTATAGGCGGAGCTGCTTCCCGCCGCATTTGTTGCCGTGAGGGATGCGGTATAGGTTCCTGCGGTCGAGTACGTATGTGAGGGGTTCTGAAGAGAACTAGTACCGCCGTCTCCGAACGCCCAGTTCCATGATGTAGGCGTGTTGGTGGATCCATCAGTAAACTGAACTGCGAGTGGAGCGGGACCCGATAATGGTGAGTCAGTGAACACCGCAGCAGGTACATTTAGAACCGTCGCGGCAACCGGGGTACCAATGCCAGCGATTAAAACCAGCATCAGGCCTCCAATGAGGAGGATGAGACAGTTTGTCATGAGGCCACACCAGTTATTTCATCATATATCCTGTGCATCCTGTTTAGGCAGACCATACTTTTTACATCCTTGGCGGGAGACCTGGTACATCCCCGGGATCCATCGGCACGCTGGAAAACAGCGGTACGAATCGGCTTGCAGGGGTATGTGGGCTCTTCGTACCTTTTTGTAATTCAAACATTACATTTTGTACTATAAACAATCTGCTGTTCAGGGCATCGAAATATTGTCGTTGATCCGGCTGTACCCTTTAAAGGATCACCTTTGCCCTAACCCTGATCAATAGGATCTGAAAGATCCACCGTCCCCCGGGTTCTCTTCCTGATAATGATCCGGCCTAGTACGCATCCGTTACCATACACTATCCTATACAGGAAATTATTTCCTTCATGCGGGCTTTTTTTTTCATTTTATATTTGTATACTGAATATTATATCAATCCGGCAAATTGATCATCCTTTTATACCCCTTTACTTCCACTGGAGATTACGGCAAATGTTACCTTGTTTTGTTTATAAAGGCCAAATTTTTGTTTATTTAAATAGGGTTTAAATTGGGATCTACCTGAAGATCGGTGCCTTGTCATGTGCGCTTTCAGGTTCGCGCGATAGTATCCGGTTGTACTTATAAATAATTTTGTGTTATGAAAAGAAGCGGTGGTAGTTCGCTCACAACATTGTCTCTCTAAAGAATAATTCACGCTTCATGAACGATGACCGTGTTAGTGAGTACTCTAAAGGGAATCCAAGGTGTAAACCCCAGGTTGCATACGGTTTCTGCCTTCGGTTGAAGTAAAAAATGAGCTCTTCGCGGTGAGCCACGCGGTGATGATACCCTCCGCGGATGTCTGCTCTTTTGTGCTCCCATGCAAACATTAACAAAAAAGCCCGGCTCAGTCTCTCTTACCGGAGAGCAGCAACCATGAAATACCCATTTCTTATTTCTATTCCTCATGGTGGCGTTGAGGTTCCGGCAGAGGTCTCTAGCCGGATTGCTCTTTCAGAGCCGGAGATCCGCTGGTACTGTGATCCCGCGACCCGGCTGCTCTTTGATTTCGGTAGTTCTGTCGAATCTACCATAGATACCTCCATATCCCGGATGGTCATCGATCTCAACCGCCCTCCCCTGCCTCTCCCTCCAAAAGATCCTGATGGTGTCATCAAAGTACTGACTGTCGACAGCCGGAATGTCTACCTGCCCGGGCAACTGCCCGACCTGCCACTTATCCACCGGCTGATGATGAAATGGTATTTCCCCTATCATCAGCGCATCGATGAACTCATCGACCGGTATCCCATACGCGTAGCCTTCGATTGCCATTCGATGCTGCCATATGGATCAGCGGAACAGAACGATGCCGGGAAATCCCGGCCGCTGATCTGCCTTGGAAATTATGGCGACCAGAACGGCCAGGCAAAGCCCGGGAACATCACAACCTGTCCGGCAGACTGGATCACCCGTCTCGCAGATGTGTTCAGGGAGGAGTTTCCCGGAACCGGTGATGTGGCGATAAACACGCCTTTCTCCGGCGGTTTTATCTCAAACGCCCATTACTGGCGCAAAGGCGTCCCCTGGATCCAGATTGAGGTAAACCGGATACTCTATGAGCCTCACGGCACTCTGGCACATCCGTCAGAGGTGATCGAGGAACGGATCCCGGTGTTACGCAGCAGGATCTTGTCGGTGCTGACCCGGTTCTGGGATGGGATCACGGTTGATGCACCTCCCTGGGATGGAGAGCTTGCGGGATCGTATGATGGGGAAAGACCCGATGCCCGCACCGGTAACACCTATTCACGGGGCAGGTAACTGACGAGGGTATCCATGAACTGCTCCATGACCGGGTGCATGATTGCAGGAGTTCCATAGCCGGTTACAAGTGTGAGCCGGCCCTTAAACGTCGTCACCCCAAGCGCTATCCCCGGTGGATCGATTACGATACCGGCCACAAACGCGTTTGTCACAGAAAGATCCTGCGAGAATGCCACGCACTCGTCCGGGATAATGCCAATATTCCCCAGGAACGGGGGGTTCGCGTGGCGGGCAGCGTAGGTTGTTTTCATCATCTTCACCCGCTCACGGATGCGGGCGAACCCGGCATACCCGAATGATTCAAGGTCAACAGCAGAGGAAATGCCCGGGTTATGGGCTTTGTGTACCTGCATAGCATCGCGGGCACATGCGATCATCTCATTTCCTGACTGCGTGTCCGGTTTCATCATGACCGGGAATGCGACTGACTGGTTGCAGATCGTGTTGTTTTGGGAGACCGGATGGAGATTGTTGAGATACCTCCTGAGGTCAATGGAGACCATGACCGGCACCGGATGGCCGGGTGGAGGTCTGATCGTCGTGCAGAGTGCCTGAAAATATGCCGCCAGCAGGACGTCGTTTACGGTTGCCTCCTGCAGATTCCCGGTACGTTTTACCGCATCGAGGCAGGATGCAGGGAGTGTCCGTATCGCAAAGTCATGGGTACTGCCGTCCCCGGGCCCGGTAGGAAATGCCCAGCCCTTTGGTGGATCGTCCGGTGCAGTCTGATTGCAGATATTTTTGGTCTGCGGGAACCCGGTAAGCACCGTGGTGAGGGAGCGATCAGTTGGCTCTGTCTGTTGTGCCGCTTTGCGATCAGGGTTGCGGTAGCACTCAGCCAGCAGGCGGGTGCAGGCAAGCAACCCGTGGGCATCCATTGCCGCATGGTGCACGGTGATACAGAGCGTATCGCTGCAGTTTGTGCGGAGCAGGTGAAGGCGTATCTGCGGGCTGGCTGTAGGGTCAACCGGTATAGCAAGCACTCTTGGGAGATCCTGGTACGGATCATCGGAGAGATGGATGCGGATGAGCGCGGCACGGTTCGATTCAGGCATATACTCCCAGTACGGCGCATCGCATTCGACAAACCGCGAGCCAAGGACAGGTACTTCGGCGAGCATCAATATTGCCGCCTCCATAAGGCGCCGTTCATCGATCAATCCCCCAAATGCGATCACCATATGCATAGACTGATCGCCGAGTGCCTGGAGCGCGTAGTTGAACTGGTCCATCGGAGGTGCGGGAATACGGCAGAGTGGGGAATTGTTCATGTGCTGGCTCCTCAGTTTGGCTTTAGTACTACCTGCTGAGATACCTGAAAACCGGGCCTTGGTAGATCCTAGGTGCTGGTATCAGGGTGCGTGAAGAGATCTTGGTCTCCCGGCTCAAATGCATGGCGGCGGTCGCTAGGAATGGGCCTTTTAGAACCGGTGCAAGGGTCAGTTATGCATTAAATTTTATAAAAAGGGGTGGTTCAGCCTTTGATCACGGAAAAACCGCAAATCTGTGTGCCGGAGGATATAATATTAAATGGGATCAGGAAAGAACAATCGTTAATGATTTCCCTGCTCTATGTCGATGACGAGCCGGCATTGCTGGATGTGTGCCGGCTCTTTCTTGAGCAGGAAGGAGACATTTCTGTCGTTACGGTGTCATCGGTCGGTGAAGCGCTCACCCGTATGGTCTCGGAGAAGTTTGATGCCATAATATCCGACTACCAGATGCCTGAAATTGATGGCATCACGTTTCTCCGCAGTGTCCGTGCGCAGTATCCCGAAATTCCGTTTATTTTGTTCACCGGCAGGGGGCGTGAGGAAGTTGTTATCGAAGCGATCAACAGCGGCGCGGATTCCTATGTTCAGAAAGGTGGCGATCCCCGTGCCCAGTTCAAGGAACTTTCCCACCTGATCCGGCAGATCGTGAGACAGAGAAAAGCCGAGAATGAACTGCGGCTGATGAAATTTTCTGTTGATCATGCATCTGAGGGCATTATCTGGATGAGGGAGAATGGCGAAATTGCCTACTACAACGATGCCATCTGCTCAATGCTTGGGTATACTCTGCAGGAATTCACCAGACTATCCGTCATGGATATCATCAGGCCCGGATTTACCGCTGCTTCTTTTGCTGCTGGCTGGACCCGGGTGAGTGCCCGGATCAGTGCCACGATAGAAGAGATTCTCAAAAAAAAGGATGGGACGCTTCTCCCGGTTGAAGTGGTGCTCAACTACAACGAACTAGGGTCTGAATCGCTGGTGTTTGCGTTCATCCGTGATATAAGCGAACGGCGGCATTCGGAACAGGAACTCAAAGAGGCATTCCGTCAGCTGATGATAACCGAGGAGGGATTGCGTCAGCAGTTTGAAGAGCTCAAAAAGAGTGATTACGCCATACGGGAGATACAGCAGAGGTACCAGATGCTTTCGGAGGAGACCGAAGACTGGATCTGGGAGAGTACTCCTGATGGTCGTTTCACCGGTTCAAGTGCCCAGGTACAGGATATCCTTGGTTACACTCAAAAGGAAATGGCAGGAAGAACATTTGCGGATTTTATGGCCCCTGAAGATGTCGCCCGGAGCGGGTCTGCATTTACCGTCATTCTCACAAAAAAAGAAGCGTTCCAAGCGCTCACGCTGCACGAGGTGCGTCGGGATGGCCAAAAGGTAACAATTGAGGTCACCGGCTCCCCGGTCTTTTCCCGGGACGGGATCTTTTCCGGGTTCTATGGGTTTGCCCGTGTGGTTCCCTCTGAAAATCTGCCCGTGGATGCATATCCTTCCTGCGTACCCGGGTACCGCTCTGTGCTTGATCAGGCTGGTGATGCGATCTTTGTTGTCGATGTTCAGACCGGTATGCTCCTTGATGCAAACCAGAAAGCACTCCTGCTGGTGAACCGGACACTCCCGGAGATTCAGGCAATGCCTGCATCTGCACTCCGCCCGATAAGTGAAAACAGGCAGGATGCGGATCCGTTCCGGCACCAAAGCCCGGAGAATTCGGCAGTCTTTGAGGATGTGGTTGTTGACCGCGACGGGAACAGCATTCCGGTGATCGTAAGCACAAAAATGCTTCAGCTGGGCGACCGTCAGATCCGTATCGGGATATACCACGACATATCGGATCTCCTCGCGATCCAGAATACTCTGCAGGAGAAAACCTGGGAACTGGACCGGTTCTTCACGACAGGTCCTGACCTGCTCTGCATCATCGACACTGATGGCAGGTTGTTACGGCTTAACCCGGCCGGTGAAGCCCTGCTCGGCTGCCCGGCGCATGATCGGCAGGTACAATCGCTATTTGATGTCTTGCATCCCGATGATTGCGCAGCCACCCTTACCCACCTCCAGCATATGAAACGGGGCGGAAATGCTGTAACATTTGTCAACAGGGTCAAGCGCCCTGACGGGTTCTGCCTATGGCTCGAATGGCGCGCGTTCATGTCGGGTAAAAAGCGGATCTATGCTGTTGCACGGGATATAACGGAGCAGAGAAAAGTGGAGCATGCCCTTGCGGAGGCAAACCGGACACTTAACCTTCTCTCGGATCTTACGCGCCATGATATCAGGAACAAACTGACCGTGCTGACCGGATATCTCGATCTCTTCCGTAAATGCCCGGCTGAACCCTATTTCTCGATGTATACAGAAAGAATCAACGAGATGGTCGCTGCCATTACTGTGCAGGTCGAATTTACCCGGGTCTACCAGAATCTCGGGACAATAGCTCCGGGCTGGTACAACGTAGACCGGCTCTTCAGCCGTGTATGCTCCCAGATGAACGTAACACCCTGTGCCGTGTATTCCGAACCTGATGGGTGGGAGATCTTTACTGATCCTCTCGTGGAACGTGTGTTTTCATCACTGATAGATAATGCAATCAGACATGCGACGACGCTCACGGAGATCCGGCGCTGTGCATACGAGACACCTGAAGGTCTTGTGATCACAGTTGAAGATAACGGGGTCGGGATCGCGCACGAACACAAGGAACGGATCTTCAGAAAGGAGTCCGGGAAATCCACCGGTTACAGCCATAGTCTCTTTCTCGCCCGTGAGATCCTCGCAATCACTGGTCTGACTATCCGTGAGACCGGCCGGGCAGGCAAAGGTGCCTGTTTTGAGATACTGGTGCCAAAAGGAACGTACCGGGTCTCCAAACCTGCTCCGGATGAGCACAATGAACCGGTGCCATCACCACATTTTATCTCCCCCCCGCATCATAACCACACAGTATGATCCGTGAAACGCCGCAGGAGTTCTTGGATATCCTCAAATCCTATGTCCCCGATCCGCAGAGGCCGATCGGGACTGCCCGGCAGGAGTTCTCGGAATTTTTTGCAGAATTCCAGCCAGATGAGCGTCCGGTAGTGGAACAGGTAGCAATACGGGATGATCTGCGGGGTGTATGGTGCTCGGTGCCTGAGTCGGAACAGGATTACACACTCCTCTTTTTCCACGGCGGCGGTTTCTCTGTTGGGTCAACGGCGGATCACCTTGGATTCTGCGCCGCGCTTGCACGGGCCTCACAGTCTCGGGTTTTTTCAGTCGATTACCGGCTGGCACCGGAGCATACGTTCCCGGCGCAGGTGGAGGATGCGGTCGCCGCTTACCGTTACCTTGCAAGTCACGGGTACCCTCCGCACCGGATTATCCCGGTTGGTATATCTGCGGGGGGAACGCTTGTGCTCGACCTGCTGATTTCGCTTCGTGATCAGCATCTGCTAATGCCCCCCGCAGCTGTCTGCATGTCGCCTATTGTAGACTTGGCTTTTGGCGGGGGATCTGTTATCACAAACCGGGACAGCGACTGGTTTACTGCGGGCCGGCTTGCTGCAATCCGCACCCTGTATCTCGGCGGCAGGGAACCTGATGATCCTCTCGCCTCGCCGGTTCATGCAAACCTGTCAGGGCTTCCCTGTCTCTATATCCAGACCGGGACCGGTGAACTCATGTACGACGATATTTCGGCATTTGCAAAAAAAGCAAAATGGGCGGGAGTGCAGGTCAGGTTTGAGATCTGGGAAGATATGTTCCACTTCTGGCAGATATTTGGCAAACAGGTACCCGAAGCCCGCACAGCGGTCGCCCATGTGGGTGCATTCGTCCAAGAAACCTTTGGCCGGTAAGGATGGCTTGCGACCGGCCTGGTCATTTTCTGGTGCCGTAATAACTTTCAGGTTCTGTTCTCTGTTTTATTGGATGCAGCCTTCCTGTTGCCCCGGTGCGCGATATACATGCCGGGATCAGGGTCGTTTTTTTCCAAATGCCATTGCCCGTCGGTGAACGTTTGGCTGGGCGCTCATTTTTGAAAAACATTCATCCCGTAGTACTTCCAACACAAAACTATGTTCGAACGGATTATGCGTAGTCTCGAGCTGGTGAAGGCGAGCTGGCGGATCCTGATGGAGGACAAAAAACTCCTCGCGTTCCCGATCATGTCCGGTTTTTTCACCCTGCTTGTGATTGCAACCTTTGTCGTGCCGCTGATCTTCTCAAATGGTGCGTACTCGCTTGCCACCAACAGCGTCACCGGAATTGTTCTTTTGTTCCTGTTCTACCTGGTCAGTTACTTTGTCGTGATCTTCTTTAACGTGGGTCTAATCAGCTGCGTACATGCAAAGCTAAACGGCAAGGACATGACGGTTGGAGAGGGTCTCTCTTCTGCTGGTCGCCACATTGGCTCTATCGTAGCCTGGGCGGTTGTTGCCGCGACGGTCGGCCTGATCCTGCGCATGATTGAAGACCGGGCCGGATTCCTGGGCCAGATCGCTGCCTCAATTGTCGGCGGGGTCTGGAGCCTGATTACCCTGTTTGTCGTACCCGTTCTTGCATTCGAGGACAAGGGTGTGTTTTCCGCGATGAAGGAATCGGTGGAACTCTTTAAGAAGACCTGGGGAGAGAGTGTTGTCGGAACGATCTCGATCACCCTTATCTTTGCTGCGATCGGTATTGTCGGCCTGCTCCTGTTAATCGGCACGCTCTTTATCGGCAACACAACGCTCTTTCTCGTTGCGCTTGCGCTCTTCATCGTGCTTGTTGCCGTCCTTGCCATCTTGGCCTCTGCAATGCAGGGAATCTTCACGGTGGCACTGTACACCTATGCAAAGACCGGGTCGGCACCCGGTATCTTTGCTCCCGGTGTCGTTGAGGGTGCGTTTGCCCCCTCCCAGCAGCAACAGTTTGGCCCGGGCAATATCTGAACAAAACACTTTTTTTCTTCACAGTTTCAGGTAAAAGTTGTAATGCGGTTACCGACAGGTAGTAGTTGTGGTCGGCATCTTCGAATCGTTTGCAGATAAGATATGCCCCAAAAGAGTGCAGAGACTGGCAAACCCAATGAAAATAACAACTATTTTCTCTCATTCTTTACAAATACGGTCATAATGAGCGCATCGCGTCCGTGGCAAAAAATGATGGTCAGGGCTAAGATCCTGATTGTATTTTTATCGCTGTCCATGGTGGCGCTCGGTGTTGTCGGGTACGCTGCGTTCTCGACCATGAGTGACATGGGTGCGTATGCCCTTACCAGCAGCGGGCAGCTGGGTGACCGTGCGGTTTCTGAAAGTTCGACGGCCCTCGAATCAAATGCGGAGGCCTCCCTCTTACGGCTTGCCACCGATCAGGCTGACATCAGCGATGTGGTGTTTGAGCAGGTCGAAAGCGAGATGGATACGCTTGCCGGGTACGCCGCAACGGTGCAGGCCCTGCCCGGTGCTTCGTCCCCGCGCCCGCTCTATTCACCGTTTGAACCTCCGCAGGATCCCAATATGTCCTCGGTGTATATCCTCGCCCCCGGTGTCACAAAGACGAACGTCCAGGACGAACTTTTCTCCCTTGCCTCCATGGATGATGTAATGCGTCCGATTCTGGCATCGGATCCCCGTATCACGCAGGTCTACCTTGGCACGGGAAGTGGTATCCTGTACGTCCATCCTTGGGTCACCGGGATATCGTCCTCGTACGATCCCCGTACCCGTGACTGGTACGTCCGGGCCATAAAGAGCGGCACCATATCCTGGTCTGAACCGTATATCGATGCCGCCGGCAAGGGGCTTATGGTCACCTGCTCGCGACCGGTTGCCGGGGGCCGTGACAGCAAGAACTGGGTCGTTGCATCCGATGTTACCCTTTCGACCATCAATACCCAGATCATCAATACCCAGATTGGTGACCAGGGTTACGCGCTCCTTATCGACAACCAGGGCAACGTGGTTTCCCGCTCCGGTATCACTGCCGGTGAGAAAGGATGGGACGAGTCGTTTGCGACCGAGAACCTTCTTATGAGTAACAACTCCGCTCTTGCCGCCGTCGCCCGTGATATGGTGGCCGGGAAAAGCGGGACTGCCCGGGTGCCATTTAGCGATGGTGAAAAATATGTCGCATACGCCCCCCTGAAAAGTGTCAACTGGAGTGTTGCCATTGTTGTGCCGGTTGACGAGGTGATAGCACCAGCCGAGAACACCCGGGCCCAGATCGTGAATGCGACCGGTGAGACCGGGATACAGTTAAACCAGAAGATGGACGCGGCAAAGACCCTTTTTGTTGCGCTCTTTATCCTGCTCTTCATCATGGTGACCGTGCTCTCGATCCTCTTTGCGCAGCTGATCACCCGCCCTGTCGCGGAGCTCAGGCGTGGCTCTGCAGCGATCGGGGCCGGTGACCTTGGGTACCGGGTACAGATTGCCACCGGCGACGAGTTCGAGGACCTTGCGCACTCATTTAACACAATGGCTGCCGATCTCAAGGATCATATCGATGAACTCCAGCGGACGACTGCCGAGAAAGAACGGTATGCAAAGGAACTCGAGATTGCAAAAGGGATCCAACAGAGCTTCCTTCCCGATGCCGCCCCAAAAATTGCAGGCGTCGAAATTGTTGCAAAAAACATTCCTGCGCTTGAGGTCGGCGGTGATTTCTACGATTTCATCCCTCTTGGAAAAAACCGGTGGGGTCTTGTGATTGCCGATGTCTCTGGTAAGGGGGTACCGGCAGCGCTCTTTATGGCACTCTCACGCACGCTGATCCGGGCAAGTACTCTTGCAAATGCAGATCCAGCAGTTGCAATTGGGCACGCGAACCAGTTAATCTGCGAGGATTCAAAAACGAGCATGTTTGTCACGCTCTTCTACGCGATCCTCGATTCAAATGCGATGACCCTTGACTATGTGAACGCCGGGCATAACCCTCCGCTGCTCCTCAAGGGCACTTCATCGGCTGTTGTCCTTCTCAAGGCAAAGGGTATCGCGCTTGGGGTGACCGATGATGTCGATCTCCAGTCGGTCAGGGTTGACCTGCGGCCCGGTGACGTACTTGTGCTCTATACCGACGGAGTTACAGAAGCGATCAATGACCTGGAAGAAGAGTTCAGTGAAGACCGGCTTCTTCGTGTGATCACTGAGAACCGGGCGCTTCCCGCCGATGAGATCCTCGAAAAAATTCTTGCTGCAATCACCGCATTTGCCGGCGACCGGCCCCAGCACGATGATATCACGCTCATGGTGCTTCGGGCCGTATAAGAGTCTCGCCACCTGATGGTGGTATACACTCAATCCTGCCCCGCGTTTCAACGGTATTGACCGTGCTCCTTTAGCGCGAACAGTCCTTCCCTTGTCCGGTCACTTTTTACAGGGTGAGAACGTGTTTTTCCAGTTGCCCGTCGGTGTAGACCATGACGGTTATCGGGGCTCCCTTGTGGTACTGCCGCATCCGGTCATCGTAGATTTTCTGGACGTGCCGGAGCCGGTGCCGGGTAAAATATTCATGTATACATTCCAGGAACGCGATCTGGTGGGCAAGGAACGCGTGCTCGTATTCCATGGTCACACGGGCGATGGCAAGGGATTCATCATCCGAAATCTCCGCATCGTATTCGCCGTGCTGATCAGGGCCGGATATCTGGCGCCAGTCCACCTTCCCTCTCTCATCTGGTTCACGGTGGAGCATGTACGGGTATATGCGACAGATGGCAAACCTTCGGTCATAGATCCGGCATCTGCCGTTTTCAAGAAACCAGCACGACCCCTCTGTATCATCGTGTACCCGCAGTGCATACCCGGAAACATAGAACGTACCGTTCTGGTCACAGAATTCGGGATCCGGGGCCGGTTCGAGTGCTGCGGGATCGATCTCCCGTACTGCGGCCACGTCCCGGTCGAGCAGGAAGACGTGGCCGTTGAACGCCCGGGTGCAGCACTTCGCGCAGGCGGTGCACCGGAACCCAATCTCCCTGATCACACCGGAGAGCCGGGTTAGGGGATACTCAAAAAGGGCATGCTCTTCCTGCGTGAGGGCGGCGATGCGGTAGGGAATGGGGATGAGAGAAACAATAACCACCGGTGTGTACGAATGGGTAGGATGGCGCAGGATATGATTTTTACGTCCTCCCGGTGTTCTTCTGGTATTGTATGATAATTACCGTTCAGTGTGTGATTCTATCCTTGTGGAATATATCTGAAAAAGAACAGGGATTCCGGCAAAAAGCATTACCGGAAAACGGTACAACTATAGGTGTATAAGTTATTCCAGTACACCTGAAAATTTTTCCGTTAAAATTTTTTTATAGGGGTTTTTTTAGATAATGGTGCGCAAAGCGGTGAGGTTCTTTTCCAGTTTTGCGAGGATCTTCTCCCCGGCCCGGTTCCGTGGGACCGTGGTTTCCGGGCTGAAATTTTTCCCCATCCCGTATTTCACAAAAATTTCTCCCTCTGTGCTGAGATAAATATTATTGAGGATCTGCTGATCACGCAGGTTGTCAAAATCCGTGATCCCTTTCTGTGACAGGATCTCACGTATTCGTTTTACTTTTCCGCGTTCATACGCGCTCAGGTTCCGTGAGCCTTTTGGTCGTCCTCGTGGCATATACAAAAAGTTTTGTTTGGATGTATATATAGGAATGGGGTTATATGAGGTGTAAAATCAGCATTCTGCACAAAATTTTACCGGATATCCGGAAATAAACATCTCTTTCCACGGCAATTATACACGTTATATCTTAAAATAATGGAAAAATAGGGGATTTAATCCGGAACTACCCTGTTAAAAAAAATATGCGCGGGGGATTATAAAAAACAAAAAAAATCCGGTGCACCGCTAGGATCCAACCATGATCGGGGCCTGTTTTTCCGGGGCCTTCTTTTGCACCGGCGGTTTTTGGGGCTGGGTGGGATACGCGGGTTCTTTTGGTTTTTCCTCATGCCCGGTCAGGATATGGTTCTGGTGTGCAAGTGCCGCAAGGATCTGCCGGCTCACTTCAAGGTTCTCCTTGGTGAGTGCCGCCATCTCGCTCATGATCTTTGTCTGCTCATTGATCAGTGCCTGGATCTCGCGGGAAGCTGCTGTGCCGGTTTCTGCCTGAGGCAGGGTCTGTGGCCGTTTCTTTGCAAACTCGCTTCGGCGTTTCCAGATCTTGCTGATACTGTCGAGACCTTTCTTTGTATCCGGGAAGTCCTTGAGGTACTGCTCGTAAAATTCGTGGCTGTCCCTGCACTTGAGGACGAGGTCGATCTCTGCCTCCTCGACTACCTGGTATTTTCGGCCTTGAGATTTCTGCATAACTACACCTTCCTAAGTCATCCCTGCGGGAAAAAAGAATTGTGGTTCTTTTTCCACAGCGGCTCTCCTGAACAACGGCGACAGAAACTGGCATGTATCAAAAATGAACAGTTTCCGTTGTCCGGCCCATCAGTATCATGTATTCTGGGACTGCCCAAGAGTGGTGTGCGCCACACACCGTGGTTCTCGGGGGATCTGGCTCCGCTGTCCTCTTCATAGGCAACTTAATTCCGAAGTATCCAACAGGATCAGCCTGTGCCCGGCAGCCCACAGGTTATTTTACGGAGTCCTCCGGTACCGCTCATTTTCACCCTGCATGCCGGTGTGAATAAAAGGCCGGCGCTGCACTACACTGTATGGTGTTTGAAGAGGTGCTCGTGTATGTTGTCATCGCTCTTGTGATCGGGTTTGCGCTCGGCTGGTTTTTTGTAAAAGCGCAGATCACTGCGATTGAGGCACGGTACCGGGCGGACCTTGAGCGGTGGAAAGTCGAGGCTACCGGGGAGATCCGGAAAGACTCGGTGAACCGGTCCCGCTCGACACTGAAAGGAAAGATTGCCGAACAGATGGCACCCCTGCTCCCCGCGTTCGGGTATCTCCCTGCCGACGCCCGGTTTATCGGGTCGCCGATCGATTACATCATCTTTGATGGTCTTTCAGCGGTTGCTGATGATAAAGGGTCCACCATCAGGATTGTGTTCATGGATGTGAAGCATGGCAGCGCTACGCTCACCCGGACACAGCGGGTGATAAAAAAAGCCGTGGAAGAACGAGCCGTTGTTTGGCAGACCCTCCACCTTATGGATGAATGATCCCAAAAAGCCGGCCGCCGGAAACCTTACAGCAAAAAGGATTGATCGTGTAATATCATGGAAGATCTTACCCTTACCGTCCAGAAGCGTGCCTTCCCCAGCCTGGGACGCACCTGCGTAAATGCGGCCATTCGTGAAAACCCGGTAATGCGAACGAAAAATCGAACAAGATCCCGGAGCTTCTGAATTAATAGATCAGCTTGCCCGGATCTTCCCTTACATATTGTTGGTTTAGCCCCCCGACAATACGGGCTAAACGGCACCTGTCAGGAATGCAGATCGTGTGCTACCGGGAAAACGTGATACAAAAAAAGTTTAATTGTATGACCGGAAGGGAACATACTGATCAATGATTTTGACCTTGTCTCCCTGCGTGGTGTAAACCCAGACTTCGGCCCGGTCATTGTTACCGGTCGATCCCGCGAGGCTGACGGTTTTACCGACATAGAGTGGCTGTACCATCTTGTCGCTTTCCACTGTACCATCTGAACGTGTGAGAGTAATGTCGATTTCAGGGATTACATTCATACCCTTTCCGCCCCTGAAGGTAAGAATCACCTGCGGGTTAATCGATTCCCCATTGCTCGCGACCTGGACATCTATTGCCTGTGCGCTTGGCAGGGTTTCTGTGGGGCCCGGGGTGGCAGGTACAAAGGTTGTCGGTACTGCCGTAGCCGCCGCTGTGGTTGCCGGTACTTCAGTAGTTGGTTCAGTCGTAGGGGCTGGGGTCGCCTGCTGGGTTGCAGATTGCGTACACCCGGCAACGACAAGCAGGAGCGCCAGAAGAGCGATACCGCCAAATATAACTTTCATATTCATACAGAATGTTTCGCCATGTGAGATATTGAGGATTGCGCGAGGCCGGTCTAGAAAAATTGTAAGCCCGGTTCAGGTAGTCCTAGAAGCATCAGTCCTGATAGTAATTGCCGCTGAGATGATGGCGCAGGCAAGACAGAGTACTGCACCCCACATGAACGCGGCCCTGAACCCTGCGGCAAGAATTGTCGGGGAAAGATCCATGGTAGCACGTACGGTCATGGTGCTGATGATAACAAAGACCGCGATCGTCCCGAACAGGGCAACACCAAATGCAGCCCCGACATTACGGATGGTCATCATCATGCTGGATGCTACACCTTCACTGCCCGCTCCGCAGCTGGTCCCGAGGATCTGGCTCATGTTAGGTGGAAAGAAAAGTCCCAGTGCCACGCCAAAAAGGGCAAGTGTGGCGATGATACAAGGGATCCCGGTATCAACGTCAAACCCGGAGAACAAAAGAAGCGCACCTGCGGCAAGGAGGGCCGCTCCCGTTGTAAGGATGCGGGGGCCGTACCGGTCGCTGAGCATGCCGGAAATAACCCCGACGACCATGAGTGTGAGGGCCGGGACGGCAAGGAGCAGCCCGGCACTATCCACCGGCAGGTTTTTCGCGTTCTCAAGATAAAATGGCATGAGAAAGAGCGTGCCGCAGTCGACCAGCATAAGGATCATACCGGCAGCGTTTCCAAGAGCAAAATTCTTGGACGCCAACAGATGCATGTCGATGAGCGGCTCGTTAGTGTGTCGTTCGTGCACAAAGAAGAGTGCCCCGCAGACAAGTGTGACGAGAAGCGTACCGATAATGACAGGCGATGTCCAGCCGAGTTCGAGGCCCCGGTTGAGCGTGTAGATCAGCGATGAGAGTGCCGCAATAATGAGCACCGATCCGGCATAGTCGAATCCGGCGCTCTTTTGGAGTTCGGGATCCCCCGGCAGGAGACGGAATGCACCGCTGATGGCCACGATGCCGATGGGGACATTGATAAAGAAGATCCAGTGCCAGCTTGAATATTCCGTAATAAATCCCCCGAGGATAGGCCCTGCCGCAATACCGATCGATACGACCGTGGCAAGGACCCCGAGTACCCTGCCCCGGGTCTCCTCCGGGAGGTAGAGAACGATCATCGCCGGAGCGAGCGCGTCAAGGGCCGCACCTCCGATTCCCTGCATGGCCCGGAATGCGATGAGCTGGTTGAGCGTCGCGGAGAGTCCGCATGCGAGCGATCCAATGGTAAACATGACAAACCCGGCGATGAAAATCTTCCTGAACCCTTTGAGGTCGGCGAGCCGGCCGAGGAGCAGCAGGAAACCGGCAAGCGCCAGGAGGTAGGCGAGAGACACCCACGAGATCATGCTGATGTCGGCGTCAAATGATTTTGCAATGCTCGGAAGCGAGATGTTTACGATCGTCGAGTCGAGGGACGCCATGAAGACTGCAAACGCGATAATGACAAGAACAAGCCGCTGTTTGCAGGTCGGCAGTACTGCGTGACCGCTCATGGTAAGCGATCTTTCCGGGCTGATAAATAGGGTTTTTTATTTGGATTTTCCAGTGCTGCCTTATTCACGCCGTCCCTGTGCCGGTTCTATACCGGTAGGTTGACCACGGATCGTGCGCTCCTTCATGATCGTGTAGACTTCGTCTGCACAGTCACGCGGGACCTCGACAAAGGAGTAGGTGTCGAGAATCCGGATCGCCCCGATGGATTTGCCGGCGATCCCGGTCTCATTTGCGATGGCTCCGACGATGTCCTTTGGTGCGACATTATGGTCGCGGCCAAGGCCCAAGAAGAACCTTACCATGCCGGCCTCTGCCCCGGTATCGCCGAAATCTGTCGGTGTTGCGTGCTCCTTTTTAGAGTCCGTGCCCGGCTCCATGCGCATTTTCAGGAGCGCGGCGGCGATCTCCAGTGTGGTGAGATCCCCTTCGCTTTCCCGCTCAACCATACGGGAGTACGGCTCGATGCCGCCCTGCCTGATCGACTCGCGCACTTCTTCGAGGATTATTTTCGTCTTTGACTCGACCACATCGATTGCAGTCGGGAGGGGTATTTTTGGGATCTGGACTTTTATGTATTTCTGGATCTCGCGGAGCTTGGTGAGGTCCCGTGGCGTGACAAGGGTGATCGCTCTGCCGCTTTTCCCTGCCCGTCCCGTCCGCCCGATCCGGTGGACATAGTACTCGACATCCTGCGGGACATCGTAGTTGATCACAAGATCCACATCGTCGACGTCGATCCCGCGTGCCGCCACATCAGTTGCAATCAGGATTTCGATGGAGCCTTTCCGGAATCCACCCATGACCCGATCACGCTGGGTCTGCTTCATGTCGCCGTGGAGTTCTTCCGCGCGGTAGCCCCGTGCCCGGACACGTCCGGCGAGATCTTCCGCGCCTCTCTTCGTATTGCAGAAGATGATTGCAAGATGCGGGTCGACGACATCGATCACCCGGCAGAGGGACTCAAGCTTGTCCCGGTCCCTGACCTCGACATAGGTCTGTTCTGTGGCGGGGACGGTGAGTTCCTGGTACTGGACCCGGACAAACTCGGGCTTGTTCTGGAACCGTTTTGAGATTTCTATGATGGGCTGGGGCATTGTCGCGGAGAAAAGGAGCGTCTGCCTGTTCTGCGGAACGCGTTTCAAGATGCGCTCAATATCATCCCGGAAACCCATGTCGAGCATCTGGTCGGCTTCATCGAGTACCACCATCGAGACGTTGTCAAGCAGGAGGGTGCGGCGCTTGAGGTGGTCCATCACCCGACCGGGGGTGCCGATCACGATGTGGACCCCGTGGGCAAGCGCCTTGAGCTGGCGTTCGATCGGCTGGCCGCCATAGACCGGGAGGACTGAAATTCTTGAGGTGTTGGCGAGGAGGTGGGAGAATTCTTCGGCTATCTGGATGGCGAGTTCCCGGGTGGGGCACAGAACGATGGCCTGTACGACCCGTTGCGATGCATCAATCTTTTCAATGACGGGGATGCCAAATGCGGATGTCTTACCGGTGCCGGTCTGTGCCTGTGCGGTCACGTCCCTGCCGGACTGGATGAGGGGGATGGCAAGTGCCTGGATAGGGGTGGGCTCTTCAAAGCCCATATTTTCTATGGCTTTCGTGATCTCTTTTGAGAGTGAGAGATCCGAAAACTGCAACCTTGAGTTCATATCGCACGACTATTTGGCGCGTGGGTTCATAAGATGGTACCCCAAAACCCGACACATCAGGAACCATCCGGTGCGCTCCACACTTAAGCAGCCATACCTGAATGGAGATGCCTTTTGTTACGGTATCTCCCGGCCTACTGACAGGATTATGTGCGTGGCGATGCCATAGGGAATTATCAGGGAGAAAATGAGTATGAAAGTCGTCGCATTCAACGGGAGCGCACGCAAGGACGGGAACACCGCGATCCTCGTGCGGACGCTCTTTACAGAACTAGAAAAGGAAGAGATCAAGACTGAACTGGTGCAGCTCGCGGGAAAGAAGGTACACGGGTGCACGGGATGTGGAAAGTGCTGGGAAAAGAAAGACCGCCGGTGCGTGATCGATGATTTTGCGAACGAGTGCATTAAAAAGATGGACAAGGTGGACGGGATCATCCTTGCTTCGCCGACATACTTCTCGGATGTTACAGCAGAGATGAAGGCCCTGATCGACCGGTCGGGTTTTGTTGCCATGGCAAACGATCACATGTTCCGGCGCAAGGTTGGCGCGGCAGTTGTTGCTGTGCGCCGGGGCGGGGCGATCCACACGTTCGATACGATCAACCATTTCTTTTTTATCAGCCAGATGGTGGTGCCGGGCTCATGCTACTGGAATGTCGGGATCGGGCTTGATCCCGGGGATGTGGAGAAGGATGAGGAGGGCCTTACCACTATGAAAGTGCTGGGCGAAAATATGGCCTGGGTGATGAAAAAACTGAAGAAATAATTTTTCATGTTTTTTAGTTCAGGTGAAAATACTCCGGGGATGCGGATGCTGAGAGGAGTACCGGGGAATTATCATCACCCGGTTCTTATGCCTTCCAGCAATCGAGTGCGCCCGTATCTTCGTTAATCCTGCTGTGGTGCCGGCTGTAGAGAAGATAGATCACAAGCCCGACGGCGAGCCAGAGTACAAAGCGCAGATGGGTGACGAGCGGGAGCGCGAGGATCAGGTACCCGCAGGAGAGGATGCAGAGGATCGGCACAAGGGGAACGAGCGGGCACCGGAAGGGCCTTGGAAGGGATGGCTGTGTGATACGGAGCACGATCACGCCCAGCGAAACGATGATAAATGCAGCGAGTGTCCCGATGTTGACGAGCTCTGCGATGGTTGTGAGCGGGAGAAACCCGGCAAGGACTGCAGTGACGGCCCCGACAAGGATCGTGACCTTGATCGGCGTCCTGTACACCGGGTGGATCTGCCGGAAGAGACCGGGAAGCAGGCCGTCGCGTGACATCGCAAAGAAAATACGGGTCTGCCCGTACATGAGGACAATAATGACAGAGGTGATCCCGCAGATCGCCCCGATAGAGATAAGTACCGAACCCCACGATATCCCGATCTGTTCCAGAGCGAAGGCAACCGGTGCGCTTGTCCCGGCAAAGAGGGAATACGGCACGATCCCGGTAAGGACTGCGGAAACCGCGATGTAAAGCACGGTCGCGATCGCAAGCGAGGAGAGGATTCCGATGGGCACATTCCTCTGCGGATTTTTTACTTCTTCTGCAGCGGTCGAAACTGCGTCAAAACCAATATACGCAAAAAAGACGATTGCGGCCCCGGTGATGACACCACTCCAGCCAAACGGCATGAACGGCACCCAGTTGGCCGGCCTGATGTGCCCAAAAGCAAGATACAGGAAAAGCAGGATAACACCGATCTTGATACAGACGATTAGCGTGTTGACCCGGACACTTTCCTTGACCCCGATAACGAGCAGGATGGTTACGAGCAGGATAATGATCATTGACGGGATATTGGCGAGGCCCCCTCCCGTCCCGGGTGGGTTTGTGAGTGCGGTGGGGATCGTAATCCCGACACCTGCAGCGAGGCTTGTTATGTATCCCGACCAGCCAACAGCAACTGCTGCAATCGAAACCGCATATTCGAGGATCAGATCCCAGCCGATGATCCAGGCCCAGATCTCGCCAAGCGACGCGTAACTGTAGGTATACGCACTCCCGGCGACAGGCACCATCGAGGCAAACTCCGCATATGAGAGGGCGGCAAAGGTGCAGACGATGCCGGCGATGACAAACGAAACGACAAGCGCCGGCCCGGAATAGTTCGCTGCGACGACCCCTGTAATCACAAAGATACCCGTGCCGATGATAGCGCCGATGCCCATGAGCGTGAGGTCGAGCGGGGAGAGGACTTTTTTGAGCGCGTGCTCGCCACCGGTACACTCCGTGAGTTTTTTGATGGTCTTGGTTTTGAAAGCCTGGGCGTTTTCCGGGATAAGCGCTCGGAGATTCATGGGCGTATAAAAGTGATCGGTGTCCCGGGTAATAGAGGGAACGGAGCGGGCATGGGTGGGGGGCTTGCACGACTGCATCCCCTGATCCCAGTACTTCACTAATTTCAGAATGGATCAATAACCCCAAATTTTCCTGCACACCCCCAATCCGGATTCTGGCCCATAATGGCCTCCGGGGACCCGATCGGGTACCAGACGATACAAAGTCCGGCCAAAAAATACCCCTTACAGAACACCGCTAAAGGGAAAATATAACGCCCCGCAATTTGACCGTTTTTTTATTTTCGCCACAAATCGCGGGGATAATTTCCGTGGTGGACAAAATGGTTCCATTTTTGTGTTCACCACCGGACCCTGATGAGAAAATAATCCCGTTTCGGCCCCGGATTGAGGGGAGAGACCGTGTGTCTGAAGGCAGGGCGGTTTTGTCCCATAAAGGGGGAGGGATAATTGAGAGAAGTACTGGATCCCGGATACCGGATACGTGTTTCAGGCTTGGTCGGCGGTGACAGTATCCGTTACATTTCCGGCATGCACCCGTTCAAGGGCGAGAGCAGCCTGGTTTGCAAATGCGGTGAGGATCCGGGACTGATCGTAGGTAATGCCGCCGCTTTGTGCTGCAGGTTTTACCCCCAGAATTCCCAGCACGCCCCGGGAACTCTGGATCGGAATGTACCGGATCTTTGACCCGTGGAGCGTATCGGTGTCGTAGCCTGCGGTTGCGTTATGCTGGAATGCCCAGGTCGCTACTGCGAGATCATCAGCATCGAGGACCAGTCCGGGACTTTTTCCCTGCACAACAAGTCCATTTTTTTCGGGCATGAAAAATGCGCACTCCCACTGGAAGATCTCCTGGATGTGCTGCGAAACAGCTATCGTGATTGCACCGGTATCTGTTGCGACTGCGAGATCCTGCGAGAGTGCGTAGAGCGTGCTGGTTTCTCTTTCCCGGATCTGCGCTGCATCGGCATGCCGGCGTGCCCGGGCAACGAGCATGCTGATTACCGTACCAACAATTATCATACCGATAAAAGTGACGAGATACTGAGTGTCGGAGATCCGGAACGTCAGGTACGGCGGTACAAAGAAGAAATCGAATGCGAGGACGCCGATGACTGAAGTGAAAATTGCAGGCCTGAGACCCCGCTTGAACGCGATGACGACAACTGCGAGCAGGTAGAACATCAACTGGTTGACTGGGGAAATAATGGGGTGGAAGAGCCATCCAAAGATGGTAACTGCAACGACAAGCGTCAGGCTGTCCACATAATCCCATGGAGGGGTCGCGGGCAGCAGGGGATCCTGGCTTACCAGTGGTGTTTTCGGTATGTCCTTATCGCTGCTGATCACGTACACATCGATGTGCCCGCTGTTATGGATGAGCTGGTCGACCACCGAGCCAAAAACAAATTCCTGCCACCGGGGGCGCAGGGTCTTTCCTATAATGATCCGGGTTACGTTGTGCTGCCGAGCGTACTCGAGGACCGTGTTTGCCACGTTGAGCCCGAATATGCTTGCGGTTGTCGCGCCCAGTTTTTCTGCGAGCTGGAGCGAACGATCGACCTGTTCTTTTGATTCCTGCGAGAGCCCATGATGGGTGGGCGTCTCGACATAGATTGCGCACCAGCGTGCATTGATCCGGTCAGCCTGCCGGCGGGTTGTCCGGATCAGCCTTTCTGCAAGCGGGCCCGGACCGATGCATACCAGCAGGTATTCGCCGACCGGCCAGGGACCGGGGATGGAACGCGTCTGCATATACGCAAGCATCTGGTTGTCGACGCGTTCTGCGGCCCGGCGCAGTGCAAGCTCGCGGAGGGCATAGAGGTTACCTTCATTGAAGAACTGCTCGATCGCCCGGGCCGCCATGTCGGGCACGTACACTTTTCCCTCGCGGAGGCGCTGGAGAAGTTCGGGCGGTGCGAGATCGACGACCTCGATCTCGGATGCCTCGTCGATCACCCGGTCAGGGATCTTCTCCTGCATGATGACACCGGTGATCTGGGCCACCACATCGTTAAGGCTCTCGATGTGCTGGACGTTTAAGGTGGTATAAACGTCGATTCCAGCCGCAAGCAGTTCTTCTACATCCTGGTATCGTTTCGGGTGCCGGGTACCTGGGGCGTTTGTGTGGGCGAGTTCGTCGACAAGGACCAATTGTGGATGTGCGGCAAGGATGGCATCGAGATCCATCTCGGGAAGTTTTACACCACGGTACTCGATCTGCTGCACGGGAATAATGGGGAGGCCTTCCATGAGCTCCTCGGTCTCGCGCCTCCTGTGGTGCTCAACGTATCCGATCCTGACATCGATTCCCTCATCTTTTTTGAGATGCGCTGACTTGAGCATCTCGTATGTCTTCCCGACTCCCGCGATATACCCAAGAAAAATCTTGAGTTTGCCCCGCTTCTTCTGCAGTTCTTCTTTTTGTACACGTGCAAGAAGTGTATCGGGATCAGGGCGCTGATCATGACGACAGTCTGGGGAAGCCGGCATAGGTTGGGTTCACACTCCCAAGAATACAAGCAGCATATCGATGATCTTTATTCCGATGAAGGGGGCAATAATCCCGCCGACACCGTAGAACAGGATATTGTTCCTGAGCGCCTCTTCTGCCGACATCGCGCGGTATTTCACGCCCCGCAGCGCGAGCGGGATAAGCGCGACGATAATAAGCGCGTTGAAGATCACTGCGGACAGTATGCCATTGTGGAGACCGAGGATGTTCAACCCCGAAAGTGAGGGGTATGTCGAGGCAAAGGCGACCGGGATAATGGCGAAGTACTTGGCGATGTCGTTTGCAATAGAGAACGTAGTAAGCGCCCCCCGGGTCATAAGGAGCTGTTTTCCGATCTCCACGATCTCGATGAGCTTTGTCGGGTTGGAATCGAGATCGATCATGTTTGCCGCTTCGCGGGCCGGCTGGGTGCCGGTATTCATGGCAACCGCGACATCGGCCTGCGCAAGCGCCGGGGCGTCGTTTGTCCCGTCGCCGGTCATTGCCACCATCCGCCCGCCGGCCTGGTACTCCCGGATCAGTTTGAGTTTGCTCTCGGGCGTTGCTTCAGCGAGGAAATCATCGACACCGGCTTCTGCGGCAATCGTTGCGGCGGTGAGCCGGTTATCCCCGGTGATCATAACGGTCTTGATACCCATCTTTCTGAGCTGGACAAACCGTTCCTTGATCCCGCCTTTTACAATATCTTTTAAGTGGATGACCCCCAGAGCCTTCCCGTTTTGTGCGACGACAAGCGGGGTCCCGCCGGCCCGCGAAATGGTATCAACCGTCTGTATGAGTTCATCCGATACGGTGTTGCCACTGCACTCGATATATTTATACAGCGCATCGGCCGCGCCTTTCCTGATCTGGAGTTCACCCTGATTGACCCCGCTCATCCGGGTCTGGCTGGAAAACGGGATAAACTGCATCCCCGCTTCAGGTCCCGATCCGCCGACCGTCCGTCCGCGGAGACCGTACTTCTCTTTTGCAAGCACCACAATGCTGCGGCCTTCAGGTGTTTCATCGGCAAGAGATGCCAGCTGGGCGATCCCGGCAAGGTCCTCGACCGTGGTCCCGTCAACCGGTATAAAATCGACGGCCTGCCGGTTCCCGAGAGTTATGGTGCCGGTCTTGTCGAGCAGGAGGACGTCCACGTCCCCGGCTGCCTCGATTGCACGGCCTGATGTTGTAATCACGTTTCTCTGGATGAGCCGGTCCATGCCGGCGATACCGATTGCTGAAAGGAGCCCGCCTATAGTCGTCGGCGCAAGACAGACAAAGAGTGCCACGAGCACCGTGATGGTTACCGTTGTCCCGGCCCCGGCGGCCTGGACGCTGTACGCAGAAAACGCATAGAGTGCCGCAGCCACTACGACAAAGATCGTAGTCAGGCCGATCAACAGGATGTTGAGTGCGATCTCATTTGGTGTCTTCTGGCGCTTTGCCCCCTCTATGAGACTGATCATGTGGTCGAGGAATCCTTCCCCGGGATTTGCACTCACGCGGACGATCAGCCAGTCGGAAAGGATGACGGTCCCTCCCGTGACTGCACTCCGGTCCCCGCCGGCTTCGCGGATAACCGGGGCGCTCTCGCCGGTGATCGCGCTTTCGTTAATTGATGCGATGCCTTCGAGGATTTCACCGTCAACCGGAATGGTGTCTCCGGCTTTTACATAGAACATATCGGACTTGTGCAGCGCTGAAGAGGACGCCAGCGTAAAGTCGGTGTCCTGCGGTTCGCTGCCTTTTGTGATCCGGTACCGGTCACAAAGTCGTTTTGCAGTCGTGTCCTGCCGCATCTTCCTGAGGGATTCTGCCTGCGCCTTGCCCCGGCCTTCCGCAAGCGCCTCGGCAAAATTTGCAAAGAGTACCGTAAACCAGAGCCATGCGGAAATGGCACCGATAAATCCGGCCGGTGCTTCCCCGGCCCCGGTGAGTGCCTGAAGGTACAGCAGGCTTGTTATTGCACTGCCTACTTCCACGGTAAACATGACCGGGTTATGGATGAGCGTCCGCGGGTCGAGTTTGAAGATTGCGTCGATTACTGCCCGCTGGTAGAGACCCGGGACAGCCGGGGCTTTGCGGTTTTTTTCTCCGTCAGACATGGATCATCCCTCCTGCAACCATCTTCATATATTCCGCAATGGGGCCAAGCGAGAGCGCGGGGAGGAAACTGAGCGCACCTATAATGATGATGACAAAGACCAGCCACAGGATAAACAGCGGCCGGTGATCGCGGAGCGTCCCTTCACCCGGGGGAACAATCTTTTTTGCGACAAGGGATCCTGCAAGTGCAAGGGTCAGGATGATCGTCGCATAGCGCCCGATGAACATCGCTATCGCGAGGGTAATATTATAGAACAGGCCGTCCGCCGAGAGCCCGGCAAAAGCACTGCCGTTGTTCTGCGCTGCCGAGGTGTACGCGTACAGGATCTCGGTAAAGCCATGCGGTCCCGGGTTGAAGACGCCGGCCTGGCCCTGGGCCGTGAGCACGGCAAGGGACGTGAAGGCAAGGATCAGGATGATGGGGATGAGGATTATGATCGTCGCCATCTTCATCTCATGCTGCTCTATCTTCTTGCCATAGAGTTCCGGCGTCCGCCCGACCATCAGGCCAGCGACAAACATCGCGATGATGACAAATATGAGCATACCATACAGGCCGGATCCGACACCCCCGAATACCACTTCACCCAGATGCATATCAAAAAGTACGACACCGCCGGCCACGGGCATGAACGAGTCATGCATGGCATTGACCGCACCGCAGGAGGTGCTCGTTGTCACCACCGCAAAGAGGGCAGAAGGAACGATCCCGAACCTGACCTCTTTTCCCTCCATGTTCCCTCCCGACTGGAGGTGAGAGGGAGCCTGATCAATGCCAAGCGATGAAAGTGCAGGGTTTCCCCCCTGCTCGGACCAGATGGCAAGGCCGAGCAGTGGCAGGAAGATAAGGGTCATCGCGAGCAGGAGCGCAACCCCTTTTCGCTTGGACCCGATCATGATCCCGAATGTGATGCAGAGCGCTATGGGGATGATGATCATGGCAAACATCTCGACAAAGTTCGAGAACGGTGTGGGGTTTTCCAACGGATGCGCAGAATTGGCATTGTAGTACCCGCCGCCGTTTGTCCCAAGCATCTTGATTGCGATCTGAGATGCGACCGGCCCAAGCGGGATGGTCTGGTTGGTGACAAGAGCCCCGGTGCTGTCTTTTACCGGGTCAAGAAGCGGCACGGTCACCGGGCCGCCAAATGTCTGGGGTGTCCCCTGCGAGACCAGCACGAGGGAGATGACCAGACATATGGGGATCATGATCATGACGCTGCGTACAAGCAGCACCCAGAAGTTACCAATCGTCGCAGCCGATCTCCGTGAAAACGCATAGATGAGCGCGATAAGAACGGCGAGCCCGACTGCCGCCGAGAGGAAGTTCTGGACGACAAGGCCAACCATCTGCGTGAAGTAACTGACCGTCACTTCCGGCACATAGGCCTGCCAGTTGGTGTTGGTTGCAAAACTGATCGCTGTATTGAGCGAGAGGTCCCAGGGTACAGCCCCGAGTCCCGACGGATTGAGCGGCAGGAACTGCTGCACGAGCTGCATGACAAAAACGACACCGATGCAGGGGACGGTAAAGACCATGACGGCAACGGCAAACTGCTTCCAGTCCATCTCCTCCCCAACAGCAACTCCGCAGAACTTGAGGACGTTGTGTTCGACCCAGTCGATGACCGGCGAAAGGACGTTTGGTTTGCCGGTAAAAATCTTTGCCATCCATGCACCAAGGGGCATGGCGATGAGTGCGACGAGGACAATAAAGAGGATCACCTGGATCCAGTCCGATACCCGCATGCCAAAGACCAGATCCGGGGAGTGGTCCTGAAGCAGGGCGGATGACCCGGTGGGCTGCGGCACGGATATTGCATGCGAACTGAGATCGTCGAGTGCGAGATTTAATGAGAGAACGTTTACCCGTGGCTCGCCAAATATCCCGAACTCGCGGGGGTCGATCTGCGAAGCAACGAGTGCTGAGATGTCGGATTCGGACAGGTTGCGTTCGCGTGCAACGCGTGGCACCTGATAATATGCTGCAGCGACCGAGATGTCCGGGTCAAGGCCGCTTCCCGATGCGGTGACAAGATCGACCGGGATCTCACGTGTGTTGTTCGGATCGACCGCATGGAGGGCGTCGACCCGGGCCTGTACCTGCTGCACGAGAGCCGGGTTATTGGGCCCAAGATTGGATCCTGAAGATGCGCCGGCATTGTACGGAACCGGTGATGTCGCAGACAAACGGCCCCAGAAATACTGCGGCGATGAGAACGGTTGCCCGATCTGTGACGAGCCGGCAACCTGCCCGTTATGTATGAGGAGATCCCCGTTGGCCTCAACCGGGAATATCACCTGGGCGATACCTGTGACAACAAATGGGTAAAGAATGCCCACGACTAGTGTGAGCAGAAAAAAGATCATTACCGCAGGTTTTGCCTGTTTTTTGATCATGGATCCGATTGAATCGGTAGTCAAGAAATGACCGCCTCACGCATATTCCCATCCGGGCTTTCCCGGCCCAAGGGTTTCGCTTGTACCAGATTTCGAGAGTGATAGTATAAATGATCTCTCCGAAAGTATTCGTTCAACCGTGGTGGTCACGCTCTCATCTCTGTTTATTATTACGGCGATATTATTACGGCGACTGGTTTTGCATCATGGAATTACTTTTTCGTGTGGTTATTAAAAAATCCAATGGGCGCGCAGAAACCTGTCTTATCTGGTGCCCGTGTCCTTTGAAAAGATCAAAAAATGCCCTTATGTGAAAGGAGAACATTATCCTTTGTACCGGGTGTACCGGAAGAGCGGCATACCGTTGATGTGCAGCGAGTCATCTGAAGAATCGTAGATCCAGAGCGTGGTATTTCCCGTCCAGGACTCTGCGACATATTGTCCCTGCCCGGTCTTTGTCCAGTTCCCCAGTTCGATCTGCTCTCCGCGTTCGAGGTAATACGTGGAATACAGGTACGTCTGGTTCTCATAGAAAATCATATGGAAATCGGTCTGGGGGGGTTCACCACCCACCCATTGACCGACCACCGGATCCGGTGAGGGCCCGATCCAGTGGAAGCCTGGTATCTCCATGCACCCTGTGGCAAGTACTGACACCAGTATGCATACCAGCACAGCTGCTGGGAAAAGAAAACCGGCACGCATAATATCTGATAATCCCCGGCCGATCTAATGAAATTTTCGGCAACCGGGGAAAATTTCACCGGGTCGCATTGGAGACCACTGTTGCACCGTCTCCTTTGAAGATGTGGGATCATAATGCGTCCTGGCAGTCAATCTGCAATTACTGCTTGGGTACTTTTATCGGAATATGTTATTTTGAATAATTTTCACTCTATCATTGGAAAATCCTCAAAACACCTCTGTGGATATTCCTTCATTTTTTTGATCCGGACGAAACATATCTATAGTGAAAATCTCCAGAGAAATGTATTATACACCATACAAACCGGCACTATGTCCGGTCCAGCCTATGATCTGGTGGTTCCCGGTGCATCTGCCGATATCCCGAGAAACGTATGACTGAAACTACCCACAAGCTTCAGGTTGCCATATCGGCGCTGATACTTATCATGGCGACAGCGACGTTTTTCTTTGGCCCGGGGATCCTTCTCAAGTTATCGAACCAGAACGCGCAGCCTTCCACAACCTTCACATCGGTGAGTAATGACGGCTCTTCCCAGAATGATCTCTCCCCGATGAGTAATCAGACCAGTGCTGCGGCGACTGATCTGATCCTGGGCCGCTGGAGCAGGGACCCTGATCCGGATAATCCAGAAGTCATCGAAAACTGGACGTTCTACAAGGATGGTGTGTTCAGCGTGATGCACGACACCGTTGACAAAACTTCCCCGCCAGTTGTCGATCAGGGTGCTTGGGAGTACATCGGGAACAACAGTTACCTTATAACCGTTAATGGGGAACGGATGGATGTTACCTGGAACCGCAGCGTTCTTTTAAACGTGGACGAGCAGACCACATTTCACCGGCTGGCGACCTGATGCCGACATCAATCCGGAAGGATCCGGGATGGGATAGTACAGCGACTCGTATTGATCTCTGATCCCGTAGTATCTCCGCGGGAAATTAAAACGCTGTTAAACCTGTACGAAAAGTTGTCTATATGGGACCCGTTCATCCCACTTTACCTAAAAGATGATTCCTTCTAATACATGAGATGTTTTTTCATTTGTAACAGTTTTTCCGGCTGCGGAACATATTTATACTCATTCGAGGTATAAAAATGAAATATATATCAAAACCATATCCTGATTCGATCCTCAGGAATACCATGGCAGAAATTTCCCCCAAACTTCAGGTTATTATATCGGTGCTGATTCTGGTCATAGCAGTAGTTTCGTTCATAGCCGGGCCCGGTATTCTTTTCCGGTATTCGAATCAGAATGTGCAGCCCACTTCCACTGTTACGCCGGTAACATCTTCTGGTTTTTTGCAGGTGTCACCCTCTCAAATGGGAAACACCGTCAATACCACTGAGAGAAACATGATCCTGGGCCGGTGGGCCAAGGACCCGGACCGTGATGATCCGGATGTGCTGGAAAACTGGACCTTCTATGATGACGGGACATTCTCCGAGGCTCATGACACCCGCGACAGCACTGACCCCCCGTCATTTGATCACGGGACCTGGACATACACCGGGAACAGCAGTTATCTTGTCGTATTAGATACAGAACAGATGGACATTCAGCGGACCGGCAATATCCTCACGAATGTCGATGATAAGTGCACGTTCCACCGTATCACCCCATAATAACAGCAGACGGGTACCCGGTGTCGCAGCTGTCGTATATCCTGTCAGCACAACCCCGGTTTCTCCTGTTCAGGTGAGTCTTTTGTAATGTCCGCAGGGTAATTACCTGCTGTCATGGATAAGACGGATGAGGTTTTCCCGTCCTTTTTTTATTTTCTGGATGACTCCCCGCTGCTGGAGATCATTGAGTGTGGAACTCACCGTGGACTTTGGCATGCCCAGCACTTTTACGATCTCTGACTGGAACTGTTCGCCGCCGTTTGCCCTGATCAGCTGGACGATCCGTTCTTCGAGACTGACCAGATCTGCTTCGGATAAGCGGGAGGCCATCCCTTCAGGCTCATTCGACGGGTCATCCGGCCCGGTATGCAGTCTTCTCTTCCGGTATATGATGAAACCAGCCACGGCGATAATGATGGCAAGAAGCCCGAGGCCGGCGGCCAGGAGGACCGGGAATGCCGGGCCCGCAAGCACGATGTGCGGTTCACCGGGCCCGAAGGATCGGAGGCCATACCAGACAAGCCCGTCACCGGTCTGCTGGTCGGGAACCGGATCCACAGATGTTACCGTATAGCCGGGCGGGTACCGGACGATGAGGGTGGAATCTTTGTCAAGGTACATCCCGCCGGCAAACGCATCGCCGGTAGAAAGGCCGTCTTCAGCCACGGAAAAGTTCGTCCAGGAAAACGAGTAGGTGACAACCCCGAACTTTCCGGTGGGGGATGTCTGGACGACCGCATTACCAGAAAAGTTGTCGACTTCCATCGGCCTGGAGGTGCCGTCAGCTGCCTGTGCGGCAGAACGCTGCATCAGGTCCTCTAACTGGGGGAGATACACGGTATCAAGGTTATGGGAGTAGTTGTTAAAATCACTCAGGTTATCGTCATTACCCAGGGGAGTGCGGTACTCCACGGTCCAGAGTGCCGAGCCGTCTTCACGGAGTGTTATTGTATAGGTAGTGGTGTAATCTGTTGCAGCCGGGGCTGATGCTGCCAAAACTCCCGGCAGGGTGCAGACTAAAATGAGGAGGGCAAGAGCCAAAACCCGGTACCAGGTCAGCTTATCCATGGTGCACCTTGTTGTTGATCATTATCGTGTTCATCATAAAAAATACATGACCGGTCTTTAATACCGGTCATGAACCCGGATGACGAAATTACCAAGGTCGGGTCCTGGAATTCCCTGTATCATTCCTGTAAATATTGCTGTAGTTGACCGCGTTGCTGTCTCCGTTCCTTGTGTCCCGGTTTCCTGACTGGTACTGATCATGGCCTGTTATTGCGTGCGTGTCCTGCTGGTGCTGCTGATCCTGCCAGGACTGGTTTGTTTCCCGGAGGGATTGGTCGCTGGTTCCGTTCCACGTGTGCCCGGTATTTTCCGCGTTCTGGTTCCCTGCTTCCATGCCCGACCTGTTTATATCAGAGCCGGACCGTTCCTGTTCATATGCTGCGATAGTCCGGTTCTGCTGGTTCGCGGTTTGGGAAGCCAGACGTTCCTCGAGGATCACTTGCCGGTTTTCCGCATCCCGGACAAGTTCAAGCTGCACCAGGTTTCTCTGCTCTAACTTCTGCTCCAGTGCCCGGCTGTTGTCGATTGCCCGTGCCAGCTCCGGTATGTCAGGGTGCGAAAGCTGGAGATTTTCCAGCGTGGTCTGGTGGCTGAGGATCCTTTCCTGAGCGCTGATAAGGGCGGGGTCAACGGGTGCCTGCACGTTTGAATGATCGTAATCTGTCGGCATGGACCCGGTCCCATCATACCCAGGCGTTGGCCGGGTCCCATTGTACATCCCGTCATAGGTGCTGTTGTACGTCTGGTTGAACAATCCAATGGTCTGCTCTGTCTGGTTCATTTTCTGCCAGTACTGGTCGAGTGCATTATTCGCGGCATCGGTCCTGTTAGCGGCAAGAGCCTCTTCCAGTTCGGCAAGGCGAAGGTCTGAATGGTCAATCTCTTTTTCCAGCCTCTCGCTCTGGTTGAAAGTGAAAGACTCGTCGAGGTTTTCAAACGCGATCTTGAGCCCGTACAGCGAACTGTCTGGGCCGACAGGTCCGTTGTATGGCTGTATAGTGTCCACAAACTGCATTCCCTGCGTGCCGGTGGTGTTGTCTGCGGAAGCGGTTCCCATGGCGCAGAGCAACCCCAGAATCACCAGTCCAAGCAGCATACAAAATCTGGTTTTCATTTTTTTCCTCCGGATTCCGGTCTTTGTGCCGTTTGAGTGAAGATTCATGTTGGGATGACTTAAGGGTCATGACCGTTCCGGTAAATTCCGGTCGTCCGTGTGGCTACCCTGTACCGCGCAATCGTTCCGGATGGTTCATGCTGCAAATTGGAGTGATTTCCTGCGGGAAAAAATTACGGTCTTTTTCCGGAGCACATACGCACCGTGCCGGTCCCGGGTCGGTCGGGCGCGCATGAACCGGGAAAGCAAATGCACAAAACCGGCCGCGGTCCCGCGCTTATCATTTCTCTCCTGTTTCTCATCAACTAGTGTACCCGAGAACCCTGCAAAAGATGTACTCGGCGGACGTACGGTTCGTGCCGCTCTACGCGAAGATGAATTGAGACCGGAAATCTTAATAGCCGGTTTAACGAGCTCCCGCAGAGGGCATCGATGCAGAGAATCGGCTACCGGTTATTCCTGCCGTTCACTCTTGTGCAGGACATATCTTGGGTCTCCAGGCCTTTCGGGAAAACTATCGATACCCCTTGTCAATAACTCTGCAATAAACTGTTTATTTATGAAATAAAGCCAAAATTGAGCCCCATATAATGCCCATAGCCGCCCCGTATTCGCGTTCTGGCAGCCTTCGTTTTTCGGATCGTAAAAGTACCCATCAGACATGAGATCAGCCATTACAACCCCATTATCGAGTCCGTTTTAATCAGTCTGTTTGGAAAAATATGGCAAATTTGAGGTTATTTTTAAACGGAGCCCGACACGGGCTTCTTTTTGGGGTGCCCAATGTCAATCGATGGCTGAATTGAGCCCGGATTTGATGAGATGGAGTGGTGGTTCCTGAGGGAAAAAAGAGTAGATCTGAAAAGTGTTCCAGGCCCTGCTTGTGGTGATGGCATCACCGGTACTTTCTGGTAAAAAAATTCAACAAAGATACCATGCAAGCCCCGCCCTCATTTGTTCTTTTTCCTGAAATACAGGATCACATAGACAATACCGACGATCGCCGCGACCAGGAGGGAAAGGTAGACCGGGTTAGAAACAATCCCTGCGATGCCGGTCAGGTTTTTCACATCGATGGGGACTTTCATCGGGTCAGAGATATAGGTATCATCGAGAGCATC